>Ga0114960_10000329_pt1 | contig 39721 bp, 40 predicted proteins | sample C_130625_MF_Meta_FD_92637 | JGI IMG/M metagenome (GOLD analysis project Ga0114960, IMG submission 92637) | Freshwater microbial communities from Lake Croche, Canada to study carbon cycling - C_130625_MF_MetaG | ecosystem: Environmental > Aquatic > Freshwater > Lake | place: Lake Croche, Canada...
AACAACTGTAACAAATGGTGGAACATTTACAGTTCCTTATTTAACTTCCTCTGTTAATGTTCTTGCCACTCCTTCATCTACTTTAGCTACAGTATCTGCTATTAGTGGTACAACAGGATTAGTTACAGGAAATAATACCGTTTCTTTTACAGTAACTTCTGCAGAGGGAGGTGCCACACAAAATTATAGTGTTACTATTCGTGTTACAGATTCAAATACTAGTTTATCCCTTTTTACTGTAAATTCAACACCCATTACAAATGGCGGCACTTTCACAGTTCCTTATCAAACAACTTCAGTAACAGTCGCTGCTACAACAAGTAGTACAGGAGCAAATAAATCTGCTATTTCTGGAACTACTGGATTAGTAACCGGTAATAATACTGTTTCTTTTCTAGTTACTGCTGCGGATGGTGTAACTACACAAAATTATAGTATTACTATTATTGTAACAGATTCGAATGTTACATTATCTGTATTTACAGTGAATGGAACTTCTATTACGAATGGTGGAACGTTTACAGTTCCCTATCAAACAACATCCGTTTCAGTTGTTGCTACAACAAGTAGCATAGATGCTAGCAAATCTGCTATTTCTGGAACATCTGGATTAGTAACAGGTAATAATACTGTTTCTTTTCGAGTTACAGCTGCTGATCATATTACTTATAGTGATTACAGTATTACAATACATGTTACTGATTCAAACACAGATTTATCAGTGTTTACTGTTAATGGAACAACTGTAACAAATGGCAGCACATTTATTGTAGCATACTTGACTACATCTGTATCAGTTGTTGCCACACCTGCTAGCACAGGCGCTACAAGAAGCGCAATTTCTGGAACAACAGGGTTATTAACAGGAGATAATACGGTTTCATTTACAGTAACTTCTGCAGAGGGAGGAACTACTAGAGCTTATAGTATAACTATTCATGTTACAAATTCTAATACTGATTTATCTGTATTCAAAGTGAATGGTATAGATGTAACAGATGGTAGCACATTTACAGTTCAATATCGTACACCATCAGTTTCTGTTGTTGCAACACCTGCTGATAATAACGCTACAAGATCAGCTATTTCTGGAACAACTGGATTAGTTACAGGGGATAATACTGTGTCGTTTTCAGTAACATCTTATGAAGGTAATACTGTCAGAAATTATACTGTTATTATTCACGTTACTAATTCAAACGTTGCGTTATCTTCTCTCACTGTAAATGGTACAAATGTAGAGAGTGGCGGAACCTTTACTGTCCCCTATCTTACAAGAACAGTAACTGTAGTTGCTGTTAAAATGGATAATAGAGCTACTTTATCTGCTATTTCTGGTACAACTAATTTAGTTACTGGTAATAATACAGTGTCTTTTACAGTAACATCATACGAAGGAGGAACTGTACAAGCATATAGTTTTACTGTTAAAGTAACAGATTCTAATACGGATTTATCGTTATTTACTATTAATGGAAACCCTATAAATGATGGTAGTACATTTACAGTTCCATATCAAACACCATCAGTAACTGTTGTTGCTACTTCTGCCAGTAATGATGCTAGGGTATCAACTATTACTGGAACAACCGGATTATTGCCTGGAATTAATAATATAGTGACATTTACTGTAACCGCTGGTGATCATATAACAACAAGAACATATCATTTAACTGTTCAAGTTCTCGGGTTTATCTGCTTCCATGAAGATTCTAAGATTCTCTGCCAAGTAGATAACGTTGAGGTTTATATACCTATTAAAAACATTCGTAAAGGAATGCTTGTTAAAACATTATTAAGTGGGTTTAAAGCAGTAGACTATATTGGATATTCAGAAATCTATAATCCTAGTCATAAACTTCGTTCTAAGAATAGATTATACAAATTAACACCGCGTAATTATCCCGAATTAACAGAAGATTTGATAATCACTGGGTGCCATGCTGTTTTAGTGGATCAACTTACAGAGAAAGAAACAGAAAAAACTATTGAATACACCGGAAAGGTTTATTACACAGAAAATAAAATGCGTTTAATCGCTTGTTTAGATGCCCGTTCTGAACCCTTCATGGAAAAAGGAATTTATACAATTTGGCATCTCGCATTAGAAAATGAAAATTATCACTTCAACTATGGTATTTATGCTAATGGATTATTAGTAGAATCTGCTAGTCAAAATATGATGCGAGAATTATCTGGAATGCAGCCTGTCGAATAAGTCGTATTCATATTCTATTTACTAAGGATTAAAAAACAATAAAAATAGATAACTTTTGCACCTTTTAATATTGTTATTATGATAATATTTCAATTGGTCAATTAGAAGAAAACATATTTGCATAAAATTAAATAAAGATATACAATCGAGTATTGTATATATTTAAAAATGATAAGTATTTTAATGCCCATCTATAATGGTATAGAATATATTAATGATTCTGTTCAATCAGTTTTGGATCAAACATTTCAAGATTGGGAACTTATTATTGCAGTGAATGGTCACCCACAAAATTCTATGGTATTTCAAATCGCAAAAGACTATGAGAACATAGATAAGCGTATTCGTGTATATGATTTTTATGATTTTAAAGGAAAAGCCAATACATTAAATGGAATGATTGTATTTTGCAAATATGATTATATTGCTATTTTAGATGTAGACGATATCTGGTTACCCACAAAATTAGAAACACAAGTTAATATTTTACGGGATGATATTTACGATGTGGTAGGAACAAAATGTGTTTATTTTGAGAATTTAGAGGGTACTATTCCAAAAATACCTAGTGGTGATATAAGCGAATTTAATTTTCGTGAAGTAAATCCTATTATTAATAGTAGTTCAGTATTAAGGAAAGATCTGGGATATTGGAGTGAAGAGTTTGCTGGCGTAGAGGATTATCATTTATGGATGCGTTTGCGTAAGGTGGGTAAGAAATTTTTTAATTTTGATGAGGTTTTGGTAAAACATCGTATTCATCCTACCTCCGCGTTTAATACGCAAGATCATAGTGAGAAAATTTATGAGATACGTAAATAAATAAAAATTACTATTGTAAATTTGTATTTACAATATTGAGCTGCATGATTATGAAGCGGATTATTTAGTATTTTTTGATATGTTCTTATTATATAATGTGTGATTGTGCTGGTGTTTGTTTATGTCTTCTTGGACTTTCTGCTGTTATTTCCTATTTTACTTGTAATGAATGTGTTCACTATTACCGATTAGAAAACGATAGTAAAGATGAATTTATTGAAAAATATTAAAAAATATAATATTATATATATTATATATTTCATATATGAAATGCAGTATTTGTGAAAAGGATTTTATATTAAGTAGAGATAATTATGACTATTTTATAAAAAAACAAATATTGGATCAAGAACATTGCAAATATATAGACAAAAATCTTGAGAAAGACGAAGAAGGTTGTTGGATTAAAGTAATGAATGAAGAAGCCCTTTTACTAAAACCAAATCAGAATCCTTTTTTTTGTCCTGCTGAAGTTTGTGGAGCGATGATTTGTAAATATTGTTATGACTTGATCAAAAAATATTATGAGAAAAAAAATAAATGTCCTATCTGTATGCAATAATAAAGGATGATACATTTTCTTTTATACTCTCCCCTCTATATACACCATTGTGCAATTGAAATGTACAAAGGCGTAAAATAGATGAAAATATAGTTATAGTTGTAGATATAGATATAGATAAATAGAATTATAATACTTATAATGGAAGAAAATACTTTTTCTCGTAAAGCCAGGTTAGAAGATTTTTTGAATGATGGTGAAACAATAAATAAAAATAACAAACATAACAAAAACCATTCCCATAATGATAATAATATAGAGAAAAATCAACAGGAGTTTGGACATAAAAAAAGGATAAAACCCTGACGTACTGGTGCTAAAAGCCAACAGCAAATTACTCCCAAGGGTCATAAAAAGGGATTTCGGGGTTAAAATTGTTATGTATTTTTATGTACTATGTGAATGACGCAAATAATTAATTGCTGATAACATATTATTATTATTTACACCTTTTTTCATTTCAAACGCATATGTTAGAGAATAGTGATATAGTGATTAGTTCAGTCTTCAAGGGCAACGGTGTAAAAAATTGATATAATAACTATTTTATTATTACATCAATAAAAACAGTATCATGGTGAAGATTTGTTCCAAAGATTATCCCGTCGAAAATGATGAGAAATATGCGGATTGTTTTAACCGGTTCCCGTATCCGCTTAGTCCTTTCCAAAAGCATGCACTTGAAGCTATTATTGAAGGACATCATGTCTTGGTTACTGCACATACTGGGAGTGGCAAAACTCTTCCAGCAGAGTTTGCCATTCAACATTTCGTGGGTCTTGGGAAAAAGGTGATTTATACCAGTCCAATTAAGGCTCTTTCAAATCAAAAATATTATGAATTTACTAAAAAGTATCCTGATATTACGTTTGGATTATTGACCGGAGATATTAAGACAAATCCTGATGCGGACGTATTGATTATGACTACAGAGATTTTGATGAACTACCTTTTCGTATGCAATAAAGAAGGAGTAAACGAGAATAAGACGGGTCTTCAATTCAATATTGATATCCAAAATGATTTGGGATGCGTGGTATTTGATGAGGTACATTACATTAACGATGCAGAACGTGGACAAGTGTGGGAAAAGACGATTCTGATGTTGCCACCTCATATTCAAATGGTGTTGTTATCCGCAACTATTGATAATCCCGCGGGATTTGCAGAATGGATTGAAAACAGACACAATAATAAAGAGCTGCCGGATGGGTCTGTAGATAAATATGTCTATTTGGCTAGTACAGACCACAGAGTGGTTCCCCTTTCGCACTATGGATTTCTTACGACCACAGAAGCAATTTTTAAGTCTGTTCGTGACAAATCCATTCAACAGATGATTCGCGATACCACAAACACTTTAATTCCTCTCCAAGACCATAAGGGTGGATTTCAAGATGCAGGTTACAGGAATATTGTGAAAATTCGGGAACTCTTAGATAATAACTACGTGGATATGAAACGTAAGCATGTTCTAAATCAACTCGCCCTCTTTCTTCGTGATCGTGATATGCTTCCTGCCATAGCATTTGTATTCTCCCGTAAACATGTAGAGCTCTGTGCAAAGGATATTACAGTTCCCTTGTTGGAAGATGATAGCAAAGTTGGATATAATGTTCGTAGAGAATGCGAACAGATCGTTCGCAAGTTACCTAATTACCAAGAATATTTGCAGCTACCAGAATATAATCAAGTCGTTGGGTTGTTGGAGAAAGGAATTGGAATACACCATTCAGGTATGATTCCGATTTTGCGTGAAATTGTCGAGCTTATGATTTCCAAGAAATATATTAAGATGTTGTTTGCAACAGAGTCATTCGCAATTGGCCTGGATTGTCCTATCCGAACTGCCATATTTACGAGCTTGACAAAGTTCGATGGTAATGGTGAACGGTATTTGATGGCTCATGAGTATACGCAAATGGCTGGAAGAGCTGGGCGCCGTGGTATTGATACTGTTGGTCACGTAGTTCACTGCAATAATTTGTTTTCCGTTCCAACTCTGAATGATTATAAAACTATCTTGGGTGGTGTTCCACAGAAATTGGTTTCCAAGTTCCATATTTCGTATGGACTGATCCTAAACTTGTTGAAAAATGGTCAGATGAGCGGATTTCATAAGTTCTCTGAAAAGAGCATGATTCAGAATGAAATTGCAACATCTATTCAAGGCGATAAAAACTACATGGAAGAGTTATCTTACAAGCTGAATAAGAAGTGGCAAGCGATTCAGATGAGTAAAACGCCAAAAAGTACTTGCGAGCAATATATTGAATTAGAAACCAAGTTGAAAAGTTCCGTTAATAAGAAGCGTAAGGATATTGAACGTGAAATGGATAAGATCCGAAATGAATATTGGACCTTTTCTGAGGATATTCAAAAGGTTAAAGAACTGATAGTGTTGGACACTGAATATAATAAACAAAAGGACTCGATTAACTATATGGAAGAATTTATTAAAAGTCAAACTGATGCTGTGTCTTTAATTATGGTGGAGAACGGGTTTCTGAATAGCATAGGTGAAGAATATGAATTTACTAAATTGGGCATAATTGCATCAAATATTGCTGAAATTCATCCCCTACCTATCAGCCAAATCATGTCTGATAATGGTTATTTCGCAGACTTTACACCAAAACAACTAGTTGGTTTGCTCTCATGTTTTACAGATGTGAAAATCCCGTCTGACCAACGAGCAAGCATTCCTTTAACAGAAGATAGACTTTTGAAACTAACTATCCAAGAATTGAAGGTAATATATGGATCCTATGAATCTAGGGAGAATGTTTTAGATGTTCGCACAGGTATTCGATATGAAAGCGCTATAATTTATGATATGATCGAATATTCAATGGACTGGTGTGATTGTGGGTCCGAGGAAGAATGTAAGTATTTTATCCAATCAGTTATTTCGGAAAAGGAGATATCTGTAGGTGATTTTACCAAGGCAATGATGAAGATTGTTACTATTTCAAAAGAATTAATGAATGTATGTGAGATTTTGGGAGCAATTGATTTACTTTATAAATTGAATCAAATTGATGGGCTAGTTTTGAAATATGTTCTTACTTCACAAAGTTTGTATGTGTAAATATGAAAAAACAATAAACACCATTAATCAAATTTTTTACTATAGATAAAATATATAATGGGCAAAAATTTAGTAACAGACGGTGATTTTTCAAATGGTCTTACAGGATGGACAATTAATCGTGGCCATAATGTTCAAGGAGCTGGTGGATCTGTGTCAGGCAATTCTGTATATTTAGGAGCTGGTTCACAAGATGGAAATGATACATTAAGTCAACCAATAAGAACTATTCCAAATATGTCTTACACATTAACATTTTATTTATTAATGTCAGGTGATCCCACACAAGGAATGTATTTTAATTGCACTTGTGGTGATAATCAAATAACAATTATTAATCCTATTTCTCAAGATTGGATTCAATATAGTTTTATTTTTAATGCAAATTCTAGATCTACCCTACTATCTTTTTCTAGTTATAATAATCCTAGTGTAACCCTTTTAGCTGATATAGTTATTATAGAGAATTATCCTTGTTTTAAAGAAGGAACAAAGATTCTTACAGATAATGGATACGTACCTATTGAACAATTAAGAAGTGGTGATAAAGTGAAAACGTTATTACACGATTTTAAATCCATTGTTATGATTGGAGAGAAGACTATTCACCATCCTGCATCGGAAGAAAGAATAAAGGATCAATTATATAAATGTTCACCAAGTCAGTATCCAGAATTAATAGAAGATCTTGTTTTAACTGGTTGCCACTCCATATTAGAAGAGGAGTTTAAAGAGGGTGAACGTGAAAAAACAGAGGCGATATTGGGTCGTATTTTTGCAACTGATGATAAATATCGTCTTCCAGCATGTGTTGATCAAAGAACCACAGTGTACGAAGTTCCTGGTGACTATAAAATATACCATATTGCATTAGAACACGAGGATTATTACATGAACTATGGAATATACGCAAATGGTCTATTAGTTGAATCATGTAGCCAACGATATATGGTTGAAGTATCCAACATGACATTGATTAAATAAATTCATATTTTGATAATAAGAATATGAATTTATAATACTATGATACGACTGTAATAAGCCCATAAAACTAATCCAATTAAACATTTGGCTATGCAATCTAAAATATTCATACTAATATTCTTATATTGTTCAGGAAATAAATATACTACTCCATATAATCCCCACACAGATACGTAAATTCCAAATAATACATTCCCCGATAAATTGTATTTTGGTTGTACATAATTTTTGTATATAATATAAAACATTAATATAAAAGGAATAAATCCTAATGCGGAAGCAAGTAAATTACTTAACTGTTTATCCTCACCCATGAATCCAATGTACAACATAATGTAATTTAAAAGAATAACAGTAATAATATTATAAAAATCAACTTTCTTACCAATCTGATTACCTAATACAATACACAATGCAAGCAACATAAGAGGTGTTGTAATAGACCAATCGATATAACGAGTTTTGGTTATATCTGTCCAATCAATAGGCTTACCATCTTTACCAAACCCTTCAATTTGTGTTAAGAATACAGAATAAAAATAGCCAGCAACAATAGAAATACAGGTTTCTAAATTAAGTACATGCCGCACTTGTGGAATATTAGTTCTCATTGCTTCGATAAAAGTAATTGTGGCTGTAGTTAATAATAAAATATAGGTAATCATGAATGAAGCTTTTACATAATATTGAACCGGGTTTATCTTATTTTCTATCTTTTCCGATGTTTTTGTCGGACTGATAGTACTTACAGCAGCGCTTTCATTACTAGGTGGTCTAGGTATCATTGGTATAGTACTTGATATTACGGGTTGTGCAGTAGCTTTTGAGTCAGAATTGTAAGACATTGTATATAGTTATAGTAGAAAAAAAGAAGTTATTGGTTACCTAAGAAAAATTGAATTTTTCTAAAGTCAATTATTTAATTCAACTTAGTATGTATATAAAATGTTTTATGAAAATTCAGATTCAGATTCCGAGGATTCATCATTTATTATAATTGATAATAACGAAACTAGCGATAGTGAAACTGATCAAGAAATTGATACAGATTCAGAGAATGATTTTGAAGAATTTATCATTGAACCAGATGATGACGAATATGACGAAATTTACCAAGAAGATTCACTTCATATCTATAGTGAAAAAGAACATGATAATTATTATATTGGAATAACAAAACGATTAAATAGCGATGTATTGCTTATGGTGAATTCTGTTTCTGCGAATACATTCTTTATGTATTCCTTTCCAAGAATTCGAGATTATCTAGCCAAATATAGTATTTTGAATATACAAAACGCAAAGGTTCATATTATGAAACTTTGTATTTTACAAGACGAAACCTATTCGGTAATTTTAAAAACACATTGGATTAGATTAGTGCAGCGTCATTGGAAGAAGGTGTTTAAAGAAAGAAAGTGGGTTATAAAAGGTAGGCGAAATATTCAAAACCAATTTTATAAAGAAGTCCACGGTAAATATCCGTATGGATTAAATCGTCTTCCAAGTATTCATGGAATGATGAGGCATTATACGAAAACGCAAAGATAAATCGCCCCAAACTTTATTACGTATTACAAAAATTTGAAAAAGGTGTACAGCAAAGCAAAGAAAAGGGTAAGGGAAAACCTTTGTCTTCTTTAGTGGAAGGTCATCAAATATAAGAATTGATTTAAATCCACTAAAATATCATCACGAATACTTAATAGATCGGAATCTTTTTTTCCATCAAAATATTTATCTAACTCCACTAAAAAATCACGATACTTATACATTTTCTCTTTAAAATCTGATACATTTGAATAATCTAATACGTCGATTTTCTTCTCTATCATCTTTATTCTCGACTCGTCTTTACCTAACATTACTTCTACAAACTTATCTATATTATCATTTAGACGCCCATATAATTCATCTGTCGCCTTATGTTGCGCATAGGATTTTGTTTTCCAATGATACAATTTTACGGTATTTAACATTTCAAAAAATATTTGAACTATACTTGATTTTTTTTCATTCGAAATGTATTTTACACTGCGGTTATGCTTTGTTTTCCTATTTCGGTTTACTCTGCTCTTTTTAGCCAATGACTTTGTTTTTCCCATGTCTTTTATATAATATAGAAATAAAATAAAGATATTGATATTTTATAAACCAATGAATTGGATTTTTTTATTACCTTTATTTTTTCGTTTTAGTTATATTCATGGATTTGGAATTATATTACCAAATATGGTTCGTAAAGCATTAACTATGTCACAAGACCTACCTGAAATTCCAAAAATTATTGATTACCCTAAACTAGATTATCATACATTAACAGAACAGCACAAATATGATTTACAATGGTACGTTATTGGAGTAGAAAATGAATTTATAGTTAATAAACCACAAAAAGTAACCGTGTGGAATAAAAACTATGTAGTTTGGAAAAACAACAATGGTTCTTACGTTGCTTTAGACGATGTATGTTCACATAAAAGCGCATCTCTTTCTAAGGGAAAAGTTTGTAATAATAATATTGTATGTCCTTATCATGGTTATGAATTTAATGAGAATGGCACCCTTGCAAAGGTACCTGGTATTTGTTTTCGCCCTTCTCCAATTTATGATGTTTCCAAATATAAAATTGTGGAGAAGAATGGTTGGGTCTATTTAAATACCTATTCAGATTTAGTAAAAAATAATGCCGATGTTGTTATGGAAGAGAATATTTTTGAAGAAGAAGAAGTTGTGCGAAATGACTCTGTTGTATTTTTAAAGATGAATTTTAATTGTTATTCCAGAATACTTAGCGAGAACTCTTTAGATGTAATGCATATTGGATTTGTTCATACGTTTGGTAACTCGAAGAATCCTGCGCCTATTGAAATCCATGCACCACGCCTAGTTGGGCCGCATCACTATAAGACATCGTATGCATATGAGGCTGGCGAACGTTCATTGGCTCGCAAATACTATGGTATTAAAAATCTCACCATTGAGAACGAATTTATTTTACCGCATACCACAGTAGCTCGTGTTATTTTTGGCGATTTTATTAGCACTGTTATTACATTTGCATTACCTGTAAGTGACGATAAGAGTATTCTGTTTGTTAAGACGTATCGTAATTTTATGCAGAACCCAATTGGAGATAAAATATCGGAAGACTTGATGTGGAATACAATGTTGCAGGATAAGATTATTGTAGAGAATATCGACAAACGGTTTATTGACGGGAAATTTAATATGCGTTTTGATAAGTTACAGAATACATATAAATCATTTTATAAGAAGTTTATTCATAGATTTGACTGATTTCATAAATAATGTTGTTTATTTATGAAAAAGAGTTTAACGCTTGCTTGTTTACATATTTTATTTTTTATCTATGAATTCATACACAAAAATAATATTGATAAATTTCTATTTTATGCAATTGGAACATTAGAAAAATAATACGTATTTGATTGAGTGAATTTTTGTCCAGAATTAGTAATGCTCAATTTCTTTTCCTCTAAATCAATTGCGTCGATTAATGCGTTTTTAACATCTGGTCCTTGTGCGTACCACCCTATTTCAACATCGTCAAGTAAATTCCACATATTAAAACCAGTTGTTTGTCCACTTTGCATAGCCATAACTCTATTCATAGGCACTGATGTGAAGACATATCCAGTTCCTTTATTATGAAATGTGTTTGGTTCATTTATAGAAATAAATATTAATTTATTATCCACAGAATTACTAGTACCAGTTACCATTACATTAACTAATCCTTGACCTTGTGCGTACCAACCTGGTTTAACCATTTGCAAAAATGTAGGATCTGTTCCTACATAAAACCATGCAGTATTGGTTGCAGATTCTGCAACATTATTAAATGTAGCAGTCATCTTTATTGTATTTTCATTTTCTTCTACTTTAAATGATGTAAAAACATAGTTTGTTGATTTATTTTTGAATTTATTGGGCTGTTCAATTGTTATGAAAACCCAAACATTATCCACCGATTTACTGACATCAGTTACTAATGCATTTTCAACTCCAGGTCCGTGTGCATACCAACCTGGTTGTACTTCGTCAAGGAGTTTTGGGGTATTTACAATATAAAACCATGCCACATTTGATTCATCAACATATAGATTTCCACAAGGAATAGTAACACTCATTTTATATAATATTTCTAAAGATTAAATAAAAAAATTGAACGATGTATTTCATAATTGGTTTTGATAAATAAACAAATGAACCAATTAATTTTTACTCGATATTTATATCCTAAAGTGGATGTAAAACAATCTCTTTTACTGGCATTATTAGAGAAAAACGCCAAAGAGGCTTTGTATTGGGTTTATGAGCTTTATTATAGCGGTTATGATGATATTTACGATTATCTTCATAATATTTATGACAGCTTTTATAAATCTGAAAATCCGGAGTTAGAAGAAAAATTGTTTTCTAAAGGACTTGAAAACGAGTTATGGATTGGAAAAGTGATTATGACATTATCTATGCGTAACTACCAAATCTGTCATTTTTTGGAAACATATAAAGGTATTTCTTGTCTACGTAACTACCATTTGCCAAATAAAGCTAAATTCATTATTGCGGTTAAACCTACTGATATAGAAAAATATAAGATGGAGGTACCCTACGGGCAATATGCTTCCCGTTTGTATTTACAAAATGTATGCAAATATCAGATTCGTAGAGAGTGCAACCAAATATTCGAATCTACTTGCGATGATTTTAATAACGAGTTCGATTATAACTGGCTCTATTTTGCATCGAAATCTCCGGTTTGGTTCTATCGAATCCAAGATTTTGGTGGACACATAAATGATGAAACTATGGAGGTAGAATTTCCAAATGATGATTTACTTGATGCATTTTATGATCGTTGGGGTATAGAACCTGACGAACAACCTAGAACTCTAAAGGATAAATGTATAGGTAACAGTCAAAGACAACAGTTATCTATAGATGATTTCTGTGAGAAATATGGTGGCGTACCCAAAAAGCTGGAAAATACAATTCACCTATCTTAAGCCAACATATACGTGATGTATGTAGTTAATGCAAATAATGATCCTCCCCAAACGGTATCTAATATAGCTAATTCAGCAGTCCATTTTTTTAATGTCGCGTAATTCGTACTATCGTAAACACCATAGATTACTAAACCAAGGATGAATGCCTCAGTTACGGAACGATTGCGTTGAATAATAAAATAATTCAATCCAATAATCAATAATAAATAGCATACAATGGCTCCCATAGGTTTAAGTTGCATTACTACGCGTTGGATATTGATAATTTGATCCGAAAATAATTTTTGTGTTAAATAAATATAAATTCCGTCCAAAACTAATAATGTTACTGTAGATATAATAATTTCACGAGATGACTTCAACATATATATTATACTAGTAAAATAATTAAAAAACGAATACAAAAACATTTTCCCAACATATACATGCCTAATTCACAAATTGCAGAAATACTAGAACGATTTATGGATGATCCTAAAACTACAAAACTAAGGAACGTAAATAACTTACTTCATGTAGCAGTTATTGTTTCTCGTGGAAAGGTAATAGCCGAAGCTACAAATCGTATAGGGTACCGAAGTGTTCATAATAAAACATATACGAATACGTATATCCGAGAACCAAGAAATATACACGCAGAAGAAAATGTGGTTCGAGTATTGGGTGATAAAAGTAAATTGAAGGGTGCTGATATGTATGTTATGAGATTTGGACGTGGTGATAGAGAGGACCAGTTTATTAATTCTAAACCCTGTGCTAAATGTGAGTGTTTTTTAAATAAATGTATTGATAAATACGGGTTGCGGAATGTTTATTATACTTCTGAGTAAATTATTTTACGATAAATGCGAAAGAGGTTTTTGTAACATAATGTAACATAGTGTAACATAAAATTCGTTAAAATAGATATAATTATTTATTTTAACAGGACAACTGGTAACAAAAGGATTTTGTTACATATTGGGATATAAGGGATAAATCCTTTATTAAGTAATTTTACTTTAAATATTTAATAGAAATAAAAGAAAAGAAATGGGGAACGATTTTGAAATTGGACATTTATTTTTGTCTAATTTTTCTTTTTTACAAGAGAAGTTTATTAAAAAAGTCGTTTTACTCGATATTGCAGCAAAAGACAAAATAATCCAACTAATTTTACTGCATAAGAATTTAAATACTTTTACTACTGAATATTTAGGGTGATCGGGATTTGTAACATGTTTAGAAATCCCGTTACATTATCCCCAAATAATATAAAGATATTAATATATACAAGAAAATATGGATAAGAAGTTTTGCTGCGAGTTATGCAAATACTATACCAATAGTAATAAGGATTTTAGTAAACATGCAGCGACTCAAAAACACATAAATGCTGTTACAAATCCCGAAATAGTGTTACAAATCCCTGAAAGTAAAACGTTTACCTGCAATTTGTGTAACAAATTATTCAAGAATAGAGTTACATTATGGAGGCATAAAAAGAATTGTGGAGATACGCAAGTAACTGCAATAATAGAGTCTGAAAATGAGAAATCAGATGTTAAAATTACGTTTGATTTAGTTAAAGAACTAATAAAGGAAAATAAGGAATTAAAAGATGTACTTAAAGAGCAATCGAAAGAATTAAAGGACGCAATTAAAGAACAGTCGAAAGTTTTAGTTGAAATGTCAACTAAATCTAACACTACGTTAATACAAAATAACACAACCAACAATACCACCAATCATAACCATTTTAATCTTAATGTATTTTTAAACGAACAATGTAAGGATGCTATCAGTATCACTGATTTCGTAGACTCATTAAATCTTAATGTAGCAGATCTAGAAGCCACTGGGAAACTAGGTTATGTTCTCGGTATCTCTAGAATATTTATTAATAAACTCAAAGAATTAGATGTATTTGAACGACCACTTCATTGCACCGATTATAAACGCGAAACAGTCTACATAAAGAACCAAGATTCATGGGAAAAGGATAACCCAGAGAAAACCAAATTAAAGAATATAGTGAATCGTATAGCACGTAAAAACTTGGAACAATTACCTGCATGGCAAGCTGAGAATCCTGATTATGTTACTTTGGATACTCCAGAGAATAATGAATTCATGAAAATATCGATGAGTTCATTAGGAGGGTATACTGCTGAAGAAGAGAATAAACAGTTGGATAAAATAATGCGGAATGTATTAAAAGAAGTAATTGTGGATAAGAATGCGATAACAGATGCTTAACTGATTATATCTTGAAGTTGTTTAACTTGTGACTGTGGCTCTTTGACAGATTCCTCTGAATTCTCTTCTATTTTTTCGGGGACTTCCGATGGCAATTCATTAAGTTCTAATGTTTTGGCAATACGCTTCTTAATATTATGCTGTTGTAAATAATACTTGGTTAGATTAGGTAGGTTAGAAATACAGTTCATGACTGAACTGTATGTAAAAGTGCAAACTAGCGCATCTACTTCTGATGTATATTGTATACTATACCACCAATAGGGAGGCACAAAAAGCATATGTCCCTGTTGAACTTCAAACTCTAAGAATTTTATCTTATCCATTTCGTGCATATATTTTTTCTGAGGTTTCCATACATTGATAGGGGAACGGAACTCATAATTTTCAAAATCTTTATTTTGGTATAAATATTTTGTTGTCTTCCATGGTGTCATTTTTACGCGTATTTTACCAGTATTTACGCATAAGAAATGGCGGTTATAAGTATGATAACGTAATGGCGTAACTGTTTCTTTTGAAGCAGTACAAATATCATATTTGGATAATACAGTGAAACCAGGTTTTAAATTTGTATCATTGGACTGCATAATTTTAAGGAGCCCAGAATCCTCTAAGAAATCCTCGTTATTTTCAGTGAAATATTTGGATTTAGGATCCGTTCTCATAAGGTTGGTGCCAGTTTGATATTGAAGAACAATGTAGTCAATAGCATCATCCGAGTTCCAATAATCATTGATATCTTTTACTTTGATATCTATATTTGAATATTGGTCTTCTGAGAGCGTATCATAAGTTATTTTATTGAAAAATTCTGGATTCACAGATTGGTATTCAAAGAGCACAGGTTGTTTTACATCGCATACTTCTTGAAGATTGTCGTTTGTAGAATAATCCATTTCATATATTTCTAAATCTTCACTACGTTTGTATTGATGAACAATATGAATGTATAAAAATAGAATGATTAGGAATAATAAAATATTTAGGTAAAAAGTCATGTTTTGAATTTTATGTATACTAAAGGAATAGTTGTTTTTAGATATTTTACGAACGAGTTAAGTTTTTTATTTGTGTTTGTATTATATAGAGATACAATGGCAGGATTTGATAAGGATAAAGAGTTCGACATTGATGTTAAAATTCATATTGATCCTAGATTAAGTCAAACAAAAATAGCGTCTATTAAATATACACAAGGAAATAATGAACCGGTTGAGGCAAGTAAAGAAATAACTGTATCACAATCTACTTCTCAAAATGAATTAAAACAAAATATATCAGAGAACCTTAAAACAATTTTTGGTGATGATGATAAAGTTACTGCTATTAATAATGCTTTTTCTAGAGCATATCAATCTCCTATTACTAATAAACAAAAAATAGCGAATGTTTTTACTGGAGAGAATAATGATAAACAACACTTAAAGAATAGAGCATTACTTAATTTAAATCTTGCAATATCTACAATTTATTCAAAAGAGGCAGAATCAGCTGTTTTTAGTTTAGCTAGGAAACCTGGAGAAACAGAAGCTACTGAAGCAAAATCTGAAGCTGAAACAGCTGTTGTTAAAGCTACAGAAGCTCTTGATGTAGCTAAGGGTGATGATATATCTGCTATTATTGCTAAAACCGAAGAATCTAATAATTCAACTGATGCTGCAAAAGATAAAAATGAAGCAATAAATGTAGCCGCTGGTGATGAAGTATTAAAAAAATTTTCTCCTGAACACTTACAAATGTTAATTGAATTAAGAGATTATATTAAAAATGAAGGAAGAAGTGGTGTTTATTCAAAAGGTAGTATAAAATTAGACTATAATAATGATATAGGATTAGGCGCAAATAGTTCACTTTATAGATTACGGTTTAACTTAGAACATATGACTTTCTGGGATGATAGGTTTAAAAAAGAAGAAAATGGGAAAACTACGTTTTATCCTGGTTGGGAAAAAGCGATGATTGATAAAAAAGCATTTGAAACAGTAGAAGTTTTTTTAAATAAAATTTTAAATACTACTGATTATGCTGCAAATAATAATGCAGTAAGCAGAAGTTCAACATTTCAATCTGTGGCAAAATATTTACCAGGAAGAAGCCTTTTACCTAAAAGAGGCGGTAGAGCCACTCGTAAATATAAAAAAATAAAAGGCTCTAGAAGCCGTAACTATTACAACAAATCCAGGAAATATTATTAAAATCTATTAATCGTCATTAATCTTAGGTGCCAAATAAAATGTCATCTTTGAATGTTCGTCACCCAAATAATAAATAATTTTCATTGGAAAATTCTTTACTAACTTAATCTCCATATCCTTCGCCACCTTATGATACGCGCAAATATTATTCAACATCGTCAAACTAAACGATAACTTCATCACTTCGCCTTCGTTAATAGCATACGAATCCAAATCCTCAATATCGATATTTACACTCATCTTACCAAGACCTTCACTCAATGACATCATCTCAATCTTCTCTTCACTACATTCAATATCTACGGTGTCACCAAACATCTTCAGTTGACTTACCAAGCTAGCGAAAGTAGTAGAAGGAATTGAAAACTCTGCATCGCATTCCATCTCTGGAATAGCCATAAGTTCATAGTCTAGATCCATCAATGGCAACTCGAAATGTTTATCAAATACAGTTTTGTTTTCAGAGGTGAAACTAATAAATAGTTTATCATTGTTTGCAGGGTCAAACCCTAGAGTAATATGTTGGATTTTATCACGGGTATTCAGGATCTTAAAAAGCAAAGTAGAATTGACGCCAAGAGCAATCGGTGTTTCATTTGTATGCTCATACTTATCGAACCATACACATGGCAAAACATATTCGAAAACAGATACGTGCGCAGAATCCATAGACTGCAAGTACATGTGATCCTTTTCAAACATAATGTTTACGTTCTCAGTGAATGCTTTCATGTTTTGGAACATAGCAGAAAATGTTTCTGCCTTTTGGGGGGTGCTTAAAACGACGTTCATTATAATAAATAGTGTTTTATACTATTAATTATATTTATGTATCCAAAATCAATTTTTTAATCCGAAAAAGTCTTTTAATATACCAGCACTTTCATTTTTATCATACATAATAATTTTACTTTTTACTGTATTATCAATAAGGGGTAGTAATAATTTAGATATGTTACTAAATGTTGCGGGTGTATTATAAATATTCATTTTAATTATTTTGATAGAATAACCACTATTTGAAATCATACATTTCTGAATAAAAATATTAATAATACTTTTATAACGTTCTGCAGCAGATAGTGTAAACGAACTTAAATTAATATGTGCTTCAAATCCATCATATCTTTGTATGCAATAGTTAAATAATGACAATATATATTCTACGATTTTTTCATAGTTTTCAGGTAGAGCATAAGATTTAAATACTAAATAGTCAATAAATACTTTATTTGTATCTTTCAAAATATAGCATGTTTTATAGATAAGATCTTCGATACCAAGTTGTTTAGTTATTGTATTTGCACATTCAGATCTTTGAACATCTTTAAAAAATAGATTTTTTTTATTATCTGAATAGTATTTGTTTTTTAAATTATTTATTTTATCCATAAAATCTACGCCATCAGAATGGTTCATAAATATAAAAGTATGAATATATAATTTTATATTTATTATAGAAAGTAATTTTTTTACGTACTAGTGGCAAATTCTTCTTTTACTAAATTTTTTAAATCGACACTACTTGTCAAATTTTCATTATTGTTCGATTCCAAATTGTTTACATTTTGCATAAGATCAAACAGTTGTGGTTCATTGTTGTTAGAACCTAAATCTGATAATATTTGAATACGCTCATCAAGCAATGTCTTATTTACATCCATAGTATAAGATTGTAATTTTAACACAATATCTTTTAATGAAGTAATTTCTTCTACAAGCATATCAAATCTAGCATTGTATTCACTTAATATTTCTTGAATAGAAGAATCGACTTCAGGAACAGATTGCATTTGTAAGACATTTCTTTGGTTTACATTCTCAGAAACGGATTTAGCAGGAGATTCATTAGTTTCTTTCATAAAGGTTTCAAGATTCAATAAACGGCGGTCAATTACTGCAATTACTTGTTGGAGTGTGAAACCGGAATTGGTAGCAGCGGAACTGTTTTGTTGTGTGGAAGACTGAGGAGCAGGCATGGGAATTGGTGATGGGGGTGGATTTCCTCCATAAGCGCGACGATTTTTGGCGGAAGCATTTGATTTACTCATTGTCAAATATACTATTATTTACGATATCTCTAAATAATTATAAACGTAAAAATTAAATATAGAAATAATTTACTAAACTATAGAAATGAGAGTAAATCTTATTAGTTATTCTAAGTCACTAACTGGGGAAGAAAGTTTACAAGATTTAGTAGCCTATTGTGCACGCGTATCAAATCCTGCAAATCAAGGAAATACAGAAACAAATGAAAAATTAATAAAATATTTGACAAAAAATCATCATTGGTCACCTTTAGAAATGGTAAATATATGTTTAGAAATAGAAACAACTAGAGATATTGCAAGACAGATATTGCGTCATCGCTCTTTTTCATTCCAAGAGTTTTCACAGAGGTATGCAGTTGCAGATTTAGGCTTTGAATATAAAGATGCCCGTATACAAGACAATAAAAATCGTCAAAACAGTATTGAAACCAATGATCAAAAATTACAAGATGAATGGGAAGATGTACAAGATCGGGTAGCTGAAATAACTGAATTTGCTTATAAATGGGCATTAGGAAAAGGTATAGCTAAAGAACAAGCTAGGGCAGTTTTACCAGAAGGTATGACGATTTCAAGATTATACATGAATGGAACGTTGAGATCATGGGTGCATTATATACAATTGCGAAGTGGCAATGGCACACAAAAAGAACATAGAGAAGTTGCCATGGCTTGCGCAAAAGCAATTGAATCTATTTTTCCAATGATTAATCAATTTATAACGACCGATAACTAGATTTTTAAGGTGAAAGATTTAAGAATAATCATTTAGAAACCAATTATTTTCTACATGTTCTTTATACAATAAATGGAAATATTGCATGAAGTAAAAGATTTAAATAGAAAAACATTTTTATCACATGTATTTTCGACAACAGAAGAAGGAAAAGCAGAGGTATTAAATGTAGTTCAATATTCGCTTATGGGTGTAATTCCAGTAGTAATGTTGAACAAGTTAATCCAACGTTTTATTCCTGAGGCTGATCCAGAGAAGTCTTCATTAGAACTTTTAGCAGAAATCTTTATCCAATTGGTGGTTATGTTCTGTGGTATTATTGTGATCCATAGAATCATTACTTACTTCCCTACCTATAGTGGATTCAGATATGAGAATCTTATGTTAACTAACGTTATATTAGCCTTTTTAATTATTATTTTAAGCATTCAAACCAAATTGGGTATAAAGGTAAATGTATTGGTCGATCGTGTTTATGAATTATGGAATGGTGTTGATGGAAAGGAAAAGAAAGAGAATGTAAAGAATGGTGTAAGAATCAGTCAACCTCTTTCGAAACATTCTCCTAGTCAAGCTGATTATTTAGATAGTTCTGGGGTACAAAGTGGAACATTTCCTCCTGCTCCTGTAGCTACATCCCGACAAACTGGCATGTCTGATGTGTATGATCATATGATGCCTAGTCGTGGTGGAAACCAAGGAGGTGATTATGGATTATTAACTGGACCTATGGCAGCGAATAGCGTATTAGGTGGCGCGTTTGGAGCTATGTTTTAGACATTAGAATAGATTATAACTATGTAGTTATAATTTATTGTATTAAATAATAGTATATGATATTGGTTCTTCGCGGTCATATTCGCAATTCTTTTAACACCAAAAATCTTTATAACTTGATTAAAATTATATATCAACTAAATAAAGATCTCAAAATATTTATACATACTTGGAATATAGTGTCAAGTAATATAAGTTGGAGAACGGTCGAAGCGAATAACACAAAAGTGGATGAAGAATTAATTATGAATTATTTTGATGATATGAAACATGTAATACGAAAAATTATAATTGAGGATGATCAAACAGTAGAAGTAATAGGAAATATAACAGGTATTGTTAAAAACATGCGGGTCCCAATACTAGGATGGAAATACTACTGTTACGGAAAATATAGAATTATAAAACATATTTATGATAACGAGAATAACCACGATATGATTATAAACACGAGGTTTGATGTATTAGATAATAGTTATAGTTTTACTGAAGGTCAAATTATTCAGTTTATTAAAAATATTATTGGTAAGGAACTCAATAGAAATGTTTTTATTTCGGATCATGAAATATGCGGAATTGATAATATTTATATAGGAAATATTAGTACAATGTATACATTGATTTGTTGCTTTCATTATGAATTAGATAGCATATTAACGAAATATGATACTGTTAGAAATCCTGAATTCTTATTTTTTAGAATGAATAACGACCTGTTTATTAACTAGTTTTATTGAAGATATCCATAGAATTCATTAATTCCATTTTCTTCATGGACTTTTCGAACGCATTTTCACGTTCTAAATTAGCAAACAAGTAATCTGTGTTTGGACTGCTTTCTTGTTTTTTTATTTGTTTATAAACCTCATTAATTTTGGTAACAATTGTTTGTATCATAGGTTTATTTGTCATAAGATCAATATTTGTTGGGACAGGTTCTGTTAAAAGTGCAACAGCAAAATAAAGCAGATATCTTCGTTTTTTACAGGACGCTGTTGTGTATTTAATACAAAAAATATCATAGATAGCTTTCATAAGTTTATCAATATAAGAATTGTTTAATTTTTCACAATAATGAAAAAGGGAATCCCACAATATCCAAATAATATCCCTCTGAAATTTTTTTTCTACCGGAGTTTTACTTCTTTTTTCACATAAACATGGCTGTTTACGTTTTTTACATATAGCATCAAAATCTATAATCCATTCTATCCAGTAACACGCTTTTACTGTGCAGTGAATTTCGTGCGATATTTGGTATGAGAATTCGTTAATTGCAATATAAAGTTCTTTTGGATCTTCTTTTTTAATTATTTCAGAAGCGTAACTCATATCCGGAGCTTTTAACCTTTCAGTCATCTGTGTCATATCAAACTCCTCCTCTCTATTAATCTTTATGGGCTCGAAACTATGTTTTCTATTCGATAATACTAATGTACTTATTACTTCAGCAAAAAGTTTTCGAATAGTAGGATGATTACGTAATTGCAATTCATTTAAGAATTGTCCTTGCGAGATAATGTTTCTGAATATTTCAAATCGCATCTGTAAATAAATAACAATTTTTGGGTTTCCTAAATGGATATGCTTTCCAGTGTAGTGTAAAATAATTTCCCATACCTCCATAAAATGTCCTGCACATATAAGTTCCGCGCACCAATGTGCAGCTGGTTCTAGTTTTGCGTTTTTGATACTTTCAATAAGTTGTTTTCGAACATCTGTTTTCTTATAATTTGAAAATGATATTCCTTTAAATTGGGGTCCGGTACGTATATCATTTATTTCACTGCTATCGTTAACCTTTGGTAAATCGTCGTCCATAATATATTTATATGAATAAAAATATAAATATATTTATACCTATTATTAAAATAATGTATAGAATTCGCATATTTTCAAGTTTCTGTCCATCTGAAAATTGTAAAGATGTTTATGAGAGATTATGTGAATCGATTTTAATAGAAAATTATGGATCAAATAAGAAAGTTTTTATTACGAATGAGAACGATTATACACATGTTATTCTATTAAATACTGCTATGCCAGAAATTTCTCATATTCCAAAGAAAAATGTAATTGGACTTGCGTTTGAACCTATTTATTTTTTAGGACTGACAGAAGAATTTGTAAAATATGCTCAAAAATACGTAGGAAAGTACTATATTGGGGATAAAAAGACATTACCACATCCTTTTATAGAAGGATTTTCATATATGTGGCATAATATGCCCCTTAAGTATTCTCCCAAAAAAATAAACGCTATTTCTATGATGGTTAGTGAAAAAAGTAAACAGCCCGGACATAAATATAGACATGAATTAATATCGAAAATATTAGAAACTGATTTGCCAGTAGATATTTATGGGAGAGGTTGTAAATATTATGAATATTTAAATGACAAACGTGTAAAAGGTGAATTTAAGGAATTAGAACCCTATGAGAATTATGAATTTCATATTTGTATTGAAAACTTTGAAACAAATCATTATTTTTCAGAGAAAATTATGAATTCATTATTATGTGGGACTACCCCTGTTTATATGGGTTGCATAAATATTAATAGTTATTTTCCGGATAATGTTATTGTTTTGTCAGGAGATTTAATAAAAGATATTGAATTATTAAAAAACATTTCAATAAATCCAGATAGATATAAGAAGAATATTGATGTTGAAAAAGTGAAGGATAGAATATCTTTATTAAAAAATATAGAAACTCTTTTTTGATGATGACTTAACAAATAATCATTATCAAAGTATTACAATGAATTTACATGATTACTACTAAAACGGTGTCTATCTATTACATCAATGTAATTACTTTGTGGTCCTTTCATCGTATTTCTTATTGACGATTGTGTATTAAATACTGGATTCGGCAATTGATTTGAATTATTAGATTTTTTATAGAAATGATGAATGTCTTGTTTATGTATTTCATTATTATCAGCATTTTTATTGCTATAATGATTTATCCATTTTTGATAGGGTTCTAATTTATTATTTTTCTTTTTAAGTAAATAAAATGCCACACACATAATTATAACTAACAACGTTAAAATAGAAGCAACAATTATGATATTAGTTTTTGCAATAGGTTGTTTTTCTGAACCTATTGAACTTGTAGAAGATGCTGCACCTAATGCATTTGTTGGAGTTATTGTTGCAATAAAAGATGGTGGAGGCGATAATTCACTTAGTGTTGGAGATATGGAGGGTAAATTAGTTGTTGGTAATAGTGTTGGATAAATTGTAGGATGTTGTGTTGGATTTTGAGTCGGATGACGTGTGACATGAACAGTTGGTGACAGCGTTTTTAGTGATGTGGGTCTATTTGTAAATGTAGTAGCTATAATACTAAACATTGATTTTGTAGGTAAAACCGTAGGCGGAATGTTAGACATTATTGTAGGGCTAATCGAAAACATACCCCAGCTTAGAAGAGGTGTCGTAGGATTTCTACTTGGCATTCTACTTGGTACTTTACTCGGCATTCTAGTTGGTACTCTAGTTGGACTTGTACTAGGTTTGAAAGTTGGAATTCTACTAGGCATTACTGTTGGGAGTTTGGATAATTTCATAATGGGCTTTCTAGTAATAGGTGATACACTTATAACATTTGTTGGTCTACGTGTTTTAATAACAGGTTTTTGTAAAGAAGTTCGTTTAATTCTTCTTGAAGGGTGTAGAGTAAACGTTACAAAACCACTATTTGGAGATCCAGTAGGTGAACCAGTTCTTCTTAAAAATTTCTTAACTCGTCTAGTTGGTTTAGAAGTAAACGTTACAATACCACTATTTGGAGATCCAGTAGGTGAACCAGTTCTTCTTACAAATTTCTTAACTCGTCTAGTTGGTTTAGAAGTAAACGTTACGATACCGCTATTTGGAGATCCAGTAGGTGAACCAGTTCTTCTTACAAATTTCTTAATGTGTCTTCTTGGTTTAGAAGTAAACGTTACATTACCGCTATTAGGAGATCCAGTTTTTCTTAATTTTTTCGTTATTTTTTTAGATGGTTTTGTAGTAATTGTTCTATTTTGATTATTAGGACTTCTCTTTTTAGTGATTAATGTTGGTTTCTTATTATTTATCTTTGTGCAATCAGCGTTTCCACCAAATACTCTCTTTAATATATCTCTTCCTTTGTTAACAGGTTTAACTATAACGTTTTTAGTGATATTATTAACCTTCTTAGCTAAATTATCGAAGTAATTTCTACGACAACCTGTTATTATTGCGTTTTTTTTCTTAATTATTGGAATTCTTTTCTTTACTTTATTAGAAACTTTATTAACTTTTGTTAAAGTACCAATTTTAGGTTTGGTTTTTATATTTTTTTTTATCAATGGTTTAGTTTTTATTTTTTTTGTTAGTATTGGTTTAACCTTTCTTTTCTTTGATCCTCTACAAAAGTTACTTAACCCATTTTTTAGACATTGAACACCTTTTTTAATAGCGATACTTTTTAATCTTGCAACTGCCGCTTTTTTTAAAGCAGCAGTTCCACCAGTTTTTGCTATTATAGCAATAGTTACACCTGTTTTTACTATTCGTCTAAGTTTTTTCCCAAAAAGATTGCGTTTATCAGATACGATATATGAATTATTTACATTGGGTACAGTACGTAAATATTTATTTGTATATGGGTTTTGGCATAATGCACTTCCAAATAAAAATAGTAATATTGATACGTTAAAATACATATATAATATTATTACAAATTAATATTATACTATTTACTTTATAAAATTATTATTGTGAATATAACTTATACTTACTGCAAATAATTATATTGTTAAAAATAATTACATAAGTAAATGTTATGTCATACTGTTCATTGTTTTGCATTAAGAGAAAAATAACACCTAAAAAATGCACAATTTGTTTATTTCCAGCTCGATTAAAAAAATGTTCACATATATGCTATGAATGTGGTTACATATTAAAAAAATATTACAATTTTGATGATTGTATTTACTGTTTGGATATCATGGAACCTAGAAATATTACTCCTATTATTCCGTAATTAAACGAGGAACCACATTAATTGTCTGTAACTCCTGCGCCATCAACTTATAAGCATAAGGTATTTCAACCTTTGCGAAGTCGGTCTTATTATCACAAGTCTTACATAGATGGATCGTAAAATCGGCGTTCGAATACATACGATTTTTATTTCCATCATTAAACGACGCAACCATACCACATTTCTTGCAAACATGAACTGAGTATTTATCTGACACATCGTATAATCTCTCACGGCAAAATCTAGTCATTCCATGTGCAATCATAACATCACGCTCCATCTCACCAATACGGAAACCACCATCCCTACTTCTACCTTCTGCAGGTTGACGTGTAAGATTAACCATAGGTCCAATTGAACGACTATGTTGCTTATCATTAACCATGTGCTTCAATCTCTGGTAAAACACAGGGCCAATATAAATATTCGTTTCGAGTTGTTCACCAGTAAGACCATTATACATGAGTTCGTTACCATAGCTTTCGTATCCGAGCTTCTGAAGTTCTTTTGTAATAGTTTTGACATCAAGATTACCGAAACTTGTTCCGTCGCCAAACATTCCTAATTCCAACAATACTTTTCCAAGGATAGTTTCCTTGAGTTGTCCGATTGTCATGCGAGAAGGAATGGCATGAGGATTGATAATGATATCTGGTCGAAGTCCATTCTTAGTAAATGGCATATCACACTCAGGAATTATGTTACCACATGTGCCCTTTTGCCCATGTCTACTGGAAAACTTATCACCAAATACGGGTTTACGTAGGATACGAACTCGAACTTTGGCGAAATTATATCCATCGCCATTTCTACCCGTATAATTCTTATCAATGTACGTTTCTTCAGTAGTGCGAAATGTCTTGCTTTGATCCTCATATTTAATAGTCTTTGTAGGGTCATTGCGGTTTTCCTTGATTGGGATAGTCTTCGCAATAATAATGTCGCGATTTTCAACGAGCGAATTTTCAGGTATAAATCCGTCACTATTTAATTTATCGTAGTTTCCAAACTTAATACCCTTTGTCTTCTGTGGATCAGGCTTGCATCGAATAATTTCATCCCGAATAATATTCTTATCTTCATCCTTTTCAGTATGGTAAATCGTAGCCAAGAATAAACCACGATCGATTGAACCCTTATTAACCAGTACACTATCTTCCTGATTGTATCCAGTATGCGTCATAATAGCTACATGAATCTGTGTTCCAGATGGAATCCTATTGAGTTGGATAAAATTCATAAGACGTGTGTCTACTAGAGGACGACTCGGATAGTTCAACACATAAGCAGTTTTATCCATTCTCTGATCATAGTTGGTTGCATATACACCCATTGCCTGTTTTCCCATTGCACATTGATAAGTATTTCTGGGAGCCTGATTGTGTTCAGGATAAGGAATGCATGATGCAAGAACTCCGAAAATAGTACTAGGATGAATCTCGCAATGACTGTACTGAAATTTCTTGTTTACATCCTGTAAATAGGTATCTTTGCATTTCATGGCGATCATAGCAAAGTTTTGTTCATCTGGATCGATATATTCAATTACAGAATCATCTAACTTACAATTAGTAAGTAAATCATTCCAACTAATCTCTTTATCCATTAATTTATCAATTACAGTTTTATCAATGATTGCTTTATTTTCGCGAACGCGTAAAACCGGTCTAGTTAGCCTACCACCATCATTACAAATACGAATTTCAAGCAACTTAAAATCAAACGTAATAGATGTGTAAATATTAATTATACCTCTATACTTCTTTTCTTTCATTTCATTATACAGATCCATGGGATTCTCTGCTATCCCTAACCAGCATCCATTCACAAATACTTTTACTTTTTTATTGAGTAGTTTTGGTGGCGTATCATTTACAGAAATAATATAGGGCTTTACATATTCATATAATGATGAGCTGATTGTCGGGATAGTTATGTGACCAAGATAACTAATATTTTTTACCACACCAATTGATTGACCCTCTGGAGTTTCTGCAGGGCAAAGGAATCCCCATGTAGTATTATGGAGTTTACGAGGTGCAATAAGCTCACCGCTCTTTTCTAGGGGAGTATTAATTCTGCGAAGATGACTCAAACTAGCAACATACGTCAATCGGTTTAGAACTTGAGCAACGCCAACCTTGCTACTATTTGATTGTTTTATGCTGAAATCACCAGTTGAAAGCGCACGATTAATACCGTTTTCTATGGTTGTTGATTTCATGATTTTATAAATATTTGTCATATTTATTATATTTTCATAATCTTCTGTAGATCTCCATGATCCATTATTAATTTCACGAACAATTTGCTTTTGCATTTCTTTCACGAGCTTGTTAAAATAATTTCGAAACAAGTTATTAAGAAGAGTGCCAGTAAGCTCAATTCGCTTATTAATATAGGAATCACGATCATCTGGTGGAAGCCAACCTAAGCTAGTCTGCAAAAGCTTCTTCGCCATATATCCGAGCAAATAAAGCTTTTGTTGAAGAGTTTGACAATGAGGGAATAAATCGTTGTTCAATACTTCTAATGTAAACTCACGTTTCTTACGCATACCAGTTTCCTTATCTAGATTCATAGGAGTGTATGCAACAGAGGAAGTGATATGTCGAAGAGCGTCTTCATGAGTCATATATTTATTTGCATCAATTACCGAAGCTTGTAAACAATTCAATAGTTCTGCTTGTTTTTCATCTTCTATATCAAGAATAATATATTCAGTAATTTGTTTATCACTCATAACTCCTAGTGCACGAAAAAGCACATATAATTCAATAGGTTGTTTAATTCTAGGAATAGTAATATAGATTCCATTACCAAAACCATTATTTTTACTGGCGATCATCATCTCAATTTGCTTAGGAGAGATACACTTGAAATCAGGTACAGATTTAATTTCGGCAAACCAGTTCCATTTGGTAGTGTTTTTACCATCGAAACAATATACGCGGTTTTCAGCAGCACGTTCTTGACCGAGAACAGTTTTCTCAGATCCCTTTATAATGAAATAACCACCTGAATCCATTGAACATTCACCAGTAAACTGGTTGCTGATATGCTTATTTTGCGTAAGCACACATACTGATGATTTCAACATAATGGGTAACTTACCAATGTTTATTTTAGGTAGTATCTTTTCAATGATCTTGGGATTTTCCATATTTTCTGTGTTGCGAACAACATATTGAATATTTATGTCAACTGTCATTGTAGATGCGTATGTGAAGTTACGAAGTTTTGCTTCTTGGGGCAACATCATCTTTGTTGCTCCATTGTTTTCATGAATCTGAGGCGGATACAACTTAAAATTCGTGAATGAAATTAATATTTCTAGAAAATACTTATCTTTATCCTGAACATAATCGTTTTCTGAATGAATTGTAACTGGATTAAACATCTGGATAGTGCGCTGTATTTGATAATTTACAAAATGGTTGTAAGACTCAATTTGGTGACGCACTAGTCTTTCAAGATGTTGACCATCAAAATAAGACTCAATAATATGATATGGTTCTTCAATAAAATCTCCGATATGGTCCAACATGGCCCTTTCTTCTTTTGTGATCTGGGAATGAATTTCATCTATCTTCTGTTGAATTAACTCCTCTTCCTTAATAAGCTTTTTCAATTCAGAAGTAGTTTCAGATTCATTAATCACAACGGGTGTCTTAATAACCAATCTCTTTTTGGTCTGTTTCTTTTTAGGTTCGTCAATATTTTCGGTTACTTTCAAATCTAAATAATCACCATTCCTACTATCCAAGTTTGCTCGCAATTCATAATTTATCATTATCAATTATAGTTCGTATAATTGAAAGATTAATATATTATTAGAATCAATTTTTTAACTCTTTTAAAATAATATAAATCAGTATTTCAACAATCATTCTTTTATAACTGAGTTGTAAAATAGAATATCATCTTTGAATATTGTTTCTATTCTTTTTATTGTTTCGTCATTAAAAGTTCCTCTAGTTTTTGGAGATACGTTTAATCTTTTATATTTATACTCATCATAAGTATAACCAAATACGTTTAAGAAACTAGACAATTGGTCTATAGTAATAAATATATCTACATTATTCGACCAATAAAGTAAAGTATTAAATGGTTTAAATCCTATTATTTCATTATCTATCATTTCTGAAACAATTTCATTTAAACTAATATTTTTTTCATAATGCAAATAATGTAAATGTTTTGGCCAATCATCTCTAGGACGTTCTTTGGATAGCCTATAATTTAATAAACTTTCAAATCTATTTACAGGGTGTCTTACTATTGCAAAATTGATTCCTGTATTTTTTATTGCTTCTTTATGACATCTATATTTTATATTCAAATCTAATAAAATTTTACGGACGGTTGTTCCACCGCATTTTGGAATGTGTAAAAAAATTAATTGTTTCCCAGGGTTTTCATTTTTAACTATTTCCCATGTCGTTGTGTTGTTCATATTACTTATATATATTAACTAAAATTTATTCTACAAATATATTATTTAATTTAAAATTAGATAAATATAATAGTTATATTATAGTTAGATATGGCAAAAAAATTTGTAGATTTTCTAGACTCATATGATAAAAAAAAACAATATTCTGTTTTAGACTATTCTTTTTTATCATGTGTTATTCAAGATCATTTTTTAAATAACAAATTGGATGATAAAAGAATGCTAGGTGATTTATATAAAAATAAAATAGCTGACCCTAGTCTTAGTAACACAAATTATAATTGGATGGGACTTAATTCTGAAATACCTAACAATTCTTATTCTTTATGGCAAAAACAACATGATGCGCGTTTAGATTTTATGTTGGACGACATATTTAAGAAAGATCTTCCATTAAATACAATACAAATAAAACCAATACGGAATGAAACGATAGATGCCAATATAACATCTTTATCTGATATTATTGATATTATTGATAAGAATGAATATCGAACAGATACAGAATATAATATTGATTTGAAATCTTTGCATAACATTAAAACGGAACTAATGGATTTGAATAATATGATAGGAATGGAAAATATGAAACAATCTATAGTAGACCAACTACTATACTTCGTTCAAAATTTACATGTCGGTAAAGAGTCAGGCGATTTTAAACACACGGCTATTTATGGACCACCAGGCACAGGCAAAACAGAAATAGCCAAAATAATAGGTAAAATGTATTCGAAGATGGGTATATTAAAAAATAATGTATTCAAAAAGGTGACACGCAGTGATTTAATAGGAGGTTATCTTGGACAAACCGCAATAAAAACCAGAAAGGTAATTGAAGAGTGCATAGGAGGCGTATTATTTATTGATGAAGCATATTCGTTAGCAAATGGAGAAAGAGAAGATAGTTATTCTAAGGAATGTTTAGATACATTATGTGAAGCGTTGAGTGATCATAAAAATGATCTAATGGTTATTATAGCAGGTTATGAAGATGAATTAAACGAAACATTTTTTAGAGTAAATAAAGGACTTCAATCTAGATTTATATGGAGATTTACGATGGATGAATATAGTTCGATTGAGATGATGAAGATATTTAAGAAGAAAGTAGTGGATCAAGAGTGGTCATTTGATGATGAGGAGCAAATAAAAGAAAGATGGTTTATTGATAAAAAGGATAATTTTAAAGCTTACGGTAGAGATATGGAGTTGCTGTTTACTTATACTAAGGTATGTCATGGTCGTAGAATTTATGGTAAAGATAAAGATTGTCGTAAGAAAATTTCAGTAGATGATATGAATAAAGCTTATGAAATATTTTTAAAGAATAAGAATATTAAGAAACCAACTGTTATTTATGGATTGTATACATAACAAAAAAAATATAAAGATAACCATAGTTAATTATAAAAGGATGCGATTTCTCTTTATTCTTTTACAAACTTTCTTTTTTATGGTAGTTAGTAACAATTTTACTGCGGTTTCAGAGTTAGACTTACCTAAATATATGGGGCATTGGTATCAAGTTTATGCTGCTCCTATAGATTATACATTTCAAGGATATGGAAAATGTATGGCGGCTTATTACAAGATTCTTGGTGAAAATAATGTAAGCGTATTGAATTCCCAATATAATCGTAAAAATAAATACGAACAAATAGAAGGGTACGCATTTTATAAGGACACTTCAAAGCCTGGAGAATTATCGGTTACATTAGAGGGTGTTCCTGTTGTTGCTCCTTATTGGGTTGTTCAATTAGGAAAGATTATTAATGAAGAATATCAATATAGCATAGTTGCAGTTCCTGTTGGACCTTCTTTATGGGTATTGGCTAGAAATGTCGTTGATTTTTTTGACAATTATGATGATGATGTAATTGCTTTTTTGGATGAATACAATTTTCGTTATGTAAAAGTAGAACAAGATTGTTAATTTAGGGATATTCGTTTTTGAACAATTCAGAGAGATGTAAATATATAATATATATATTTAGATCAAGATGTCAGAACAAAAGAAAATAAACATAGATATGAATCTGTTTAATCTTTCAAATAATAAAACGCGTAAAAAAAAACCAGGTGAAAGGAAAGAAGATATTAAGGTAAAACAACCTGTGCAAAAAAAGAATGAATCCATTAAAAAGAAGTCTATTTTGAAGATGATAAGACAACATCAGGAAGATCGATATAGTAAACTGTTGGATGAAAAAAGTAAACCAACAAAACCTAGTGATGATTCGACAAGTTTTAATAAAGATTTTGAAGAAGCGCAAAAGTTTATGGAAAATTTAACTGAAAAAACAAAAATAAATACGGATATTAAAAATAAATCATTGAAAAACTATCATTCGAATACAAATTCTTTATTGTATCATCCTTCCGTAGAAACGTTTAGTAATACAGTTCCTATTAGTCCTGTAAAGGAAGTTACAAATTCAATTCTTCAAGGAACGATAGCTCCAACAAGTATAACGTTAAATCCAAATTTTCCTAAGAATATGAACCCCGCGCCACAATATGGTTGTTTGAAAAATGGGATGCTTCCAACTTATAGAAATTATATGAATAAAACTAGGAAGTTTATGCCTTCTCCGAATACACAAGTTGGTGGAGCAACAAACCTGCAACAACCTACTGTTCAACAAAAATCTCTCACTGAAATGCGCAATGAGATTATTGAAAAAAAAATAAATGATAGCATGAATCGTGTGAACGAAATGAAAAATCTTGCTATTAAATTAGAAGAAGTAAAAAAAAACAATAAACCAAAAAAATTAAAACGTAAGAAAACAATAAGAAGGACATATAAAGTAGGAAAATCTAAAATACATCCTAAGGTATCAGTATTAATATCAAATAAAACAATTCGAAATAATATATCTACAAGGTCCCAGTTATTAAAACAAACGCCGATCGAAGATGTGAAAAAACATTTAATAAAGCATGGTCTTATAAAAATAGGAACGATTGCTCCGAATGACGTATTGCGTAAAATGTATGAAAGTTCTATATTAATGTGTGGAGAATTAACAAATCATAATCCAGATAATCTTTTGTATAATTTTATGAATGGTCCAAAACAATAATTTATTTTATTATTATATAATGTCTAAAGGGGCAATTCGAAGTAATGGAGGAATGGGTGGTAGTGGCATATTTGGTTTTTTTGGTTCTACCGTAACTTGTAAAAGTGAAGATAATAGTTATTATTGTTTGTTCGTTAAATTTTTTAATCTTCTAATAATGACAATTGTAATAATTTACATACTTTATTTGTTCTATTATTTTGTATTACCTATGTTATTTAGTAAAAAACGTAAGTAATATGAAGATCAAACATATTAATCTTTACATGGAAACACCCATATTTTTATAAATAGAAATGAAACTGCAATGCAGCATAAAGTATTTACACAGAATAATCCACTATTTATGTTTTTATTTACGTACATAGTGGTTTCATTATTTATTTTTTCCTTTTCGTATGGACGATAATAATAATTACGTTCAATAATAGTATCTGTTTTTGGAAATCCAATATCAATATCTATAAAATAACCATAATCAATCATATCTGATACTTCATCAACTGACATGGTCATGTATTTTTTGGATGTTTTTATATATCTATATAAAAACATTTTAATTCAATTTTTCAAAGCTATTCTTACTCTAAATTATTTTTTTAAAATATATAAACATATTGACTGTTAATAATTAAGTAGAATGTCAAAAACAAAGAAGCAAGACGGTGACGATAAGCTTCATATTGATTATTTGCGATATACGAAAGAAAATGAAGAAAAATATGGTAAAAAATCAATAGTTCTAATACAATGTGGTAGTTTTTTTGAAGTTTATAGTGTAATTTCTTCAACTACTGGTGAATACATAGATACAAAAATAATAGAATTCACTGAAGTTTGTCAAATGAATATAGCCGATAAAAAAACGTCTTCTGATTCAAGAGGAAAAGTAGTTATGGCAGGGTTTCAAACCTACTTATTAGATAAGTATTTACCAAAAATGACAGAGAATGGTTACACTGTTGTTGTTTATATTCAAGAAAAAGAACAAAGAAAAGATGGAAAATACAACCGTGTTTTAGATAAGGTATATTCTCCGGGAACATATTTGTGCTGTGATACTGATAGTTCGCCTCAAATTACTAATAACATTATGTGTGTTTGGATGCATTTATCCAAACCTTTGCTTACGCAAAATTCAATAAACATGTCAAAAATTAGAGATACAATTGTTTTTGGCGTATCTGTTGTAAATATTTTCACCGGAAAATCTTCCATATTTGAAAGTCGGACAACGTTTTTAATGAACAATACGACATTCGATGAGTTGGAAAGATATGTTTCTGTGTTTTCTCCTAGTGAAGTGATTCTAATTTCTCCATTTGAAGATAATGATATTCAAAGGATTATTCAATATTCAGGTATTCGCAGCGGTTCAATCCATAAAGTAGATACCAGAGATGCGTGTAATCAAAAAATAATAAACTGTGAAAGCCAGAGATATATAAAACAAATATTAACATCTTTTTATAGTGACGAAACGTATGATATTTGCAGTGAATTTCAGGATAATATTATGGCAACACAATCATTTTGTTATTTATTAAATTTTATACAAGAACATAATCCAGATCTAGTTCGTAAGATTGAAATCCCTTTATTTAATAATACGTCGGATCGTATGGTCTTGGCGAATCATACTCTATTGCAATTAAATATAATTGATGATGGTGGTGGACAGGGACAATTTTCATCCGTGTTGTCCTTTTTAAATAAGTGTTGTTCTTCTATAGGAAAGCGCAAATTTCAATATCAACTTACCAATCCAACTTTTGATGAAGAATGGTTAAATAAAGAATATTCTATGACAAGTATTATGTTAGATAACAATAATTATGTTATTGTAGAATCATTTCGCAAAATGCTTACAAAGATTCGGGATATAGAAAAGATATGTCGGCAAATTGTATTAAAAAAGATATATCCATCGTCGATAGCACAACTCTATAAAACCATAGAATTGGTGAATCAAATGAATACTTGTATATATGAATTACCAGAAATAACTAATTATTTATGTAATGAGTTTATCGAAGAGAATAAGGATAATCAATCCTACAAATATGTTGAAGACATATGTTTTAAAATGAATGTGTTTTTAAATAAAAATTTAATAATAGAACACTGTCAAAAAATTTCTTCTATGACAAGTTTTGATGTCAATATTATACAAAGAGGAGTTTCTGAAAAGTTAGATATGGCTACTGATGAATATAATAACTGCAACGAAACATTTTCTGCGATTCGCAATTATCTTAACGAATTAATGCAAAAGAATGAAAAGTCATTAGATACAGAATTTATAAAGATACATGAAACAGAAAAATCTGGTGTAGGATTACAAATCACAAGCAAGCGTTCTAAAACGCTACAAACAATATTGAATAATATAATAACAAGGAGTACGTCTGAAGGTAAAATAAAGTTAGAGAACAATATAATAATTGATTTGTCAGATATTAAATTTAAAAACGTTAGTTCTTCTTCACAAAATATGGATATTGAATCAAGCCAACTTCATCAAATACGCACTCGTATGTTACATTTAAACAATACAATTAATACATTAATTTCTGATGCATATTTAAATATTTTACATGAGATTGAATCAGATTGGTTAAATGATTTGGAAAAAATAACAAAGTTTATTGCGAAAGTGGATGTTTTACAATGTAAGACTTATTTGGCGAAACAATATAATTATTGTAGACCTGAGATAGATTCTAATGCAGAAGAGTCCTATTTTAATTCATTTGATTTGCGTCATTGTTTGATCGAACATTTACAACAAAACGAAATATATGTAACAAATGATTTGAAGTTAGGCAATGAAGAAAAAGGTGTTTTGTTATATGGCACGAATGCTGTTGGAAAAACCAGTTTAATTAGGGCAACAGGAGTAACTGTTATTATGGCTCAAAGTGGCATATATGTACCTTGCTCTAAATTTATTTACAAACCATATACTGCTATATATTCGAGAATATTGGGCAATGATAATATTTTTAAGGGACTTTCCACATTTGCAGTAGAAATGTCTGAGTTAAGAATTATATTAAAAATGGCAGATAAGAATAGTTTAATCCTTGGTGACGAACTATGTTCGGGTACTGAAACTGAGTCAGCATTGAGTATATTTGTTGCTGGTTTAATGGAACTAAACAAGAAAGGGTCATCTTTTATTTTTGCAACACATTTTCATGAAATACTCAAGTTCGATGAAATTTCTAGTTTATTAAGTGTTGTAACAAAACATATGGAGGTTCGATATGATAGAGAGAATGATTGCTTGATTTATGATCGTAAATTAAAATCTGGTTCGGGACCACGCACATATGGATTGGAAGTTTGTAAATCTCTGTATTTAGAAGATAGTTTCTTGGAATTAGCTTATGGTTTACGTAATAAATATTTCCCTGAAACCCAGGGAAATTTATCAAGTCAGACTACAATTTATAATTCTAAGAAGATAAAAACAGTAATGTGTGAACGTTGTGGAAAAAACCGTGGAGAAGAGATTCATCATTTGCAGCAACAAAAGGATGCAAATAGTGATGGTTTTATAGGGTCGTTTCATAAGAATCATCCAGCGAATTTAGAACATTTATGTCAACAATGCCATGATGAAATACACAGTAGTCCGCCTAGTAAAGAAGTAGTGATACGAAAAAAAACAACAAGGGGTTATAAAACTTTGAGTTAAGTTCGTGGGCAATTTCCATAACATTTTCCTTGGTAGTAATAATAATCTCTGTTTAAAATATTCTTATTATTATAATGTGATACCATTGTAGGTCCATTTTCCGCGCCACTTACACATTTTGCGCCACCTAATAAAACACAACATGAGGTAGATGCACATACATTCGGATCTGTTTTTTGACATGCGTTTTCTAATTCATCTAAATTGCTTTTGTAAAAATTACATATTCCACCTTTTATAGATGAAGTAGGTAGAATATTATTTCCTATAAACATATTTGATGTTCTACTTAAAAATACGCTATCCTCATACTTAGGAACATAAGTTAATGATCCATATTTAAATTGATTTGGATCATAGTAAGTAGATCGCGTTCCAGATCCAGTAGGTGGTAAAGCTATATTATTACCTGAATTATCTCTTACGTATGAAGTTCCAGCTAACAATCCGTACTCGTCTAAGTTTTCTGGATCGTCGTGATATTTTATGTCTAGATTATCTTTGTTGTAGCGTTGTTTTGAATCTTTTTCTGGTTTACTAATTATATCGTTTGTATTATTATTTGTTACTCCCTCTTTAATAATGCTTAAACGAATAAATTCTATGGCTAAATAACATGATGCAATAATTACGAGTATTAAAGTTATAATGTAAATTTTTTTCATTTATCTTTATAATAAGACAACATTTTAGTATAACTAAAAAATTGAATTAAAAAGAATATATTTATATATTAATAAAGTTAAAAAATGATTATTCCTGTAAAGTGTTTTACGTGTGGTATGGTATTAGCGGATAAATATCGTTTTTACCAAAACGAGGTTCGTAAAATAAAATTATCTCAAGGAGTTGATTTAGAAAAAGTGGTATACTTAACAAAGAGTAAGGTAGAAAAAACTCCTGAGGGAAAGGTATTGGATGAATTGGATTTAGTTAATGTATGTTGTAGAAGACATATGTTAACTCATGTTGACATAGAATAAAATAAATAATGATAGGTATTGATGTTTTTTTATCATTACATATATATAATGGCAAAGGGAAGAAGAACAAAGGTAACGAAAACATATAAGAAAAAGGGTACGCGTAAAAATAGAAAGACTAATCGTAAAATGCGAGGCGGTGACTGTGGTTGCAACAAAGGTTTATTTAAAGGAGGAAATATAAATTCTTCTAGCTTTGATGGTTCATTGCCTAGTCGTTATTATTACCCATTAAATGATGAAATTAACAATCCGAATGATCCTTCAATAATGCAAAACGCAAGAAATTTTCAGAATATGAAAAGTGGCGGCAAGAAAGTAAGAAGATCTAGAAAAATAAAGGGTGGGAGTTATACATTATTAGGTGATGCTTATACTACAAATCCCTTAGTTACCTTTGGAACGATGGATGATGTTGGTTCTAACGTTATTGTTGGAATGCCAAAAGTGAATCCGTCGATTATGGATCAACCTACTATTCGAGGGTTTTCAAATAATAATCTACCTTTAGCATAATTTCTAACATTTATATATAATGGCAATAGCTGGTCTTACTAATTTATGTGCACCTGCTGCATTTTATTTATATTTGTCGATAATTGCTTTACTAGTTATGACTTTCCAAAATATTGGAAATAATGATGTTTATTGCTTGGGGAGCTATTCTTGCAATGTTTCTAGCGTTTCTCTTATTTTTATAATTAAAATTGTGTATATTTTATTTTGGACTTGGATATTAAATTTAATATGTAGAGCTGGTGCTCCTGGAGTTTCCTGGTTCTTAGTATTATTGCCCTTTGTTTTATTTTTTGTATTAATTGCTGGATTTATGATACTTAATTAATTTTTCCTAATATTATTTATCAATAATAATATTATGCCAAAGGAATTCAATAATGAATTTTTTAATAGATTGCCATTTGATGTTATAACAAATCATATTTTACCTTATACTTACAATATTCAGAATAAAAGATTATTGAATGATATTCGAAGTTTTCATGCAGATTATTCTTTTTTAGAGAATATTTATGCGTATGATTTTAATTATGATATTTTGTTTTATGATATTACTTGTTTTTGTAATAGAACTAGATATCCAAATTTTAATATGCATGAAAAATTTGGCTTTCTTTTGAGGAGGTTATTTCGGTTTAGAGATTATGATTATAGCAAATTAAATAATATTGTATTTATTTTGTTCCATAGACAATCAAATGAAAATACAATAAGAAAAATACGAATATTGTGGGGGTTAATGCATCCTAAAGAAAGAACAGTATTTATAAATAGATATTTGAGTGATAATTTTCTTTCTTAGAGTTCTATTTTTTTAGTTACACTATTGGAATACAAACTGATAATGGTAACAATTATTTAGAGATGTTTTATATTTTGTTATAATATAAAATAGATAATCTATTTTTGATGCATAGTGTCCATCCAGTTCATAATCCTAAAAAAACATTGTTTCAGAATATAACCTATGATAATTATTTTTTAAATTTAAGATGTAATGATTTATCTAAATTGGTTTCTGATTTAGAATCGAACGTTGAACAATTAAATGGTTTTATTCGTTCAGGATTCGATTTATCGTTAAATACATTACCAAATATTAAAATAATTACATTTGATAGTTCAGATAATGTAATATCATGTATTCATAGCGATTGTTCAGGAAATTTTTTTGTATGTCAAGATTTGTCGAATGATTATTTACCATGCGTAACTAATCCAATT
>Ga0114960_10000331_pt1 | contig 39608 bp, 31 predicted proteins | sample C_130625_MF_Meta_FD_92637 | JGI IMG/M metagenome (GOLD analysis project Ga0114960, IMG submission 92637) | Freshwater microbial communities from Lake Croche, Canada to study carbon cycling - C_130625_MF_MetaG | ecosystem: Environmental > Aquatic > Freshwater > Lake | place: Lake Croche, Canada...
AACATCATACGCAAATTGCTTAGTCAAGAAAAAATTCAAGAAAAAGGTCAAGAAAAGGCTCGGGGAAAAGTTCAGGCTACCCAATTATGTAATAGGGCAGCCATTAGGTTGGTTTGTTTAAGTGATGTAAAAGTAATAGATACTTAGATCATCTAGAAGCTATTACTTGACAGTTTTACGAGCAATAACGACATTATCTAATACTAAATTTTGGGTCCAGATCCACCTGGCATCTTGAAACAATTCTGGAAAACGCGTATAAGCTTGCAAATTATTCACGCCGATTTCTTGATCCGTAAATTCCCATGCTCTTGGCCAATTGGTGTCATTAAACCGGCTAGATTGCCAGTTTTTTGGAATGGGGTAATGAACCGCATAGCACTTGAATTCACAAGTTGGTTTACGTGAAAAGGGGTGGGTACGGCCGCCAAGATTTGGTGTGTCGTGAATATTGCCTTTTTCGACGACTTCTTTTGGATCATGCAGTGGGCCAATAAAAAAGGTTTGGGCTTTCCAGCTAGAGTCGGTCATCGTACCATCTGAGAATTTTGCGATCAGTCCGCCATCGCCAGGGTACCATTGGGTAGTTGTTGGTGTAACAGGTTTTGGAAATTCTTCCATACCCAGTCCCAAGTGCTCATCCCAGTCTACTATCAAGAAGGAGATGGTGTAGGGCCGCTTTACTTTAAATTTTACGATGGCAGAATTAAATGGCGTGTAGGGTGTATTGTCGACTGAAACGAGTTGGTTATTAATCCACATTTCATAATAATTATCTGCCACAATAAAACCAGTAATTACCTCACCGTCGTGGTCTATTTCAATGACGGGGACTTTATCGGTCACTACTTCAGAGGAGTTTTTTGGAGTAACTTGATTGCACTCGTTATAAAGATCAAAGCTTTTTGGCCCAAGACCTTTTTGAAGAGCGGTTTCAGCTGGGACCGTGATCACTGTTCCATCAGTCGCTGTAATTTGACCGACAGCACTTTGACGAATATTCATTTTCGGATTGTGCCTTGGGCAATCGTAGACATTATTTACGAGAATTTTATCTGCTTTGCCTTGAGTGATCATCCGTTTATAGGATGTATTATCTGGATCAAGGCTAGCATTTGGCGGCATTGACTGGCAGCCAATTAAGGTCAGAGGTAATAATAGGGTAAGAAAAGTATTTGGTATTTTTGCAAGGTGCCAGTTAGCTGTAAGCATTTGTATCCCCAAGAATATTTATTAGTATGTTCTTTAATATAGCACCAATCATTGATCAAATACACGTTTCATGTTTGGCAATAGCCTAGGATAATTGCTCGGAGATAAAAGGTCCTAGACTTGGGTTGTCAGTAAAAAACAGGCATTGATCACTTACTCAGGCGTAATACCTGCTTTTTTGATCACTCCGGCCCATTTTTGAATATCTTTTTGGATCAGTAGGCCAAATTCTGCGGCCGTAATTGACGAACTCCTCGCCCCTTCAGCGCGTAATTTTTGTTGAAATTCTGATGAGCTGACAACTTGATTAATCAGGGTATTGAGTTTTTCGACAATCGACTTAGGCGTGCCTGAGGGAGCCAAGATACCATTCCAACCCAAGACTTCAAAGCCTCTTACAACATCATTCACAGCTGGGGTATCTGGTAGGATTGGCAGCCGATCTTTACCGCTAACGCCGAGGGCTTTAATTTGGTTAGATTGAATTTGTGGCAGTGCGCTACTAGCAGATGCCACGAAATACATATGAATTTCTCCAGAAATAAGGGCCGTCATTACTTGTGGGCTACCCTTATAAGGAATATGGGTCATACTGGTATTTGTCATCGTGTTAAATAGTTCAGCACCAAGATGGCCAAGACTACCAGCGCCAACGCTGCCAAAATTTAATTTACTTGGATTTGCTTTGGCATAGGCAATGAGAGAATCTAGATGGGTTGCTGGGGAGTTTTTAGGTACGACTAAAACCAGAGAGACAACGCTTACAAGAGCAACTGGTTCAAAAGATTTGACACTATCGTAGGGTAATTTAGCAAATAAACTTGGATTGGTAACATGGGAAGGGAAGACCATGAGCAGGGTATAGCCATCGGCTGGTGCGTTTGCCACGAATTGCGTGCCTGATATACCGCTAGCACCTGGTTTATTCTCGACAAAAGCTTGTTGACCCAGCAGTGGTGTTAATTGGGTGACGAGGTGTCTTGCCAAATTATCGGTAATTCCGCCGGCTCCAGATGGAACTATGAGTCGAATTGGGCGATCGGGATAGGCCCCGATGGAGTTTGCACCGAAACTGAGCATACAAAGACAAAGTAAAACTTTGAAGGGTTGAGTCAAGATAAGCATCTATGTTTTCTTTATAAAGAGTCTAGAGGGTGCTTGGCAATAAAAGCTTTGACGACTGCTGCGCAATCATCTGGGGCAACTGCTCCAGTGTGGTAGCCATCAGCCAGAATCATTTCTAATTGGCCGTTTGGTATTTGCTGGACGTAGCGATTAAATTCTGCAAAACCTCGGCGCGCAGTATCGTTGCCAACAATGAGTGTTGGTATAGTGAGTTCTTTGAGATGCGGTTCTTGATTAATACTAGCCACCCAATTGAGGTATGCGATAGCAGTCTTTGTTGGGGTTTGTCCCATGAGGTTGATCCACCATTCGTGACCTTTAGTTGGCATTTTGCTTCCTAGTCGATTGCCCATAGTCCAGCGTGCCCAACTTGCCAAACCGAATTCTTGCATATGTGCAATCCAGCCATCGATGTTAGGGGCTTTGATAGCAGGGCTGATCATGCAAAGGCTTTGAATCTTTTGAGGTAGTGTGCGCGCTATTTCGATACCCGTCATCGCACCACTTTTACCCGTAACTAGATGAACTTTTTGATGAGGACTGACCCGCTCGATCACATTTTGAAGATCGTTGATCAGATGATGGGTAGTCAATTCGAGTGGCCCCTTAGTGGGTAAACTTTGCCCAAAACCACGCTGATCATATCGAACCACTTGGTATTTTCGAGAAAAGTGGGGCACCCATGCATACCAAGCAGCTGCATTTTCTGTAAATCCATGAATGAAAATGATGGTTTCTGGATTAGTCCAAGGATCAGTATGATCATCAACTTGGTAAAAGATTCCTAAATCGGCTGTTTGTTCAAGAAGTGGCATTAAATTTGCTTATATTTTGTAAGATAATATAATTATCTTACAAATGAAACATTAGTAACCGGGTAGAGATATTACGATAAAGATATTACGATAGATTCATCAAGATAGAGAGATTAAAAATTTTCTGTAGGCTTATATTGATGGCCGATTCAAATAATGTTAACCGCCAATTTTTAATGAATTTTGTGTAATCTAGAAGTAATTAAAAAAAAGTACTTAAATAACTAAAGTTTGACTCCAAAAGTATGCCGGCCTTTAAATGAGGTTTGCGGAAATATGAATCGATAAATAGTTTTTTATTGATCTTCAAAGAATTATCTTGAGTGTTTAATTTTTAGTGAAATATCATAAAAATGGTTATTCCGAAGTTGTTAATTATTCATTTAGTAAGTAAGAATTTTTTTTACTTAGGAATTATTTCATTTGGACTCGTACAAAGCGTTCTAGGATTTGCGCAAGCTCCAAGTAATGGTCAAGTTTCTGCGGGAAGTGCGAGCATTTCTCAGCAGGCTAATCAAACCACAATTAATCAAACCAGTCCAAAAGCGATTATTGATTGGCGATCTTTTTCAATTGGGGCAGATAAGCGGGTAGTTTTTGTTCAGCCGAACTCTTCAGCGATCACCTTAAATAGAGTTACTGGTAAAGAGGCCAGTGTGATTAATGGTTCATTACTAGCTAATGGCCATGTTTGGCTCCTCAACTCCAATGGAATTTTGATTGGCAAAACGGGACAAGTTTCTGTTGGAAGTTTTTTAGGATCTACTCAGTCTTTGGCGAATGAAAAATTTCTAGCGGGAGATTACCGTTTTAGTCCTAACCTAAATTCTGGATCGCTGATTAGCAACCAAGGAAAAATCATCGTCAAGGATGGTGGATATGCCATATTGTCCGGAGAAGCCGTCAGGAACGATGGCTATATACAGGCTAATTTAGGTCAAGTTGTTTTAGCTGGTTCGAAAGCTTTTGCCATTGATTTGAGTGGTGATCGATTGATATCTTTTGCGGTTACTGAGCCTCTTGAGATGATTCCGACGGATGGTCGAGCCATTGTAGATAATACTGGCACACTGCGCGCTGATGGTGGACAGGTTTTGTTAACGGCCAGAAGTGCCTCTCAGTTAATTGGTCAGGTAATTAACACTTCAGGATTGATTAGCGCGGCTTCGGCTTCATTAGTTAACGGTTCGATTGTATTAGACGGTGGAACAAATGGCAGTGTAACTGTTTCGGGAAGCTTAGATGCAAGTGGTAAAAATGCGCAAGAGAAGGGTGGTGCAATTGATGTAATGGGTCAGCATTTGAGTTTGACTTCTTCGGCAGCACTAGACGTTTCTGGAGATTTGGGTGGTGGAATTATTCAGATTGGTGGTTCATGGCAGGGTGCTGCCAATCAATACATTCCGGCAGTTACAAATACCATTGCATCAGGGGCTATGTTAAATGCTTCTGCAATTACCAAGGGTGACGGTGGATCTATTGTGGCTTGGTCGGATATATTCAATCCACGCTCAGTTACGCAAGTCGGGGGAAATTTATCAGCTAATGGTGGCCTGTTAGGAGGTAATGGCGGCTTCATTGAGACTTCAGGCCGTCTTTTGGATATTAACGGAATTCGGGTTAGTACCAAATCACCCTTAGGTAAGACAGGAAACTGGTTGATTGATCCAGTAGATACTGTGATTCAATCCCTTTCGCAGTCTAATACTGCAACGACGACTTATATATCATCGACTACATTATTAAGTAGTCTGGCCGAAACGAACTACATCCTCTCTTCATCGAGTAGTGGGAATATCAATGTTAATGCTGATTTAACAAGTGCATCCACTAATACAGTAACTTTAATTGCTAGTGGATTATTAAATGTGAATAGTAATCTCAATTTGACTGGTAATCTAACTCTCAGCTCTACTGGTGGTGGAGTCAGTTTGGGTTCGGGTACTACAATCACCACAAATAATTTGACGATTAATGGCAGCTTAACAGGCTCAGGGAATATTGCGTTTCGTAGTGGTGTAAACAGTGATTTGTTGATTAGTCAAACCTTCGTAACTCCAACTACTTACTCGGGAAATATAACTGGTAATGGCAAACTAACCAAGTCAGGTTCGGGTTCTTTAACTTTGACTGGTAGTAACACCTTTACAGGTGGCATAACAATTTCTGAGGGGACTTTGATTGGAAATACCCTGTCCCTGCTGGGTAATGTTGTTAATAATGGTAATTTAATCTTTAATCAATCGAATGCAGGCACCTTTGCTGGAAATATATCTGGTACTGGTTATGTTGGTAAGGATGGCCAAGGAGTTCTGACTTTATCCGGAGTTAATAATTATAGTAATGGTACGCAGATTGCTAATGGAACTATTGTAGGAAACACGCAGTCGTTAATTGGAAATATTCTTAATAATGCTGCTTTAATATTTGACCAATCTAGTACTGGCCAATTTGCTGGAAATATTTCTGGGAGTGGTTCGGTCACAAAATTAGGCCAAGGCAATCTTACCTTGACTGGAAACAATAGTTATACCGGTGGAACAACTGTTTCGACTGCGAGTCTTATAGGCAATACCCAATCTTTAACTGGCAATATTGTTGATAACGCCACTGTCATATTTGATCAAGCCACGAATGGTACTTTCGCTGGGAATATTTCTGGCACTGGTGCACTTTTAAAACTAGGTGCGGGCTCGTTGACTCTTTCTGGCAGAAATAGTTATACCGGTGGAACAACGATAACAACGGGTACTTTAATTGGTAATTCGCAGTCATTAACTGGCAATATTGTCGATAATGCTTTTTTAACATTTGACCAATCTAATACCGCAGTAATTCAATCTAACGATGCGGTGTTTGCAGGTCGGATTTCTGGAACTGGAGCGTTTACCAAACAAGGCTCTAGCTCATTGACTCTGACCGGTGAAAACAATTATCAAGGTGGCACCACTATTTCCGCCGGAACGCTCATAGGTAATTCCCAATCCTTAACGGGCAATATTTTGAATAATGGGGCTTTGACTTTTGACCAATCTGGAACTGGTCAATTTGCTGGAAATATTTCTGGGTCTGGTTCATTTACTAAATTAGGCCAAGGCAATCTTACCTTATCTGGAACGAATAGTTATACCGGCGGCACGACTATTTCTTCGGGAAGTCTGATAGGAAGCACACAATCTTTAACTGGCAATATTGTTGATAATGCTAGTGTCATATTTGATCAATCGACTACAGGCACTTTCGCTGGAAATATTTCTGGTACTGGCGCACTTTTAAAGCTAGGTGCGGGGTCGTTGACTCTTTCTGGCAGAAATAGTTACACCGGTGGAACAACGATAACGACGGGGACTTTAATTGGTAGTTCGCAGTCTTTAACTGGCAATATTGTGGACAATGCTTTTTTAACCTTTGACCAATCTAGCGATGCGGTATTTGCAGGTCGGATTTCTGGATCTGGTGCGTTAACCAAACAAGGCTCTGGTTCATTGACTCTAAGCGGTGAAAATAATTATCAAGGTGGCACCACTATTTCTGCCGGGGCTCTTATCGGAAATACACAGTCCTTAATTGGTAATATTGTTGATAATGGCACTTTAATATTTGATCAATCGAGTACAGGAACCTTTGCGGGGAGTATTTCTGGATCTGGAACTGTGCAAGCGCGTGGTCAAGGAAGCCTGACCTTATCCGGAGTCAATACTTATGGGGGTGGGACGACTATTTCTGCGGGCACACTCATTGGTAATGCGCAGTCTTTAACCGGTAATATGATTAATAATGCAACGTTGATATTTGATCAATCAAATACAGGAACCTTTGCCGGGAGTATTTCTGGGTCTGGCTCAGTGCAATCGCGCGGTCAAGGAAACTTAACCTTATCCGGGGTCAATACTTATAGGGGGGGGACGACTATTTCTGCGGGTACACTCATTGGTAACACGCAATCCTTAACAGGAAATATTGTTGATAATGCTTCATTGATATTTGATCAATCAAATAATGGCACTTTTGCTGGGAGTGTATCTGGATCTGGTTTATTTCAGTCACGTGGTCAAGGCAGCTTAACACTAGCGGGAACAAATAACTACCAAGGAGGAACCTTAATTTCTGGAGGCTCATTAGTTGGTAATACGCAGTCCTTAACCGGCAATATTGTTAATAATGCGTCTTTAATTTTTGATCAGTCTACTGATGCTACTTTTAGTGGAAATATTTCTGGAAGTGGTAATGTGATAAAAAATAATGCCGGTAAATTAATTTTGGCTGGATTAAATACATTTACCGGAGGGACCATCACGAATGCTGGTCAATTACAATTAGGATTGAGTACGACGTCGGATAATACTGCACCGACTACTTCGTCGGCGAGTCTAGTACCGACTAATTTTAATCCTGCTGCCCTAAACTTCAAACTCCCTCCGCCCATGCAATTTGCGCCGCCTCCAACAACTAGCTTTGCAGGCCCTAGTGGTCCTCAGGTATTAAATCCAAATAGCGCTGGATTGCCGCCTCCTCAGGCTCAAGGGTCTAGCCCTACTGGGCCCAGCGGGCCTGGCCCCGTAGGAATTTCAGATGTTGGCGGTGCTTCGCCTCCTCCTCCCGGTGGGGGCCAAGGGCCTACAGGTGGACAAGGTGTCGCCGGAAATCCGGGACCTGGTCCTGGAGGTGGTAATGCTCCAGCTGGCTCAAATCCGTCGCCTAATGCTCCGCCAGTCGGTGGTGCTTTTGTAGCTAGTTTTACAGATGCAGGGCCACCACCACCGCCATCGGGACCGAATCAGCCATCAACTACTGGTCAGGGACCTGTTGCACAGGGAGTGGAATCAGCTTCGCCAGCAGCCCCACCTCCTCCTCCCCCGCCATTAACGGCAAAGGCAACTCCGAGTGATACGCCTGCAGCAGGGGATGCTTCTCTGAAAGTAACAGCGGTCGTTCCAACGTATACGCCCCCCAAACAAAATGCTAGACAAACCTCTCGTGTATCAACGACTATTGTGGCAAATGGTTTAGCGCTTCAAAAAACACAAAATATTGCCTCGAGTAGTACACCCGTATTAAATAACAATTTATCTATTCGAGGAAATTCTGCAAATTGGTAATTCGGATCAATCCTAAAAGCTTATTCATACAGCTTACTTTTTTAGTTGGATACTCTTTGAGTTACGCTCAAAGTATCCCGAACGCGCCCAATATCCCTATATTGCCACCGATTTCTCCGGCAGACGCAATCATTCAGGACTTTAAGAGAATCACGGATGCCGACTTGACCAAATCATCACCAAGTGGAGATAAAGTCTCTGGGGTCGTTAAAACAAATCAGCTTGATACGAACTTATTGAATCAAGTATCTTTAGGAAAGTCATTGATTGGTGAGGATTGTGAGATTTCAGCTGCAAAGGATATTGAGCAAACGACTCTCAACCAAGTTAGTAAAATTACTTGTAATGGCAAAGCTCTCGGTAATTTGTTGGCGCAGTCTTCTTTGCCCCAGCCTAATTCGACAAATACAGAAGAGTTAATATTGGCTATTAAAAAGCAATATATTTCTTCTCAAGCTAGTCCAGTGATTAGTACAAAGATGCAATGTGCACCGCTGAAGTGGTTAGAACTTGAACAAAAATTACTAGATTTTCAAGTTGCGGTAATGCCGTGTACCTTGAATAACGGCGGTTGGCCTCATCTTGTTTTAATGCGTTCGGAAGAGAATCGATTATTTGTTACTGAGGGACCCCCAGCATTGTTTCAGGTACTACTCGAATCTTTAAGGGATCAGACTAGCAAGACTGAGCCGATCGTGATGAGCTCAAATCAGCAAGTCGCCATGCTTCAAAATATTTGGGGCAAGCCAGTTCGGTTAGTTTCTCCCAATGACACGGCCTTATTTGAACAAATACTTGCAGAAGCTCGGGTTGCCAATGCGGCAGATAATTTTGATCAGAGTGAGGCTTTATTTCGCAAAGCCTTGAAAATTCAAACACAACTCTTAGGTGAAGATTCGGAGGCCTTAATTGACTCTTTACTCAACCTTGCTCTCAGTGCTAGTAATAATGGACGCTTTGAGGAGTCTGTTGGACTCTTTACGCGCGTCGAGACTCTTGTCCAAAGATCATCAGACAATAAATTCAAAGCACGTTATTTAACTTATTTAGGATATGACGCCGCTAACCGAAGAGAATATCTTGACGCGCTTAAATACGCTCATCAAGCCACTAGTGAGTGGCGCGCCATTTTAGAGTTAGATAAGACCCTAGTTGATCAAGCGAATGAAGATGAAACTTTTGTAAAAATTGATTTAGGCGAATTAGCGATGGCTTTAAATTTCGAAGCCAATATGTCCCTACGAAATGCGGAGTTGGTTGGTGCACAAGCACAAACTGTAGAGGCATTTGACATATTAAATAAGAAAAATAATTTTCCAGCTTACTGGCGCTCTGATGTTTTAGTAACCATGGGGGATGTCGCTATTGCGCAGGGCAGGGTGACAACCGCAGAGACTTATTATCAAGCCGCATTAGCAATTCAAAGACAGTTATATGGAGAGTCCAAGTCAACTGTAAAAATCCTGATGAAGATTGGTACAGCTAGACAAAAAGAAGGGTTATTTACGAATGCCATTATCACTTTTAGAGAGGCTATTCAAATTGCAAAAAAACTACCAAATGGGTATGCTAATATTTTTACGCCTGATCAGTTAAGCTTTTATGCAGATGCGGCGATCGACTTATCTAAAAATCTGCCAAGTGATTTAGACAAGCAAGGATTATTTGCCGAGGTATTCGATGCATTTCAGATGCAAAAGTCCAGTGCCGTAGAAAAAACGCTCTTGATGTCGTCGGTACGGATGATGTCAAGCAATCCTCAAATGAGAGATTTAGTCGAAAAGTTGCAATCTGCTGAGCGCATTCGGGATACAGATAAAACCCAATTAGCGGCTGAAACAGCGCTATTAGATGATCAACGAAGTAAGCTTGTAGAGGATCGATTAATTGCTCAGATTGAGCAAAAAAATCAAGAAATCTTACGGTATCGGCAAGAATTGCAAGCTAATCATCCCAATTACTTGGAGCTAACAAAAACTAAACCAGTTTTGATTAATGAATTACAAAGTTTTTTAACCCCGAATGAAGCGATTGCATTATTTTTACTAGGAACGCAGTCGAGTTATATTCAACTGATTACGCGCTCAGAAATTCAGCTAGCTAAAATTGAGCAAGGTGATCAAGCTATTCATGAAGACGTTAAAAGTTTACGAAAGGCATTAGAAATTGAGGGGGGCAGTGTTAAAGAGTTTGATTTAAACAAGTCATACACAGTTTATCAGGCACTTTTTGGGCAGGTTGAAAAACAATTTAAAAATATTGATCATTTAATTGTTGTGCCGACCGGCCCGCTCGCTAGCTTACCATTTAGTATTTTAGTGACCAAGCCGATTGCAGGTGTGGATTACAGCAAGGCTGAGTGGTTAGTTAAGCAGTTAGCTATTACACATACGCCGTCATTAAAATCTTTTTTTGAGAAACGCTCAACTGTCCAGTTACAACAGGCTAGTAAAGCATTTCTTGGTTTTGGCAACCCAGTTCTAGCAAAACTTCAGGAGTCAAGCCTTGGCAGTGGTACTCAAGCTGTGATGATCTCAAAATCAAATGCTCCATCCCCGATCAAGCCAAATATGAAAACTGCGGCGGTGATTTCAAAAAATACTCTGGCGACTAATTTGCCAACTCCAGTAGCTAATCAGGAGCCTCAAGTTATCGCGGCTGGAAAGATTGTCTGTCGTGATGGGGGACCAATTCCAGCATCCATTTTAACGGCTATGCCTTCTTTACCTGATACTGCAAATGAGATTATTCAAGTATCTAAATCGTTGGGTGGTAATGGCCTTACAGATATTTATTTGGGGGTGCAGGCTAATGAAGTAAATTTTAGAAATCTGAACTTAACTGATTACCGTGTAATTTATTTTGCTACGCATGGCTTGTTACCCGGCGAATTAAAATGCCAATCTGAACCTGGTTTAGTCTTAACACCGCCTGGGCAAGCCGCAAAAGATAAATCTGAAGATGGCGTTTTAGATGCCAGTGAAATCTCACAATTTAAATTAAATGCAAATTTAGTAGTTTTATCAGCTTGTAATACCGCTGGTGGTGGCGGCAAATTTGGCGGGGATTCCTTAACAGGTTTAGTAGAAGCTTTTTTCTATGCCGGGGCACAAAATTTATTAGTCAGTCACTGGAGTGTTCCATCGACTGCGACGATGCAATTAATGACGCAGGTATTTGCTAATTTGGGCTCAAATTTTTCCAATGGCAGCGCAGCGTCTTTACAAAAAGCGCAACAGCAAATGGTGCAGAATAGTTTAACTGCGCACCCAGTTTTTTGGGGAGCGTTTGTGTTGATTGGTGATGGTGCTGTTGAGGGTACTGGCTCAAAAAAGATGGTAAGTCAAATGCAACCAAATAATGTTGTGCGTCACGTAGCTAGTCAAGTAACACTCCAACAATCCAACTAATTGCATGAACAGCACACACCAATTGCACTCATTTTCTTGGATATGGATGAGGGATAAAGCCATTGTTAGCTTGCGCACATTTCTCAAGCCGATTATTTTTTTCGGTAGCTTAACAATTTATGCTTTTGGAGTCTACGCAGACCCCGTGATTGTGATGGATGTCCGGGGGACAAAGCTCAAGCCAGGTGCGACGATTGATGGGGATAAGCCTTTAATTCTGGGGGAGGGGGAGCGAATTACCTTGATCAGAACCGATGGTGTTACCGTGACGCTTCGCGGGCCTTTTGATGGCGTACCTATTTCAAAAAAATCTTTAACGAATGATCCAAAGCAAGCTTTATCGGCATTAGTTGCCACTCGAGATGCCAGAACGAATTCTGTGGGATCGATTCGGGCAGCAGGGGATGCCAAGGAATTGCCTAGTCCTTGGCTAATTGATGTGACTCGGCCTGGAGTTCGCTGTTTACCTGAAGGGGATAGACCAATCTTTTGGCGGCCTGATGCGACTAACGAAGTGCAATTAACGGTAACGCCTTTAGACCGGTCTTATAAGGTGGAGTCAGTTTGGCGTAGTCAGAGTGCAGCGGTTTTTTTCCCTGAGTTAACTTTACCGAGTGAAAACAATTACTTAAAAGTCAATTATGATCAGCAAGAGTTTTCGATACAGGTTATACAAATACCCAAAATCATTCCGCAAGATTTAGTTTTATCAGCTTGGTTATTAGAAAAAGGTTGTGTTCAGCAAGCGGATGCGCTGATTATTCAATTAAGAGAGAAATATGAAATTAAGTAATTCCCATAAACAAATTTTTACAGCTATTGGAGCGACTATTTTTGCTTCGGTTCTTGCCTATATGACGGTCCATTATTTAAGTTTTTTGAGAAACTTAGAAAATATTGCGACAGATATTCGGGTTGCGGCATTTCAGCCCAATCAGCCGCAATCAAAAGATGTTGTAGTGGTGGCGATTAATGAGGCCACCGTAACGCAATTTCAATATCGATCTCCAATAGACCGTGAATTCTTATCGAAGACCCTAAAAACTCTCGAAAAAAAAGGTGCTAAGGCGATTGGGCTTGACGTCATTATTGATCAACCAACGGAGATTTTCAAAGATAATTTACTGAAGAAAACTCTCGACGAACTCAAGACACCGATATTTATTAGTTACTCAATCACACCGTCGATTGTCAATGAAGATCAACTCGAGTATTTGAATCGTTTTGTGCCAGAAAAGATGCGAGCGACTGCCAATATGGCCACTGACCCTTTTGATGGTTCAGTGAGGTGGATATATCCAGGGCAAGCGAGTGCTGATGAGCCCAAAGGTTTTGCTCGCAAGGCCTTAGAGCTCATTGGTCAAGAGACTCCGAAGCGCTTAGTTGAAATAGCCTGGCGAGCGAAGCCAGACATGGAGACCCCACCATTTCCAATTTATCCTGCCAATACGCTAGGTGTATTGCCGGATATTTGGTTTAAGGACAAGATTGTTTTAATTGGTGCAGTTTTATCCATTACTGATCGTCATAAAACACCTTTATCGGTGGTTCATGGCGAGGGTGATGACGGTATGATGCCGGGGGTTTTAATCCATGCACATAGTATTGCTCAGTTATTAGAAAACCGATCTGAGCCGGGGATTTCTCCTTATGCGAAGATCGTTATTATTTTCCTTGCAGGTTTACTGGGCATCTTGATTGGATTTTTAAAGAAAGGCATCATATTTAATGTTACCGTCGGGATGATCTTAGTTGCCGGTTGGTGGGTTGGATCGATGCTCGGTTATCAATATGGATTCCCGCTTGTGCCACTTCTTGCACCGACAATCTCATTGGGACTATCTATTTGGATGATGGATATTTTAATTGGTAAGGCTGAGCGTAAGCAACGACAATTTGTCCAGGGCGCTTTCTCTCGGTATGTTTCACCTGAAGTGGTGAAACAGTTAGTTGCGAATCCTGAGGCCTTGAGTATTTCAGGGAAGAGAACGGAATTATCATTTATTTTTACCGATATCGCTGGCTTTACGACCTTATCTGAAAAGCTTTCTTCGGAAGCCTTATCGGCGGTCTTAAATGAATACTTAGACGGTGCGTGTCAAATTGTTTTGCGCTATGAAGGCACTGTGGATAAATTCATTGGTGATGCGATTATGTGTATTTTTAATGCACCGATTGCACAGGCGGATCATCCCGAAAGGGCCGTGAAGTGTGCTATTGAATTAGATCACTATGCAGAAGAATTTAGAAAGAGGCAGAACGCTTTAGATATCCCGATTGGGATCACTAGGATTGGGGTTCATACTGGGATTGCAACGATTGGAAATTTTGGCTCACAGACCCGTATGGATTTTACTGCTTTAGGCGATACAGTCAATACGGCAGCAAGAACGGAGGGTGTTAATAAATATTTTGGAACTAGGATCTGTTGTACCCAAGATACCGTATCAAAAATTACGCATTTGTCTTTTCGGAAAATTGGTGATGTCGTACTAAAGGGCAAGATTGAGTCAGTTGGTTTATATACTCCGGTATTAGAGGAGGAGTTAAATAATGGTTTATATCAGGATTATTTAAAAACATATGACGCGATTACAAATACCGAATCAGGAGTTTTAGAATTAGTAGAGCAGATGTGTCAAAAATATCCCCAGGACTCCTTATTCCAGTTTCATGTCAACCGAATTCGATCCGGTGTGATTAGTCCTTTGATTGTGATGGAAGATAAATAGGTTAACAATTGAAGAGATTTTTACTTTTATTCTGGATAACCTTAGTCTTTGGAGTTTTTCATCGATCGGTGTTATCTGCGCCTTTAATTACACCGGATATTAGTGATGTGATCCGTCAGTCCCAAAGTTTAATGGGACGACAACCGCAATTGCAATTTCCCAAAACGCCCACGACGGATTTTAATTTTCAAATTCAGAGAACTGAGAAGACTGCGGTTAAGAAAGCGGCTGATGAATTAGAGTTTTTGATTTCGAAGGTAGAGATAATTGGTTCGAGTTATTTTCCAGATGCACAAGTCAATGCCGTATTTGAAAAATACATCGGAAAATTAGTGACACTGTCGGACTTAAATGAAGGCGCTGAGCTTTTAGATGAAAAGTATCGTAAAGCTGGCTTTTTTTTAAGCAAGGTTTTTATCCCTCCTCAAAAAATTTCCAACGGTATCCTACAAGTACGGGTGGTTGAAGGATTTATTAGTAAGGTCTATGTAGATGGTGGCAGTAAAGAGGTGCAGCAAACCGTTTTAGACTTAATGAACTCTTTAGTTGATGTCAAGCCATTAAATTTGGCTGCGGTAGAGAGAAAGATTTTAGTTTTAAATAATTTCCCGGGTATTGCAGTCAATACAATACTTCGGCAGGGTGCAGAGTTGGGTTCTTCAGAAATGGTTGTGAACATTTATGAAATACCAAATAGCTACACTTTTTCGATCAATAACAATGCTTCCAAGCAATTAGGGCCCTATACGGCGACCCTCAGTGCAACGGTTAATCGACTCTTAGCTAGAGACAATCAAGTGACATTAAGCTTATCTTCAGCAGTTGACTTACAGAAGTATAAAACCATGACAATCAAATATGCCGAGCCAATTGGCTATAGTGGTTTGGTGGCGAGTTTGAGTTATACCCGAGCCAAAGCTAATCCAGGGGCTTCTTATGAAGAGTTGGATATAGAAAGTCAAAGTCAGGTGATTTCTCCAAGACTGAGTTATCCCTTAATCAAGACGAGAAGTAATTCATTAAGCCTCGATTCTGGGCTCAATTTTACGCGTTCGGCCACAACTATTGCCGGGGCAGGATATACCTTTGATAAGATGATGAATACAGACTTGAGTATGACTTTTATTAATACGAGTTTTTGGAATGGGTTAACTCTCATTAACACCTCCGTAACCAAGGGCTTACCTGGTAGGAACACCTTAGACTCGGATGCCTCGTCTCCCTCTGTGACGGGTTTTAACCCCAACTTTTCTAAGGTAAACTTTTTATTATTACGCTCGCAAACGATCAGTCAGACATGGAGTGCCCAGTTCGGAGTAAATGGTCAGATGACTAAAGATACTTTACTATCTGGCGATACAATTTCCTTTGGGGGGGCGACAGTTGGTCGTGGCTTTGATAATTCTGCCATTTATGGTGATAATGGTTTGGGGAGTTATTTAGAAATACGCAATGACTTACCGATAACTAGCCCATGGTTAACGAAGCCTTTACAACTATTTGCCTTTGTTGATTCTGGAACTGTTCGAAATAATGACAATACGGTATCTGGGGTTAGTAATTATTCAAAATCCATTTTTTCAAAAGGCTTCGGTATCCGCACAACGATAAGCAACAATACCTTTTTAGAATTACAGTATGCCCGTGCGACGTCTTTAGCATCTGATACTGATCAACGACAAAATCCTCGAATATTATTTTTAGGGACTGTAAATTTTTAACCAAAAAGGTTGGTGTTCATGCGGTTGAATCTTCGATAAAATAGTACTTTCAAGAATGTACTTTGCAGTAAATCAATAAAAACAATTAGAGGAGATCAAGGATGGCTTTAAAGCCACAGTTAGATGAAGTTCGGATGGTATCTGTCAGTGGTATTTTGGGGTATGGATTTCCTGAAAAATCTCTCGAGCTAGCCTTAGCCAAAAAGCCTCATATGATTGGTGTTGATGGTGGTAGTTCTGATCCCGGGCCCTATTATTTAGGCTCTGGTAAGACTTTGAATTCCCCTTTGGCCATGAAAAGGGATTTACGTCTTTTGCTGCGTGGGGCGATTATGCAGGGCATTCCGATGATGATTGGAACTGCTGGTGGTGCTGGCGGTAATCCGCATTTGGAAGTTTGCGCCAAGCTTGTCCGTGAAATCGCGCACGAGGAAGGGTTGCATTTTAAGATGGCGACGATTACATCGGAGATTGATCAGGAATTTTTATTAGCTAGTCTAAAGAGCGCAACAATTCGACCCTTGGGTAAGGCTAGTCCACTAAATGCTCAGACTATTCAACAGGCAACTCGGATTGTTGGGATGATGGGACCAGAGCCTCATTTAGAAGCGCTCAGGTCTGGAGCGCAGGTTATATTAGCTGGTCGGGGTACTGACCCTGCGCCGTGGGTTGCGCTAGCAACCCATTTAGGGATTGATCCGGCACCGGCGTGGTACGCTGGTAAATTATTAGAGTGTGCCTGTAACGCTGCTATACCGAAAAAGCATGACTGTTTGATTGCCACGGTTAGTAATCAAGGCGTGCTAGTAGAGCCAGCCAATCCGGAGTTGCGTTGTACCCCTTTATCGGTATCTGTACAAGCTTTGCATGAAAATGCCAGTCCAATCTATCGCTATGAGCCTGGTGGGATGCTAGATAGTAGTATGTGTGAGATGCAAGCGATAAATGATCGCCAAGTTTTTGTTTCGGGGATGCGTTGGGAGAAGATGCCCTATACGATCAAATTAGAAGCTGCCCAGTTAGTTGGTTATAGTGCGATTACATTCGCAGGTACCCGAGACCCGGGTTTAATAAGTCAAATTGATGCATTTATGGAGCAAGCAGAGAATGCTTCACACACCAAGATTGCTACTTTAGGAATTACGCGCGCTGATTATCAGATTGTTTTTCGGATCTATGGAAAAAATGGCGTGATGGGAGCTATGGAGCCGCTTCAAAATCAGGTATCGCATGAGTTGGGTATTTTGGCAGAGGTTATTGCAGTTAGCCAGGAAATTGCTAATGCTGCTTTAGCGCTAGTGCGAGTGACCTTACTTCATAGTGACTTTCCTGGTCGATTATGCCGGGAAGGAAATATGGCATTTCCTTTTTCGCCATCCGATATGGAGCGGGGGCCATCTTATGAATTTAGTATGAATCACGTGTTAGAAATCTCTGATCCATTAAAGCTCTTTCCAATTACCTATGAGGATGTATAAATGCCTTTCGTAAAATTAAAAGACATTGCGAAGGCTTGTAAGAGTAAGAACGCTGGGCCATTTGAGCTAACTTTAGATATCATGTTTGACAATAAAGCTCTTTTTGACGAAGTCAGAAAATCAGGCCGAATTACAGCAGAAGTGATTGCTAAACTGTATCAAGTTGATGTGAGAGATGTTCTTTTTACGATTTACCCTCCGGCTTTAGCATTTAAAGCGACGATTGTCCGTCGCTTAGCTTCTGGCGCAATTGGTGACACAGATATTTATGGTGCTCAGCAACATGCGCCTTTACTAGAAATAGAAATTCCGCTTACTGACAATATGAATGAAATGAGGAAATGATGTTTGGCGCTCCCCCAACTTTAAAGACCGAAGTATTTGCCTCTATACCAGATGAGTTTAGGCAGGCTGGGAAGCTTTCTCAGGAGCGTATTCAGGCTGGGAAGGGGACTTTGAAAACGGACAGTTTTATTGAAGGACCAGCGTTTGATCAATTCGGAAATTTATATATTGTTGATATTGCTTTTGGAATCATTTATCGGATTTCACCCCAGGGTATCGTCAAAAAAATGGCTGAATATATTGGTGAACCGAACGGCTTGAAGATCCATACTGATGGTCGAATCTTTGTGACTGATCATCTGAATGGGTTGATGCAGTGTGATCCAAGTACTGGCAAGATGACGACGATTGCTAATCGATTTCGGACGGAGTCCTTTAAGGGTTTAAATGATCTCGTATTTTCGAGAGATGGTGATTTATATTTCACAGATCAAGGTCAAACGGGTTTGCAAGATCCCTCTGGGCGCGTATTTCGGCTTAATCAAGACGGTTCAATGGAGTGCTTGTTAAATAATGTTCCAAGTCCTAATGGGATTGCTTTAGATCCAAGAGAACATTTTTTATATATTGCTGCGACAAGGTCTAACAGTGTTTGGCGAGCGATGGTATTACCGGATCGGTCGTTGACTAGAGTTGGAAATTTTATCCAAATGAGTGGGGGCTCAGGTCCTGACGGTTTGGTAGTTGATGTGGCCGGGAATTTATATGTTGCCCATGCCGGCATGGGGTCTGTTTGGAAGTTTTCGCCACGCGGAGAGCCACTATTAAGAATCGTTTCGTGTATGGGTGCGATGACAACCAATATTGCCTTTGGCGGGGTAAATCAGCAAGATTTATATATTACTGAATCAGAAACAGGTTCGGTTTTAATCGCTCATTTACCGTCCCCTGTATAAAGAGAATTACAAATTTCGTAGTATTTTTTTAAGTAAAAGTTTAAATGACAAAACAAGTAACCGCTATTGACCCACAATCTTTGATCCAATTTGCCGCTGCAGCTTATCAAGATTTAGGGATGCCCTTTGATGATGCACTATTAGCAGCAGATAGTCTTGTTCAAGCAGATTTATGGGGCCATCAATCGCACGGCTTACTTAGGCTTGCTTGGTATTGTGCTCGGCTTCGCTCTGGCGCTATGCGAGCAGTTACCAAAACCGAGGTGATGGTTGATGCAGGTGCTATTTGCGTATTAGAGGGGCATGATGGCGTTGGGCAAGTTATTGCCAAACAAGCGGTAGATGAATCTTGTAGAAGAGCTAAGGCGCATGGCGTAGGAATCGTTTCAGTAAGAAACTCCAATCATTTTGGCACTTGTATGTATTTTTCAAGAATGGGCGCTGCGCAAGGTTGCATCACGATGATTATGAGTAATGCCGGACCCAATATTGCGCCATGGGGCGGCAGACAAAAAAAGATTGGGACAAACCCCTGGTCGATTGCTGTACCAGGTGGCAAGTATGGCTCGGTGGTAATGGATATGGCTAATTCAGGGGTTGCGCGAGGAAAAATTTATCTAGCCCAAAAAAGACGAGAAGCGATACCAGAGGGCTGGGCGATTGATAAAGAGGGGCGACCAACAACCGATCCGGCTGCTGCGATTGAGGGCTTTATATTACCAATGGCTGGGCACAAAGGCTACGTGCTTGGAGTGATGATTGATATTTTATCGGGTGTCTTATCGGGGAGTTCTTTTTTAGATCAAGTACATGGCCCATACGATCCAGTCAATAAAAGCGGTGCTGGCCATTTATTTATCTCCATGAATGTGCAAGCATTTCAGCCACTAGAGCTTTTTGAAAAGACGATTGAGGCCTATGTGCACTCGTTAAAAGATGTCCCGCTTGCAGCTGGCCATGACCAGATATATTACCCAGGTGAGATGGAGAATTTAGCAAATATCAAAAATCGGCAAGAAGGTTTAATATTGCCAATGGATACTTTAGAAAGTTTAAAAGAGTTAGCAGCACAGGCAAATTTAATAAAAGCTTTACCTACAGAGTTACAAGATGAATGAGGTAATTGATAGTGCCATAATGAGTAATGTAATCTTTAGAACAATTTGAATAATTACAGAGGCGGTGATTTGATGATATCTAGGCTGATGCGGAGAAATATTTTTCTAGTAGGTTTATTTGTTTTAATGAATAGTGCGTGGCAAAGTCAAGCGCAAACTTGGCCGACAAAACCAGTCCGGATTATTTCAGGATTGGGTGCGGGAAGTAGCATGGATCTGGTTGCAAGAACAATTGCTCCAAAACTTGCAGAGATTTGGGGGCAATCGGTTGTCATTGAAAATCGCACTGGCGCTGCTGGCAATATTGCTGCTGGTGTTGTTACTACGACTGAAGATGGTCACACACTGCTGATTGCACAAAACGCTATAGCAATCAGTGCGTCTTTGTATCCCAAATTAAGTTATAACTTACGCAAAGACTTAAAGCCCGTATCGCAAATTTCATCGATGCCACATGTGGTGGTTGTCAATACCAATTTACCAGTGAAGAATTTTCAGGAGTTTGTGCAATTAGCCAAAGAAAAATCTGGGCAAATGAATTTTAGTTCGGCGGGCATTGGTAATGCAGATCACATGGCGGCTGAGTTACTCAATAGTCGGGCTGGGATACTCATGGTCAATGTGCCATTTCCGGGAGGGGCGCAGGCAATGAATGCGGTTATTGCTGGCGATACGCAGATGTATCTTCCTGGTTTGCCGGTCAGTGTGCCCCAAATTAAGGCCGGGAAAGTTCGGGCCTTAGCGGTTACGAGCGCCAAAAGGTCACCATCATTGCCCGATGTGCCAACTGTTGCTGAATTAGGTATTCCCAACTTTTCGACGGTTCTTTGGTATGGTTTATTCTCCCCGACCTCGCACGCTGATACCTTAAATATAAAAATTGCTAGTGATTTAAATAAGGCTTTAAATTCTGCAGAGTTGCAGACTAAATTGGCTGGCATCGGCTTAGATTTAGTAGGAAATAGCCCTGATTCTTTCAAGACGTTTGTGAATCAGGAAATTCAAATGTGGGAGCAAATTGTTCGCAGTAAAAATTTACGCCCGGATTAACAACGATGGATAGCCGTATGAAAAATTATTTAAAAATGATCTTGATGAGTTTTATTTTTTGTGGGATAACACTCGCTCAGGATTTTCCAAATCGAGCGATCAAGATCGTCGTCCCTTTTACTCCAGGCGGCGGTTCGGATGTGATTACACGCCTGATGGCTGAAAAAATGACTGGTGATTTAGGCGTGTCGGTGATTGTTGAAAATAAGCCTGGCGCTTCGTCGATTATTGGTACGGACTATGTTGCCAAGTCTGCACCCGATGGTTACACACTACTAATTACGAATAGTGCGATTACGATTAACCCGTCTTTATTTAAACTACCGTTTGATACGCAAAAATTAACCCCCGTAACGAAAATAGCCTCAGCTCCGCAACTATTGGTAGCTACTACAGGCGCACCATTTAAGAATTTGAAAGAGATGTTGGCTTATGCCAAAGCCAATCCTGAGAAAGTCAGTATGGGTACGGCTGGAGCTGGACAGTTATCGCATTTAGCTGGAGAGTTACTCGGTAAGATGAGTGGTACGAAGTATACCATGGTGCATTACAAAGGGAGTGGTAATGGGGTGGCTGACTTGATTAGTGGACAGATTATGATGTCTTTTGGAACGGCGCCTGGTTTAATTCCGCACATTAAAAATGGGAAGATGATTCCAATTGCTGTTTCGAGTGCTGCACGTATTCCAGCGCTACCGCAGGTGCCAAGTATTGTTGAACTGATTCCTGGGTATGACTTAAGTAACTGGTTTGGCATTTTTGCGCCAGGCCAGACCAGTAAGCCGGTCGTTGATAAATTATTCCAATCTATTTCAAAGGCCTTAGCGAGTCCTGATATCAGTGGTCGTTTAACTCAAGACGGCTTTGATTCGATTGGCTTATCCCCTGAAAAATTCGATAAAAGTTTTAGAGAAGAATTAGCTTTTTGGCAAAAATTTGTCAAAGAGAATAATATTAAGATCGAATAAGCGGCATAAGCTCCAAATCATTTTGATAATGGAGAGGGCTTTGGGATACGCACAAAGCCCTCCATGATTCGACGCGCTGTTCGACTCATGTTGACTTGAGTTACAACCCATTCCTTGTTCGTAAAGATTGCCTTGGCGCCCACTTGTAGGATTCCCGATGGATGTCCGAAGATAACGGAGTTGGATTGGGGCTGGTTCATACACTCACTGACCAGATTTCCTGGAATGGCTGCGGCCGCGGCAATGGCTACTGCGCCAGTGCCAGTCATTGCATGGTGCATTACACCCATCGATATAACTCGAGCTAGTAAGTGGATTTGATGGGACTCGATTAGTTTACCGTCGGCGGATGTATAGTCGGCGGGTTTTGCAACAAAGCACAACTTCGGAGTATGTGGCCGACTGCTTGTGGCCTCTTCTGGAGTCTTCGCAAGTCCCATGACAACTGCTCCGTGGGAGCGAATCAGTTCAATGGTATGCAGTAGCTCAGGATGAAAGTTGACATCAGCCTGGAGCTCGGTTCCTTGTAGGCCTAAGGCGCTGGCTTGTATAAAGATTGTTGGTAGGCCAGCGTTAATATAGCTCACTTCAAATTGACCTAAATGAGGCACTAATAGGAGATCTTTAGGTTTACCGGTAGGCAGGATAGGCCCAGATTCTTGGCCACTATCACCACCGGGATTTAAAAATTCAAGACGAACTTCGGCTGCGGGGAAGGTTACTCCATCTAGGTTAAAGTCACCTAATTCCAGAACTTCTCCATCTTGCATGGGGACATGGGCAATAATTTCCTTTTGGATATTAGCTTGCCAAATCCGGACGGTTGCCAAACCATTTGGAGGGACTTTTACTAGTCCTTCGCTGATTGCAAAGGGGCCAACTGCAGAGCTTAGATTGCCACAGTTACCACTCCAATCGATGACGGCATTAGCGACAGAAACCTGTCCAAACAAGTAATCAATATCACAATTGGGTCGCGTAGACTTATTAATAATAACGACTTTACTAGTGCTCGAACTGGCTCCTCCCATACCGTCGATTTGTTTACCATATGGGTCTGGGCTACCCATGACTCGGAGCAATGTTTGATCACGCTCACTTGGCTGCGTAGGTAGGTCATGGGCATGAAAAAAAACGCCTTTGCTGGTGCCGCCGCGCATGTAGACTGCTGGAATTCGTAATTGTTTCATGATTAATATTCTTTTGAGGTGATAGGGATATGTTTTTATAGAATGATGAACTTAGATTTTTTACATGTAATAATTTTATCTGCAAGCTACGATTTACAAATAAGTATTCTTTTTACTATTGACCTTCTGGTCAATAGGTATTATCTTATGGGTTCTATTCTGTAGCTGTTAGTATAAAATTTTCACAACAGATTAATCAAATTCATTGGAGACAAACATGCAAGCTTTGAAATCAGAAATTCGCGATGGCATGCGCATTGACTGGGATATGCCTATAAAGATGGATGATGGCCTCATTTTACGTGCGGATATCTTTAGACCAACTCATAACAAGAAATGTCCGGTTATTCTATCTTATGGGCCGTATGGCAAGGGTTTGTCTTTTCAAGAGGGTTATAAGACTGCTTGGGAGATTATGGAGCGTGAGAATCCTGATGTGATTCGTGGCTCGTCGAATAAATATCAGAACTGGGAAGTGGTTGATCCTGAAAAATGGGTACCTGATGATTACATTTGTATTCGGATTGACTCTCGTGGAGCTGGTCGCTCCCCAGGATTTATGGACCATAACAATGCGCGCGAGACGAAGGATATTCATTTGTGTATCGAGTGGGCTGCCAAGCAGTCCTGGTGTAATGGCAAAGTGGGGATGAACGGCATCTCTTACTACGCCAGTAATCAATGGCGCGCAGCTGCCTCAAAACCCAAGCATTTAGCAGCTATTTGTATTTGGGAGGGATGGAATGATAACTACCGTGAATCAAATCGGCATGGAGGTATTGCCTGTTCCTTCCGAAAAAACTGGTTAGAGATGCAGATTAAGACAGTCCAGCATGGCGTTGGTGATCGAGGTAAGCGCAGTCCCATTACTGGTGAAACAGTTTGCGGCCCTGAGACACTCAGTCCTGAAGAGTTATTGAAAAATGTATCGGATATTTGGAAGATTGTGCTGGAGAATGAGTTTATTTCAGATTGGTATAAGGAGCGCAGTGCAAAATTAGATCGGGTCGATATTCCCCTGTTAAGTGCGGCGAACTGGGGCGGGCAGGGCCTGCATACAAGGGGTAACTTTGAAGGATTTGTACGCTCCAAGTCAAAACAGAAATGGTTAGAAGTTCATGGCGGTTCCCATTGGGCGCCTTTTTACACGGATTACGGTGTAGCTTTACAAAAGCGTTTTTTTGACCATTATTTAAAAGGCAAGAAAAACGGCTGGAAAAAAACAGCACCGATTAGCTTACTCGTGAGAAGTCCTGGAGAAAAGTTTGTGCAGCGGGATGAAAAAGAGTGGCCATTGAAGAGAACTCAGTGGACCACCTTGCATTTAAACCCTCAGGGGATGACTTTCTCGCAAGATCCAATCAAAGAAAATGCTCAGGTCACCTATGACATGATGGGTGATGGGGTGACATTTGCGTTCCCACCTCAAAAACAAGAGGTAGAGTTAACCGGCCCAATGGCTTTGAAGTTGTTTATTTCTTCAACGACTGTTGATGCCGATATTTTTGCCGTGGTTCGGATTTATGACAAAGAAAATAAAGAGGTTTTATTTCATGGCGCCTTAGATCCTAAAACGCCGGTGGCTCAGGGATGGTTAAGAGCCTCGCATCGTAAATTAGACAAGAAGAAAAGCCTACCATATCGCCCTTGGCATACGCATGACCAAAAACAAGCATTAGTTCCTGGTCAAGTATATGAGTTAGATGTAGAAATTTGGCCTACCTGCATAGTCGTTCCCGTTGGTTACCGGATTGCTCTAACGATTCGGGGTAAGGATTACGAGCACGACGGCGCTGCTGCAGTGTTATCGAACATGAAAAATCCGATGAAAGGGTGTGGGCCTTTTGTGCATGATGATGAAGTAGATCGCCCACCAGCGATTTTTGGTGGAAAAGTGACGCTTCATATGGGGCCAAAACAAAAGGCTAATTTACTGCTTCCGGTCATTCCTGAAAAGAAATAAAAAGGATTCTATGAGCTATCTTCGCCATTACATGCGCCAAATACTCGGGTCACTTTTTTTGTTTTTGGGGATGAGTCATGCATTCGTAATGGCTCAGACTGGCCCTTACCCGAATCGTCCAATTAAATTTATCATTCCTTTTCCGCCGGGTAATACGACTGACATTATGACGCGTTTAATTGCGCCTAAAATGCAAGAGCGTTTAGGTCAGTCAATTGTGGTGGAAAATAAAGCGGGGGCTTCAGGAATTATTGGGATGGATTTTGTAGCAAAGTCTAAGCCGGATGGCTATACGATTGTTGCTTCGCAAGGCGGAACGATGGTTGTTTTACCCCATACGAATAAAGCGACAACTTACGATCCAATTAAGGATTTTGCACCGGTGGCTTTATCGACTGCGAATTATTTAGTAGTTGTTAGCAGTAACAATGTGCCGTTTAAAACTTTCCCAGAAATGTTGGCTTGGGCGAAGGCCAATCCGGGTAAATTGACGGTTGCTACGAACGGTGAAGGTGGCTTTCCACACTTAACTTTTGAGCATTTAGCCAAGGCTGGAGGAATTAGTTTTACACATATTCCTTACAAAGGTTCGGCTGCTATTGTGACCGACTTGGGTGGTGGGCAGGTGATGGTTGGTATTGATGGGATTAGTGGTCCAGCGCCACACATTCGTTCTGGTTTAATTAAGCTGTTAGCCGTGACCAATAAAACGAAAATTAGTACATGGCCTAATACCCCAACAGTTGCTGAGTCAATTCCGAATTGGGAGTCAAATGGATGGTTTAGTTACTCGGCTCCGGCAGGCACACCTAAAGAAATTATCAATAAGTTAAATGCTGAAATTAACCGTGCCATGAAGTCTCCTGAAATCGTCGAGCAACTTGCGACCTATGGGTTAACGGTTGTAGCAGAGTCCCCTGAGTATTTCGCCCAAGAGTTACTCAAAGACTATAACAAGTACGGTAAGTTAGTAAAGGATATTGGATTTACTCCAAACTAAGTAATTTTTTGACCGTAACCCCTGATGACTTATTAAGGGTTTAGACATTTTTTTCTTGAAATAATTTTATAAATGACCCAAAATTCTCCTCCACGTTATGAACCCTTTGGCTGGCATCATTGGCCTGATCACTTCTTTATGTCTTATCAATTTCGTCGGGGCCTAGGCGAGACTCAGGAAGGTGGGGGATCTGTCAGTGAGTGTTTTCAGGCTGCTAGTAAGATGATTCCAGGTGATTTAGAAAGTTGGCATACAGAATGGATGCATGTCGCTAACCGCAATCTTCAACGCGGGGATGAAGCGCATCAGCGAGGTCATATACGAAGTGCGATGAATGCTTGGTTACGAGCGGTTGATTATTACCGTTCTGCTGAATTTTGGTTAGAGCATGATGATCCTAGGCGATTAGCTACTTTTACCTTGTGTGAGCAAGCCTCTGCGAAGTGGTTGCAATACCTGCCTGGTGAGGTTGTTGAAATCCCTTATGAAAATGGTAAAACTTTGCCAGCTTATTTCATTAAGTCACCAGTGGGGGGAGAGAAGCAACCTGTTCTGATTTCGTTTGGCGGTTTAGACTCCTTTAAAGATGAATTGTGGTTTATGACGGGTCGTGGCGCGGTGCAGCGTGGGATTGCTGTATTGTTAGTCGATGGCCCTGGGCAGGGCGGCGCACTGCGTCGCCAGGGGATTGTTTCTCGATATGATTATGAAGTACCTGTTGGTCGGTGCATTGACTGGTTAGAGGCTCGTTCGGATATTGATCCCCAAAGAATTGCTGTGAGTGGCTCTAGTATGGGTGGTTATTACGCGGCGCGAGCAGGCTCCAAAGAGCATCGACTGGCAGCTTGTATTTCGCACGGCGCAATTTGGGATATTGAAAAGCGTTTTGCAGATCGTGGAGAAAATCATCCCTTAGCTGTCCATATGAAATGGGTTTTAGGTGCGAAAACCATGGCCGAGGCTGTTGAAAAGGCCAAGCCATTTAAGTTAGAGGGCGTCTTAGATGAAATGCGCTGTCCTTACTTGGTTTTGCACGGCGGACATGACGTTTTGGGAGTAGATACTGTGAAATTAGTTCATGACTACGCCAAAGCCCGAGGGATTAATGTTACTTTACGGCTCACTTCGGAAGAGGAGACTGGAGCAGAACATTGTCAGCACGATAACCCTACTTTAGGGCAGGAAATCATTGCGGATTGGTTAGCAGATATCTTTAAGATTGATCAAACGCAATTAAGCTTTAATCCCTAATTGACGAGTGGTTCAGCTAAGATCATGAGGCTGAGGGCAGTATAAAAAATCATCACAATCGTTAAGGGTAATGAGGCAATACTAGCTATTTGGCTATTTTGCCATTTCTGAAGAGCAATGAGGTGTGTAAGCCAAATAGCAATCACATGGCCAAGAACAATGGCAATCAAAGCGACATACCAAGTCAATTTTGCGTCAACTAAGGTGATATCGGGATAAAGAAGACTTGTTCCAAAAAGATTCCAGCCTACTCCAAATGGGTCAGAAATTAAATGAATCACATTTTGACCTTGGATCATTAAACTTGAGAAGTGATGAGCGATATGGTAGGCCAGTGCGATCGGTATCAAGCTGAGGGAGAATCGTTGTGCAAGATCAAAAGCGGTCAGCGAGGAATTGTCAGCAAATTTGTTTTGCCTATCCGATTTTGAGAGTTTTAGGGCTATTTGAGAAGCGGCATAGCAGGTGATTATAAAAACACTATAAAAGAATAACCAAATGCTCGATACACCAATAATGCCTGGAATATAGCCGTTGATATCCATCAAAAAAGGCGCATACTTTTTTAAATAAAAGTCAAAAGATAGCCAGACTGGACTACTATGAAGTCCATCAAATAGGACGCTTGATAGCATCGCTATCATAAAGCCAACCTGACCCGGAATCGATGGCTTTTCTTGACTAAGGCTTACAAAAGGCATTTGCCAGACAAGTTGCTTTTTGGAGTTGAATTGTAGTGGTGAAATACTGCTTAGAATATCGAAATAGATGGAAAAAAAATCCCAGTTTTTTTGCCAATTCGACAAACCGAATAATGCAGTCCCGACGATTGTTGCCGAGATCCAAACGAGGCTCATTTGGGCTAAAAATTTCGGTAATGAGGCGCTCGGATAGATTACCTCAATCCAAGACCAACATAAAATACCAAAAACTGCTGGCCAGCAGCCTATGATGTTCATGGTCTGACTGAGCGGCAATTTGGATGCTTTGAAGGAGGATTTGTTGATCAGGTATTGGGTTATTTGAGCTAAGTTCAAAAAAGGATTTAGATGGTGGAGAAGGGGGCCAAAAATAACAAATAGGAGTGGCATTCCAACCCACCAATTAACCCAAATAAAGTGTGAGCTCAGGTTCATTAGGGGATTACTTGGACCATATAAACCGATGAGGATAATTCCAACCATTCCTAACAAAGAGATGAGCTTAAAAAATTTACTAGTTAGATTAGCTAGATGAGTATTAGGGTTAGCAACTGGTAGATCTATAACTCGGTATTGAGCAGGTTGTTTGCCAGAATATTGACTAAACCAAATAGTAATTAAGTAGGTCAGAACGACGGTTAGAACTGCGCCCCCAATAAAAAAATCTAAAGGTAGTGGTAAATCATATCTTTCATCAAATGCATGCGCCAAAGAGTGCTTTGGCAAAAGCCATGACGCGTTCATGAGAAGTATGTAAAAGTTACGCAATATTTTTGATGGGTTAATACGATGAATACTTCGAAATTATTTGGGGTAGACTTCTAAGTATGCTAAGGCATCGTGATGATTTTTTTTTGCGGGTTGATTGCGTTGCTGGTCAGGATGCCAAGATATTTGGAAGCGTCCTGAAGCCTTGGCATTAAACATAAACTGAGTCGGTTGATCTGCTTTGACTTGAACTTCGAGGTGGTAGGCATGCATATGGAGTTCACCCGAAGTATTGCTAGATATTTTCCAAGTTACTTGATCGTGATGACGAACTTTCATGACAACTAATTTGGTTAGGGTATCGTCCTTTAGATCAATGACAAACTCTTTTTTATTTGCTTCTTGTGCAAGTGCCAAGTATGGGCTCCAACAAGCCCATACTAAAAGGCTAAAAGCAGCCAATAATTTCCAATTAAAGGCTAAATCATCTTTCACAATAATCCGTGCAGGAAAGATGATTTACTTTACAGCTGCTTGCCAATTTGCAATTTTTCTTGCGTCTCCAGCTAACTCTAAAATATGCATACCCGTATTAGCTCGGTCTACAATATAAACATAGCCTCGCTCATCTACTTCAACGTTGTTTGTTTGAATTGCTTTCGTTTCAGCTGCCTTGGTATAAGGCAATTTGGTGCCATTAGCCATCGATGCTGGAGTTGCTAATACGACGGTATTTTGATTCATTGCTGGCACGTAGTAAGCAACCTCTTTCGGCGCAAAAGGGTCGCGCACATCTAAAACACGAACCCCAGCATTAAAGTAAGCAAAAAACATCAATTTTTTATAGAAGACATCCGTCATATTTTCATTGGAAGAGTGACTCCCATGACGGCCTCCCTTTTTACACCAATTACCGGGCATGTCTGGTTTAGCCCATTGTGAAACTCCGAATGGTTTAGTTTCAGTAGTAATATCAACAAACCAAATCATTTGTCGTCCCTCTAAACATTCTTTTTGAATTGCTTCGTCAGTTACAACCATGATGTCACCACGATTACCTAGAAGATTACTTTTAAATTGCGGAAAATCCATATTCAGCATTGGAAAAGTAGTATGAGCACCATGCATTGGAGGCAGATCAAGCCGTGATACTTGAGGGTAGAGCAAGTTTTCTGGTGTGGGATCTTTTGGGCCATTAATAAGCTTGTCGCGATCGACTATTTGTAAGATACCTTCGGTGTTTGTGCCATAACCGAAGTAAACACGATTACCTTTTGGCCCTGTTGAGATCGGCCCATGGACAGCGATCGGGGTTGGTCCACCGGCTCCGGGTTGTTGGCCAACTAGACCAAAGTCTCTAATAAAAACTGGCTTAGCTGGGTCAGATAAATCATACACCTGGGTCATTCGGTTCGTCCGCCACTGTGGATTGCCAGAAACTAGATAGGCAATTCCAGTATCACATTCCCAAAAATTCTTATGGGTACCTTTAAGCCCTTTGACAATTGTTGTAATCAGGATCGGATTTTCTGGTTGAGTAACATCCCACATTTCATGTGCTTGATTACCAAAGACTCGCAACATATAGAACTTATTCTTATCTGCTTTCGGGAGTGTGGCACCAGAACATATTCGGACCATTTGAGCACCACCTTGCTCAGCTTTCCCTTCCTCGCCAGGGAGGTGTTTAAGTAATTGAGGTTTTTTAGGATTAGTCACATCAATAATTGATGTTCCATTGTGTTCCATTTGCCCACTTTGGGGATTTATTTTGTTATCACCATGGTGTCCAATATAAGCAATCCATCTGGAGCCTTGTTGCATGATAGTGGGTTGATAAGCAGTCCGGGCTTGTAAATCATGATAGCCAACTAAACGCATATTTTTACTATCTGGCTTAGATATATCTTGAGCGATCAGTTCACTATAGCTTCCTAAGGTTGCGCAGAAAAAAAGGATGCTTTTGAGTGTAATGTAGGCCATACTATTCGATTTTTTTGTGTTGCTCATGGCTAGTCTCCTTCAGTTTTTTTGAAACCTCAATACGTGTGTAGTTGCAATTGAGGGATTCTTTAATGGTCTTATACTAGGGTTAACCTTAGTATTTACTCTTTTAATTTATATGATAACTGAAATACCTATTGAGATACTGTTTAATTTTTCATTGTTTATAAATTGACGAATTTTCAGAAAGTTATTATCTTCATAGCGGTAATCGTTTTATACTTGGTAAAAGAATAAATAAGGAGAGAAATTCAATGAGGAAATTTTTTTGTGGTTGTTCTAATCATGGCCTAAAAAGTTCTGGTACCCAGTCTTCTGAGCCCGGCATCGTTCACTCGAGGCGTGGTTTTTTAGCTGGGGGTGCTGCTTTAGGAGCGAGTATTCTGCTGCCTAGTTGCGCCAGTAATATGGTATCTAAAGCAAAGCCACATCGAATTGATATACATCACCATATAGTGCCACCTAGTTATGCTGCCTTTTTAGATAGTAAGGGTATTCGAGGTACACCGAAGTGGTCAGTTCAGATGTCCTTAGATGATATGGATAAAAGTGGTATTGCCACCTCTGTTGTTGCCCTTATGCAGCCTGGAGCTTTTTTTAAGGACATTACAACAGATCGACGCTTAGCTCGGGAGGCAAACGAATATGCCGCCAAAATGACCAAAGATCATCCAGGAAGATTCGGGTCATTTGCTACGTTACCTTTAATGGATACGGATGGCAGTCTAAACGAAATTGCGTATGCGATGGATGTTCTCAAAGCGGATGGTATTGGTTTAATGACGAGTTACGGAACAAAATATTTAGGCGATAAACAATTTTGGCCGATTTGGGAGGAATTAAATCGTCGTAAGGCAACTATTTATGTACATCCATTGTTGCCGGAGTGTTGTCGAAATCCAATACCGGGATTACCGCCATCTGCTATTGAGTTTGCTACAGACACGACTAGAACAATTGCTAGTATGTTGTTTGGCGGCGCTGCTAATCGGTTCCCGAACATTAATTGGATTTGGTCGCATAGTGGAGGAACTATGCCATTTTTATGGAGCAGGTTTACTCGGCAGGAAGTTGATATGAAGGAAGAAGCAAAAGCTGTTCTTCCGAACGGCGTGTTGGCAGAGGTCAAGCGTTTTTATTATGACACTGCGCAGGGTCATCATGAGGGTGCGATGCAAGCCTTGCGACAATTAATTCCAGTTTCACAAATTATGCTTGGAAGTGACTACCCGTACCGAGATGGAATGGAGGTTGTCCAGGGTTTAGCAGATAGAAGTTTTACTGCAGCAGAGCGCTTCGCCATTGATCGAGGCAATGCCTTACGCATCATGCCTCATTTAAGAACGATCTCATAAGTTTTATATCGGAATAACAAGCGATTTATTTAACAGTCAACCAACTAAGATTGTTGGTTGACTGTTAAATAAATCGCTTGAGTCAATTTAAAAAGGAGTCATATGAGACGTCTAATTTATGGGCTTTTGGTATTATTTGTATTTATACACAGGCCAGCGATCGCGCAGGATCTTCAAATTGAGCGGCACAATCATAATGACTGGACCAAGGGCAGGTTTTCAGAGGTGGTCACGGTAAGTGGTTCTGGGAAGTGGTTGTTTTTAGCTGGAGTTGGCGCTGAAGCTGAAAAAGATGGCAGTATTTTGTTTATAGACGATTTTGCTGGTCAATGTCGTTTTGCGTATCAAAAAATTGCTAAGTTACTCGAATTGAATGGTGGGTCGATGGCTCATGTGGTGAAGTTAGTAACTTATGTAACGGATATTAAGTACCGTGATGCGATGAATCGATGTCGATCAGAAGCTTTTGCGGGAGTTGGGTTGCCAGTGCATACTTTTTTAGTGATTAGCCAACTCGCACGGCCAGGTATGATTGTTGAAATGGATGTGACTGCGATTGTGCCGATAAGAGTTAAATAATATAGGGTAGTGCGTTGTCAATCGTAACCCTTATAATCAAAGACTATTAAATAAGGATGGCCATGATGATGAATAAATTTGACACATTTCAAAAAATTGACTCATTACCAAGACGTAAAGTGATTGCAAGCACAGTTGCTTCTATGCTTTCCATTGGGCTTTTGGGTTCTTCAAGTAACTTACTAGCACAGGCAATTTCTAAACCTTTACCGAATTACGTCAATTGGAAAGAACCGAATAGTTTTATTGTGCACAGTAATACAACGATTGAAACCAAACGTAGTGTCTTTGGTACGAGTCTGATTACGCCGGCTGAGCAACTATTTATCCGCAATAATTTACCTGCTCCAGACAGTAGCATTGTGGCAGACCGAGACGCCTGGGAGGTGAGTGTCGATGGGGTCAAATCTCCCCGAAAACTGTCTTTAAGGGAACTCAAGTCGATGGGTATTGAAACTTTAGCGATGGTACTGCAATGCTCGGGTAATGGCCGAGGATTTTTTCCAAGTAAACCCAGTGGGACTCCCTGGCAGGTTGGTGCTGCCGGCTGTGTTATCTGGAGTGGTGTGCCAGTTCGTTCGGTTGCCCAGGCCTTGGGTGGCGTTTCTGGCGGCGCCAAGTTTATGACTGGGACTGGTGGTGAGAAGTTGCCAGCGGGGCTTGATCCTAAAACAGTTCTGGTAGAAAGATCTGTTCCTATTTCTGCGATGTCCGATGCGCTCTTGGCTTGGGAAATGAATGGTCAGCCAATTCCTCTAGCGCATGGTGGACCGTTACGATTAATCGTACCAGGCTATACAGGTGTGAACAACATTAAATACATTAAGCAACTAGCCTTTACGACTAAAGAATCCGATGCATACATCATGTCTCACGGCTATCGCGTTTCACCACCAGGGGCCAAAGGTGATCCAAGTCAACCTTCAGTTCAGGACATGACGGTTAAGTCTTGGATTAATTCCCCAAGTCCTGATCGTGGAGTTGTAAAAGCTGGAAATGTGCAAATTTTAGGAGTTGCCTTTGGTGGGTTAAATACGGTATCTAGGGTAGAGGTTTCAATTGATGGCGGGAAGACTTGGGAGTTTGCGCGCTTTGTTGGCCCTGATTTAGGTAAGTATGCTTGGCGGCAATTTGTATTTAGTACCAAGTTATCCGCTGGTGAGTATGTATTGGCGAGTCGGGCTACTGATATTGCTTGGAACGTGCAGCCAGAAAATCGTATAGAAAATTCCGGAGGGTATAACAACACAAGTTGGTCGGATCATGCAGTGAAGGTCGTGGTCGTGTGAAGACATTGGTACTGATTTTATGCGGGTATGTTTTTTTGCTAGGCGCAATTCCTGCGCATGCTGCAGAAGATGTGGTGCAATTGCAGCTAGGAAAAACGTTGTTCACGAAGACTGCAGTACCTGCGTGTGGATTATGCCATACCTTAAAAGATGCCAATTCTGAGGGTGCGGTCGGTCCGGTTCTTGATGAGATCAAGCCGGATACGGCGCGGATCATTAAGGCTTTGCAAAATGGTATTGGTCAGATGCCCTCATACAAAGCAAGCTTAAGTGATACCCAGATGCAGGCGATTGCAGATTATGTTGCTAAAGCCGTGTCAAATTAACGTTTAACCCCTGCAAATTCTTCTAGTAAAAGGCAAACCGCTGCAGTATCAAGTGACCCTTTACCTTGATTTTGACAAGCTGTATAGAGTTGATGCGTTACATCAAATAGTGGTGTTGGACAATGTAAGTCATTTGCAAATTCAGAAATAATACCTAAATCTTTCATAAATGTATCGATCGTTGCTGTCACTTGATCGTATTGATTATTGACCATTAAAGGTCCACGAATTGCGAACATTTTTGAGCCTCCCGCACTATCCTTTAAGACTTCATATACATCTGGGAGATGCATGCCGGCTTTGCCCGCAAGAGCGATTACTTCGCCGGCAGCTACGTTATGAATGCTAACCAATAAATTTGCTAGAAATTTCATTTTTGAGCCGTTACCGCATTCTCCCAAATGATAATTGGCCTTAGACATGCCTGGAAAAATTCCTTTTACGATGTCGTAGGCACCTTGATCGCCACTAGCAAAAACAATTAAATCTCCGGTAGCTGCTTGCGCACCTGTACCACTCACTGGACAGTCCATAAATATTTTATTGTGGGTTTGCATCGCGTGATGCATTTCTAATTTCAGTCTTAACGGCATGGTACTGAGTTCTAAAACTATATGATTATTCTTACTGCTACAGATTCCATCCTTCCCAGTAATGACCTCTCGGATGACATTTTCTGTTGGTAAAGATGTAAAAATAATATGTGTTTGGTTTGCCACATCCATGGGAGAAGATGCTGCGACACCGCCATTTTTTTTGAATTGGTTGAGTGCTGCTTGAGAAATGTCATAACCAATTACCTCTAAGCCAGACTTTAAGAGATTATTTGAAATTGCTGAGCCCATGATTCCTAAGCCTATAAACCCTATTTTTTTTGTGTTCATCTTGTTGTTCTCCATGTAGTTGATAAATAGTAATTTGACAAGATTATCCTAAAAATTGTTTAGTTGTGGTTTTATTTCAGACTGATTCGCTTGAATGTTGAATCGGCGAAGACTATTTTTAATGTAAATATATCTAAATGATTTCAGAAACCATGATGTCGACTCAATCTTCTGATTTCTTGCTTGTAATGTTGCTGCAAAAGAACTTGTTACTAAGAATATTGGATGTTGCAAGTGTTGACGATTATTGCCTTTACTGTCAAGGGTAAAATTTGATCCCGAATAACTGTATGTTTGCATGGTTTTTATAGGAATAACAAAAACGAAGCCCATTGACATTACTCTAATTTTTATAGGGCGTAGTATTTTTGCGTTTAGCTATCAGTGGTTCTTTGATGGGACGTTTAGGCCTACAAGATTGCACTGATTAGTTTTCCCCCTTGGTAAAGAATCTAAGACGTTCTATGATATTGGTAAGTCATTGAGGAGTTAGGCGTCACTATTTTTTATGAAATAAATCTAATTTTTAAAATTACGTTATGATATTAAAATGATAATACTTATTAAGTATTTTTTAATAAATAGTTTGTTTAAGGGCTCATTGAAGCTGTGCTGATTATCAAAAAAATTTCACTTCACCTTTTAGCTTTATTGTTAATTGGTTGCGCCCAAAAAGAAGTGCAGCCTTTTTTTGTAAAAGCTGGCGTCTACCCTTACCAGTATCAATACAATCTAGATGTTGCAACGTGTGAGGATGAGTTAAAAAACTCTACTATGGGCCGTCCGAAGAGTTTTGGCGGCATTCTGCCTTTAATGGGAGATCAACCTCTTGTAAGCTGTATGCAGTCTAAAGGTTACCAAGTTCGTAGTAAATGATGAGCAACATTTGGTGATGAAAATTTTTTTATCTAGCACAGTAACAGATTTAAAAACTCAGTGTGCCGATCAGGAAATGAATGGAGTAGTAATACAGTATAGTCTTCAATGTGATGGATTGTCTGTGCAGTAAGCCAACGCCCCTTTACCAAACTGCAGCGCGCCTCGGTTGCCCAGTCAATATAGCAGCAACGCAGTGGCCATGGTCAACAGAGTTCGCGAATGCTTTGAGTAAGTTATAAGTGATCGTATCCTACGTGATCGTATTTTTATTCTGATCGATCCTGAGCAAGCCGATCTGGGTCAGGCTCTATGTCGCCAAATTTAAGGAATTTTATACCAGATTTTCAGAGTTACCGTTCCAGCTAAAGTGAATTAGTGTTCAATTTGAGTAAATTTACTCATAATGAGGTGGCCATGTAGAGTCTATGCCTAGCAGCAACACGCTTTCGATCTTCGGCTTGAACTCCCCATTGCTCGCCAAGAGCTGGCCATTTGGAGAAAGTTTCAACGGTCTCATCAATAATCATTCCGGGATTGTGAATGTTAAACTTCTTGCCAACTGCGATCAGCTCATCTCGCGTGAAATCATCTCCATGCCCAGCTACCGTCATTTGATGTTGTCGCGTGTACCCCACGCCAGCTGAATATGTCAAGTCATAGGCTGGAGCCAGTTCCCATCCAGAAGATTTATCTTTCATTAAAAAAGATATATTTTTTACATGGTCATCCTGATTACGACCAATCACATTAAAAATCATTCGCCGAAAAGCCTTATCCAATGCGGGGTAACCCAGATGCAACTCTTGTATTAGTCGTAGCCATGCCTCATAGCTGTATGCTCCCGGCAAGTTGTAATCTACATGAGTCATGCCAGCCAGACTATGCATATGGTATTTGCCCGTTTTTTTGCGGTCAAAACGTCGCGTCAGAAAGTGAAAGAACTCGCCATCTTCCAAATAGCTTACTTCCTCCATGTCGATCCCCAATTGCTTTGCTAACAATGCATAGGTATATTCAATTCGGTTGAATGGTTTTGCTTTGTTATCCCGCTCACTGGCGGAATGAACACCATCGAATTTAATCATCCAATGCTCTTCACCAGAGCGATGTTTTGCAAAGCCAGACCGAACCTTGTTTTTTTCACGATCCCACAAGATCAGTGCTTTGGGTCTTGCACCGCCAGCGGATCCACCAACACGCATAATTTCATGAATGGCCTCGCCAGCGTCCCCCTCAATTAATCGCCTGGCCGACTCTACCAAATTCCTGATTTCTAAAGCTTGCTCTTCTTTGGGGCTTTTACGTTGTAAATGAGGTGCGTATTCGAGGGCTCCCATCGCTCGATTTCCAACATACAGCAAGCGCTGTACCGGACTCATCGACTTATCAAGCTCACCGCGTTCTTCGAAATATTTTTTGATGATCAGGTTGCCAAAAGTGTCCGGCAAAGAGTCAGCCAATACACCAGGGAGGCCCATAAAAGCGTCCTGACGCTGCAAGTCAGGAAACTCGAAAGTGCGTGGCTCAATTGGCAAGAACTTTGGTGAGACGGGTATACCACCATTACGAATGTATTCCCTATCGTAGGAAAATCCTATGCGTCCGTTGTCGTATTCCATCACTGCACCAACCATCTTGTCCCATAGATTGATATTAGCTTTAGCAAGAATCTTGGGGCCATTTTTACGTGTGCGTGGCTTTACGAAAATTGATTTAGATTTGTCGTTATCAGTCATTTTTGATTCTCAATCGCAATTCGGGTTTTCTATTAGTCTTTTTTTTCAGCTAATCGGTAGGCGCGTTGTCTAGGTTGTCCACGTGCTGAAAGTGCTTCACTTCCTGGGAGTGTATCGGGAAGTGCTGTGTTCAAAATGCCCAATAGATGCATGGCTCGGAATACTTTGATGACTGAGCTCAATCGCACATCATGGCCAGCTTCCAACTCCATGATAGTTTTGCGGTTGAGTCCGGTCTCGTAGGCAAGAGCTTTCATTGTAAGATTCCGCTCAAGCCTTCTCGAACGTAGCCTAGCACCGAACTCGCTCATATTTTCATAATCTGTCAAAAAGTCCCCTATAGATGCCATATAAACCCTTAAAATTTAATAATGACCATCATAACACACCTAACGAAAATTATATATAATTTATTTATAAGTCCGTAAAAATGGATATATTGATCATAATAATTACATTATGTCCTTTATTATGGCTTTAATGTTATTTTTATAAGTCTTGTGTAAGTATTCAGCAGATATGTCATGTTCGTTAGTCTGCTATCGCCTAAGAATCCTTGAAAGTGACCAATTTGGATGACTAGTTGCAGGTTAGAAATCCCTTTTGATACACGGGTCTCTTTTTGCAAAACACGACAGGTTCTACCCCATGCAGATAGTAAACCCTAAGTAAGTCACTCAGGTTTAATCGGGTCTGTAATTAGGTTGACTTATGCAGTCATCCGGAACTTCTTGAACAAATTGAAAGGTTGGTCCAAAATATTCACTGAAATACCAGTCATCTTTTGGGCTCCAACATCCCTCGAATAATTGGTCATATCGACTGTAAACTTGAATATGTTGATGATTTCGTGGATGAGACATAGGGTAATCTAATTAACGACTAGCTCTAGCTAAGATTTATCGAATAATCTAATCTAACAGGTTCAAATATCCGTTATATTCAGTGATACTCCAATCTGAATCAAGATCAATTTTAATATATAGAATTAGCATTTTTAAGTAATAAATCTATAAAATTTGTAGATCCATAACAAATTTGAAAGTTGAATATACAAAATAATAAAAAATCTAGTATTAAAGTTTCTGATTCAGCCATGTCTGGCCGGGATGGGAAAGCGTTTTTATCCACTAAAGGTGGGCAAATAAATGATATTAAAGTTAAATTAAATAAAAGTAATTCGCAGAATCAAGATGACGAAGAGTCTTTATTAAAAGAAGCCTTTTCCTTGAACTATGACGATACAATTTCTCTTGAATTAGAAGCAATTCGAGCAAAATTAGACAGTACTCTTATTAACAAGAGTGGGGGTATTGATGAGCTGACTTTATTGAGCACAAGTCAGATTGTGGAAAGTTATAGTTTTAGTTTAGATACCTCCACTATCGAAGATTTATTTAGATTTGAGAATAGTTTTAGTGCGTCATTCATAGGACGTGGTAATGAAAATGTGTTACTTCTGGCACAAGTGGAAGCGATTGGAGTCGTCGTCGATTCTGCTGCTGGTGCGGCTAGTGCCGCGAGTGCCACTATAGCAGGGGTTGCTGCTGCAGAGGTGGTTGTTGCAGAAACAGTTGCTGTCGGAGTTGGTACGATGGGCTCCGTTGCCCTTGGGGCAGTTGGTGTTGGAGTTGGAGCATCACAAGGTGGCTTTGGTGGGCGTAGAAAAAGTTCTGATTCGGGCTTTAATCCAAGCCTAAACCCAAATCAAGGTCCAAATGGAAATCCAAATGCAAACGCAAGTCTAAGTCCAAACGCAAGTCTAAGTCCAAAC
>Ga0114960_10000338_pt1 | contig 39344 bp, 23 predicted proteins | sample C_130625_MF_Meta_FD_92637 | JGI IMG/M metagenome (GOLD analysis project Ga0114960, IMG submission 92637) | Freshwater microbial communities from Lake Croche, Canada to study carbon cycling - C_130625_MF_MetaG | ecosystem: Environmental > Aquatic > Freshwater > Lake | place: Lake Croche, Canada...
GTGTCGTAGACCTTTGTCGTGGATCCGATCAGATTCACTGAAACGGGTGCTGGAGTGATGGTGCCAATCGGGGCACTGACGCTTGTGAGAACATTACCGGAGCCATCCACAATCTGGTAGTTGGCGTTGTTGAGACCGACAGAAACCGTGACGAGTTTGCCTGCTCCCGCATTCGGATCGGCGTAGCTTCCCGAAGTCACTGGATTGAGCGTCACAAGATCACCGGGCAACACACCGGCCAGGCTACTGAAATTTCCGGGACCAACCGACGCCGCTGATGTTGTGTCGTAGACCTTGCTCGAGGATCCGACCAGATTCACCGAAACGGGTGCTGGTGTGATGGTGCCGATCGCCCCCGAGACAGAGGGCGAGTTGAGGATATAGTTACCAAGGTTATTACCGACTAGGGTCAACCCATTTACGGTGACGTTTTTATTGCCTCCCGCACTGGGGCTATCGTAAGTGCCCGAAGTGGGATAATTCAAACCCAGAAGATCGTTTCCCAGCACTCCGTTTAAATTGTAATTTGCAGGAGTGAGCGTGGCTGTTGTCGTCGTGTCGTAGACCTTGGAAGTGGTGCCAAGCAGATTTACAGATACGGGTGCTGGCGTGATGGTTCCGATCGAACCGCTAATCGTCGTGGAGGCAAGGATGTAGTTACCCAGACTATTGTTGAGAAGGCTTAGACCTTCCACAGTCACGAACTTGTTCACGCCTGTGTTAGGCGTGTCGTAAGTGCCATAAGCAGGGGCGTTGATACTTACCGGATCATTACCCAGAACTCCATTAAGGAGGAAATTGGCAGGAGAGAGAAATGCGATGGAAGTGGCGTCGTAGACCTTGCTAGTCAGACCGGTAAGGGAGGCCGTTAATGTTGTCTGTACAGTTATAGTCGCTGGAGTGATTGTTCCGATTGGTGCGCTGATGCTTGACGAAGCGAGAACGTAATTCCCAAGGTCATTGTTAAGAAGGGAGAGGCCTTGGACGGTGACGTTGAGCCCTGTTCCAACGTTATGGCTATCGAATGCTCCCGATGTCGGATTGTTAAGAGAAATTAGGTCGTTACCGAGAAGACCACTAAGGAGGTAATTGCTTGGACTGACTTGTGCAGTAGTGGTTGCATCGTAGCTTTTGGAAATCGTTCCAGTAAGCGAGGCGGTGAGAGTCGCCGGAGTAATGACTCCAGGTACGGAAAGATTGAGAACATTCAGGCTAAAGTTACCGATCATTAATGAATTCGGTCCGCTCACAGACAACAATATCGGATTAATAGTAATGATATTGGCCGATTGCACATCCGGACTATTGTATGTGCCATTGATTGAAAGAGCGGAGGCACTGTAGCCGTTATTCATGCCAGTAAAGGAAAAGTTTTGGGAGGGGAGGGCTACTGAGGTTGTTCCGTCATAGATTTTTGACAAAGGGTCTGATGTTGTTAACTGGATTGAGGAGGGATTGATTGTCCCGAATGTTCCGGAAAGCGAACCGACCGAGAGTATCGGTGTATTGTCAAAAGATAATTGTGGCGCATTGAGTTGGAGTCCGCCGCCAGCCGATATCTCGGTTGAAGTAAGTGCAGGGATATTTCCTAAAGTGATTGAGTTTGCGGCATTCAGATAGATTGAGTTGCCGATGGATGAGATGATTCCATTGAGTGTAATATTGTTGGCGGAGTTGAGGCTGATTGAGCCCCCGGGACTCCCATTCAGGCCGTTCGCCCCTGTCTTGATGGTGCCGCTAAAATCAATAGATCCGAGCTGATTCCCGTAGGTGGACATGTTAACCCATCCCGCGACTGAGTTGATCAAAGAGGAACCGTGCAGCGAACCATTATCAGACCAGATTTGGATGCCTCCGTTGTTCTGCTGGATTGAAGAACCTGAGGATAGGTCAACGTTGCCGATCCCAGAGTGGATTCCTATGTAACCTTGGTCGGTTTGGATCTTACCGCCAAGGTTGAGTCCTCGGGAGGAATATAATTGCACGGATCCATTGCCAGACGCGGTGATGGTACTATCCGTTGGAATGAGCAGATTCCCAGCAGTGGCTAGGATGTAAATGCTTTCGTTCTGCGGCAGTGTGACTGATGTGGGGTTGCCGCCGTTCGGGTCCGATAAATAAACTGTGCCGGCGTAGAGGGTGACATTCTGAGCGTTAAGGTTGTTAAAAATACTACCCAAGGAGGTGCTGACCGTTGCCAGACTATCGCTTGCAAGGATCATCTGTGAGCCAGTACTGATGGAGACCCCGCCGTCTGCCGAATTGAATAATGTCGAGTTGAGTGAAATGGAGTGAGCTGTGAGATTAATATTGTTATTTGCCGTTGAGATACCCGTGGGATCTGTGTTGCCGAAGGTCATGGAGTTGGCGGCATTAAAACTAATGGCACTACCGATCGAAGAGATGGTCCCATTGACTATAATGTTGTTGGCAGCATTCAGAGTGATTGATCCGCCCTGATTTCCCAGCAGTCCGCCCGTGCCTGTATTCATGCTTCCTGAAAAATCAATATTGCCTGACTGATATTTGTTGGCGGACAGGTTTATGGAGCCAAAGACTGAACTGATCTGGGAGGAACCAAGAACAGATCCATTATCCGTCCAGATTTGGATCCCTCCTTTGCTCTGCTGGATGGAAGAACCCGAGGAGAAGTTGATGTTGCCGTTTCCAGAATGGAGGCCAATGGATCCCAGATCGGTCTGAATGCTTCCACCAACACTAAGGTCCCGTGAGGCATACAACTGCACAAAACCACTCCCTTGGGCAGTGATTGAACTGCCCAAGGGAATGCTCAAACCGCCGGTTGTGGCGGTAATCTGAAGATTCACATTGGGTTGCAGAAGAATATTCCCGGGGTTTAGTCCATGGCCGTCATTGAAAATCACCGTGTCCGCGAGAAGTTGAACGGTTCCTGTCGTGATAGCATTGATTACACCGGTGCTAAGCCAGGAATTGTATTGCCCCCCGGTGAGATCAGAGGGAGGTATCGAGCTGTCCGCAGAGTTGTTGCCATCGTGAATGTAAAGAGTGCTGGGGTCAAAGAGCACAGTCCCTGAAGTTCCCATGGGAGATTTAAGATCCACACTTCCACTGAATCCGAGATTTTGTTTCCCGGAGATTTCTGCGAAGCCACCATTTCCTCCCGATGGGCCGCCGCGCACGGAAACTGTCGCTCCAGAGACGGTTTCATTATCAGACCACTGGACGATGGTGCCGCCGTTCCCCTTGTTGAGAGCATCGGCAGAAAGCTTTGCTCCTTGATCAACTTCCAGAGATGTAGCGGTCTGAAGAGGTGAACTTGCATAATGAAGGGAAGGGTTTCGTCCACCCTGATAATCGCCACCGACGAAGATTTTTCCGCCTCCAAGGAAACCCGATGTATCAACCACGGCGGTAGAATCCAGGTGGATCTTTTCTCCAAGAAGACGAATCTCTCCCCCATGTCCTGCTGACGACGTGGCAAGAAGGGTCCCTCCGATCTCTAGATTGCCAACGGTTTGGACTGTTACGAAACCACCTGGTGCATTCACATGAGCTGAATTGCCGATCCATATATCGCCCTTTGTTGACTGTAGAGTCACTTTGGGAGAGGAGGATTCCGCCGTTTTTCCGTGAATTTCGATGACCCCGTCGAGATTGATCGCAACAGCGTAAGGATTGCCCGCGGCCTTGATTTCGGCCGCTGCAGCGCTGATCACTCCCCCATGTTGTAAAGAACCGCCGGAAGCTCCCTTCGACTGGATCAAAAGCTTCTCACCGGCCGCAGGTTGGTAGAGCACTTCATCTGCAGCCGCCAATCCAACAGTACCTTTCTTAGCAGAGAGTCGACCCTCATTGCTGATTTTATGAGCGATGACAATGACGTCGCCTGAATCTGCATTGATTGTGCCTAGGTTTACAAATGAGGCGCTGCTTGTTCCCTTAAAACTCATGGGGCCGCCCGAGAGAAACTCGGAATCGCTAATATCACGTGTGGAACCAATGAAACTATTCACGTTGATGACTCCTGATTTGCCGATGGTAATGCCATCAGGGTTAATCAGGATAACCTTGCCGTTTGCCACAAGGTTTCCGTTAATCAAACTTGTGGTGCCACCATAAACCCTATTCAGGGCCATGCTTGAACTATTCGGCTGATTAAATCGTGTTGTTTCTCCTGCCGAGATGGAAAATGAATTCCATCCAAGGATCAGTTGATCAGTACCCTGATTGATGGTGAGTGTATTGCCATCGTGATTGAAAGTTGCAGATCCATGAACCACACTGCCACCGGAAGGGTTACCAAATGTGGACAATGTTGCACTAGAAAACAGGAGCAACCCCATTGCCAGCAATGCAATGCTCTGAAAATCAGATCTTGTCCGAATAAATTTCACTGGTGAGTTTGTATAATCTACGGACGCTTGGAGTTAGTATAAGATATCAAACTTTAACTAATTCTGAATATTTTCAAAAGAAATCTTCTATAAAAGATCTTATGTTAAAGAGTCCCATCAGAATTAGTGGGCATCATCATTAGTTTCTGCCGTATATCCCTCTCTGAAAAACCTACTTCTAATGTGGCTGGGCCCTCAGGACCAACCCAGCAGTTTTTGACTGGATGCCAGTAACGAAGGGAGTCACTAGGTAGGGGAATGGTGATTTTCTTAGATTCGCCGGCCTTCAGTGCGACCCTTACGAATCCCTTCAACTCCCGCTGGGGACGTGGCGTGTTCTCGCCACTCAGTCCGACGTAGAGTTGCACAACTGAGGTTCCATCCCGATTCCCCGTATTGGTGATCTGGGTCACGATATCATGCCCTAATACCGAGGGGAATGATTCCAAGGGGAAGAGTTCGAAGCTGGTGTAGCTCAGTCCGTATCCAAAAGGGAAAAGAGGATCCTTCTTGGAGTGATCGTATCCACGGTAACCGTAGAAGAGGCCTTCGTGATAATCGACCACGGGCCAATCCTTCCCTTCCGTGAAATTTCCGGGATAGTTAAGGAAAGAGGGATTCTCTGTGATGTTCCTGTCAAAAGTGCAGGGAAGGTGACCTGATGGGTTTTCATCCCCTAACAATAATGATGCCAATGCCGTTCCAGCGCTTTGGCCTAAATACCAAGTTTGCAGAACTGCAGGGACGGACTCGATCCAAGAGTGCATGTCGACAGCGCCCCCCCCACTCAAGACCACAATAGTCTTGGGGTTGATTGATGCGACCCGCTTGATGAGTTCCTGTTGCTGAAGGGGTAGAGTGAAGCCGCGGTCGAATCCCTCGCCCTCGACATCGGGATTCAGGCCAACGCAGACGATCGCTGCATCAGCACCTTTTGCAGCTTGGATGCCTGTCTGCTCATCTGGAACAGGAACAATCTTGAGAGAGACCGATCCGGAACCACGTCCGACCTCGCTAGCTGTCACCCGGAGTGGAATTTCGGTCCCCTTGTCCAGTCTCAAGACATAGCTGTTGGGATTGCCAATCTCTTTGTTAGCGATCCGAATTTCCGGATGCCCTTCTGTTAGAAGTTCGTAGTTTCCGCTTTCGGGCGCTACGATCTCAGCATTCCAAATAATTCTTGCCTCCCGACCTTTGGGAACTCCCTGCGGAGGTTTTATAGGGGTCCAGGCAATGGAGATCTTTCTTTCCTTACTGGTGGAGACTTTTGTGAAATTTTTCTGAGCGACGCTCACCATCCGATGAATGTTGATGATCTCTGGAGAGACAGGGATCGACTTGTTGAACTCCAAGAAGTTGAACAATGAAAAGGGGGGTGAAATCGGAACAGGGGCAAAGATGACCTGCACATCTTGGGGAAGTGCATTGCGTATTCCCTGAAGAAAGCTGACTTTCCTAAAGGGGGCCACTCCACCACTTCCTCCTCCAACAATGGGAGTATCCTGCGCATTCGGTCCGAAAAGAACGATTCGCTTCAGGGTTTCCCTGCGAAGGGGAAGAAGATTGGAGGAGTTCTTCAGCAGGACGACCGACTTGGTCGCAACATCAAGTGACAATGCTGCGTTTTTCGGGGAATCCAAAGGAAGATCCGCCCTGAGTTGTTGGGAATCCAGAAATCCCATAGAGACCTCCATTCGGAGTAGTCTCCTCACTGCATGATCGATCTGCTCGGGTGTTACCTTGTGATCAGCTAGAGCTTTTGAAATGCTTAATTCAGTGATCCGATATCCCATTGGCATCTCGAGATCCAACCCCTTGGCAATGGCGTCCGTAGATTCTGTTGCCCACCAGTCCGACATAACGATCCCCTGAAAGTCCCACTCATTTTTGAGGATCCTATTCTGAAGCTTGTCGTTTGCCGTGCTGGGGAATCCGTTCAGTTTGTTATAGGCTGACATCACAGCCCAGACTCCCCCTTCCTGAACAGCCATCTGAAAGGGCTTGAGATAGATTTCTCGGAGAGTCTGCTCATCCATGAGCGATTCAATCTCCATGCGCCGCCACTCCTCGTCGTTGCCGACGAAGTGCTTTACGGTGGCTACGACTCCCTGATTCTGAAGACCACGGATCCATTGGGATCCCATGACCCCCGTCAAATAGGGATCCTCCCCGAAGTATTCAAAGTTACGACCGTTCAGGGGTGTTCTGGCAATGTTGACACCGGGACCGAGTTGTATATGAATGCCCCTTGCTCTGGCTTCACGCCCTACTGCGGCACCGTACTCATAGGCAAGTTTTGGATCCCATGTTGCGGCAAGTGCTACGCCACTCGGGAATGAGCAAGCGGGCCCATGAGCCCTTATTCCTTGCGGGCCGTCAGCCATAATGAGTTTGGGTATGCCTAGACGTGGAATCGCAACAGTCGACATTCCATCGAATCCGTCACCAGCGAGAAGGCTGATCTTCTCCTTACTCGTAAGCTGGGATAAGAGATGCTCCACTCGTGCCTCAACGACCGGTGTAGGGTACTTGGATGGATTAGGTAATGCAGAATCTTTTGCCCCAAGTAATCCGCAGATCGAAAAAAAAGCGGAAAGAGCGGAGAACCCGACCTTCATAACTAATCCGACGTTACTTTTGTCTTTGTGCTTTCGAAGGAGGCGACTTGATCAAGGATGACTTCGCTCATCATGGGATCTGTCCCGATAGCACTCCCGTAGTAGAGGTTTTTCCCATGCAGGTGATGGGGGTTGGACTTGAAGATGTCCGACTGGCTTGCGGCTGGACCCACCTCATCACGGATTCCAAGAAGGACGGGTATATCCTGATAGCTGTGCAGTCCATCGCTGATGAAGAAGGGGATGACGACGACATTCTGCTGCGTTGTCATGGTAGCCCAGTCGCTGATGAGCGGAGCTTCCTCCATGTAGGTGGGAAGAACCTCCGGGTAGAGACCCATTTTCGTGATGAGATGGCATTGCGTTTTAGCAGCCTTGGCTGAGTTATCGTTCAGGTTTGTCCCGTGGCCCACGATTAGGAGACTGGTTTCAGATTCAGGAACTCCAGGTGCAATGTCACGGGCCCGCTTAAGAAGAACCGAGGTCATGGATGGATGATTACCTACTGGTTCGCAGTAACGGATCGTTTTGCCATGACGTCGGGTGAGGGGGCCCCCAAGATCAAGTTCCCTTGGTATCACGGTCTGGGTGAAATATCCTTCACTGATGAAATTTGGAACTACATAGACATCAGGTGACGATACAGAATGGATGATTTCCCTCATCGAGGGCTCTTCCTTCCAGAAACAGCAGAGAACTTCGTCAAAGATCCCAAGAGAACGAATGGTATCTGCAAGAAGGTGATTCGGTTCGCTTGAATCTGGGTTGGTCGTCGATCCGTGACCAACGATTACAAGTGCTGTACCTGGATGTTTCTGCATAGGAATCAGTTAATCACGAAAACAGGAAATCAGGAAGTGATGGAAATAGGGGAGATGATTCTTTTCTCCCTCTTTCGACTATTTGAGATCTTCCAAGGCATCCCTGATCGCCACGGTGATATCCCGCCCGCCGTCACCTCCGAGTCGCTCGTCGATCTCCTCAAGACGTCGGATCCAATCGGAGACTTCTCTGCGCGAGTAGGGACCTCCCGCAGCCTCACAAAAATGAGTGCGGCATCCGAAGGGGCGCCCCTCGTAGATCATGCAACGAGAGGTGTAAGGGTGAAGGAGAGGGCAGGCTCCGTCATCACGCTTAGGGAGCTCTTTGCGCCCCGCTGAACGTACGGCTTTTGCCGCCGTAAGTGCCTCTCCCTTGGTTAACACGGGAGTCTGACCCGTGATCTGGAACCTGCAGCACTCTGTCTGAAGGGTGCAATTTCTCTCTGGGGGGTTGGCCTTCAGTTCGGCATAGATTTGCCTGACTCCGGCAACAGCTTCCTCGGTATCACGTCGCGGATCAGATGTTTTGTGGGGATTACGTTTGCGCACGATAAGGGGGCAAGTATGAGGGGTTAATGATGAAAGATGAAATGTCTTCGCAATATTAATTCTAGCATGCTCTAGATTGCGGATCCGCACGCATGCGCACTGGCCCAAGCCCATTGGAAGTTATATCCACCCAACCAACCGGTGACATCGACCACCTCGCCGATAAAGTAGAGTCCCGGCACGCTGCGCGCCTCCATGGTTTTGGAGGAAAGTTCCCCCGTTTCAATACCCCCAACGGTAACTTCAGCCTTGGGATACCCTTCCGTGCCCTGAAATGACTGCCCCCATGCATGAAGGGAAGCCTTGAGCGTCTCAACTTCAATCTTGCTGCATCGAGCCATGGGTTGATCCGGCGCATTCCTGGCACACCACGACTCGGCAAAGCGGCGTGGCCAGACTTTACTCATTGTTTGCAGGGGGGTAGCTCCGCTTCGGAGCGAGGATTCAAAAAATTTCCCCTCTTCTTGTCCTGGAAGCAGATCAATGGATAGAGGGTCGCCTTCCTCCCAGTACGAGGAGATTTGAAGAATTGCTGGCCCGCTTACACCGCGATGAGTGAAGAGCATAGCCTCATCGAAGCTCTTTCCGGCGTGAGTGACCCGAACCGGTAAGGCGACTCCGGCAAGTGGTTCGAAGAATGATTTTTCCTCTGCTCGGTAAGTGAGGGGAACAAGGCCGGGGCGCAGGGGAGTCACCCCGATTTCAAACTTGCGGGCAATGCGATATCCGATGTCGCTGGAGCCGAGTTTTGCGAAGGAGAGTCCTCCGGTAGCGATCACAAGAGCCTTGGCCTTGAACCTTCCCCTGGATGTGATCACCTCGAAGCACTCATTCTTCACGACATCTTCCACACGACATCCGCAGAGAATCCGGACTCTTGCTTCAAGGCACTCCGACTCAAGCATTGAGATGATTTGTCGAGAGCTTCCATCACAGAATTGCTGGCCCAGTTTCTTTTCGTGGTAGGAAATCCCGTGTTTCTCCACGAGTTCAATAAAGTCCCAGGGGGTGTAGCGGGCTAGGGCTGACTTGCAGAAATCCCGATTGCCAGAGAGATAGTTCTCAGCTGAGGCATTGATGTTCGTGAAGTTGCAGCGACCACCGCCTGAGATCTCGATTTTCTTCCCAACCCGCTCGCTATGTTCGAGTAAGAGGACGCTTTTGCCACGATTGGCAGCAGTAAAGGCACAAAACATGCCTCCCCCTCCGCCTCCGATCACGATCACGTCGTGGTGTTCCGGAATTTCCATGCTCATCGGATAGTCATGACAGCAGTGATTCCAAAGAAAAAGATCCGGATGAGAAAATATCGTTCGTCGTGAGAAAGGTGTGCATTCCTGCGAACAAGGGTGACGCCGGGACATTCCTAGCTTAGAATCTCATGATTATGGAAAAACATCGATTTGATAGCCTTGGACTCTCGCCTGAAATCCTCAAGGCCGTTGCACAGCTTGGTTTTGAAGAGGCTACACCCATCCAGTCTGCAGCTATCCCTGTCCTCCTTAAGGGGGGAGATCTGGTGGGTCAGTCCCAGACTGGCTCCGGAAAGACAGCAGCTTTTTCAATTCCAGCTATCGAAAAGGTCGATCCAGCCAGCAAGGCGGTCCAAGTTCTGATACTCTGTCCGACACGTGAACTAGCGGAACAAGTTGCTGACGAAGTCCACCAACTCACCGCCTTCAAGCGCTCCATCCACTCTGTGCCGATCTACGGAGGCGCCTCCTATGACCGCCAACTCTTCGAGTTGAAGAAAGGTGTCCAGATTGTGATCGGAACCCCTGGCCGAATCATCGACCACCTCGAAAGAGGAACACTGAAGCTTGATCAGCTGAAAGTGGCGATCCTCGACGAAGCCGACAGGATGCTCGACATGGGCTTCCGGGACGATATCCAGAAAATTCTGGACGCGACTCCTGTTGAGCGCCAGACCGTCTTCTTTTCTGCCACGCTCTCCGGCCCGATCAAGCAACTCATCAACCGCTACTCCAAGGATGCAAAAACCGTCGCCATCGAGCGTAAGGATGTGGCTGCCCCTGACATTGAGCAGTTTTTTTACGAGATCCCCCCGCGTGGCAAAACACAGTCCCTGATCCGTCTGGTCGATTTTCACGCGTTCCGACTCGGTATTATTTTCTGCAATACGCAGCGCATGGTCGATGAATTGGCAGATGCTCTTCTGGCGCAAGGTTTCTCAGCAGATCGCCTTCATGGTGGCATTACCCAAGCCCAGCGCACGCGTGTCATGAACAAGTTCAAGAACTCGGAGTTCGAGTTCTTGGTCGCAACCGATGTTGCGGCACGCGGTATCGACGTCGATGCCCTGGAAGTCGTGATTAATTATGATCTCCCCCATGATCCTGAGGATTATGTTCACCGTATCGGTCGCACTGGTAGGGCAGGTCGCAAGGGGATGGCTGCGACTTTTGTGACCGGACGTGATATTTATAAGATCCAGTATCTTGAGAAATTCACACATTCGCGTATCCGCAGGGGGACAATTCCGACTCCAGGTGAGGTGGAGGGGAAGCGCTCGGAGCAGATGTTCATAAAAGTTCAGTCCTTATTATCTTCAGGAAGATTTTCAGATCAGACTCAATTCACCGACCGGCTTATGGAGCAGGGATTTCAGGCCACCGAAGTCTGTTCTGCGCTCTTCTCTCTATTGTTGGGTCAGGGGGGAGACGGTGATACCCCGCAAATTTCAAAGCCTCAGGATTTCCCCAATGAGTTGCAATCAAATGAGGGGTTTGCCCAACCAAAAGGTTTTAAGAAGGGAGCCCAGCCTCTGCGTGACTCACCTCAGGGAGGAAAGATGGGATTCAAGCCGCCTTTCGAAAAAGGAAAGACCACCAAATTTGCCAAGGGATTTAAAAAAGAGCGTGGTCCCCGTTACTAGGGGGTGATGCTTCGCTTGCTAAAGTAACCCATACGATTTTTCTTCCGATAAAAGCATAAAAAAACCCCATACCCCGAGTTTTGGGGCATGGGGTTTTTGATGAGGTATTGATCTCTAACTTAGTTAGCAGGTGCCAGTTTGTTAACGATCGGGGCCACTGTAGGGTCAGCTTTGACTGCGGCAGCATAAACAGCCTTTTTGGCCGCTGCTTCTTGCGCCTTGATGGCAGGATTCGCCTTATCTGACGCCTTTTTGGCTGCATCATATTTAGCTTTATCAGCTGGAGGAAGATCAGCCGATTTTACAGTAGCAGATCCGGAGAGAGGCATGCACTGGTCCAGGATGGGAGCGACAGAGGGGTCTGCCTTGATCATGGCATCGCGACGAGCTTTCTTGGCATCAACACCCAGTTGTTTAACAGCTGGATCAGCCTTGTAAGCTGCATTTCTAGCGGCCTTGAGATGATCCTGCTCAGGTTGTGAGAGGTCGGACTCTTTGACTGCCTGAGCGTGGAGTGAAAGGGCCATCAGGCCTGATGCTATGATAACCAATGAGCTTTTTTTCATTTGTTTAGTATTTGGGGTGATATGTTTGACCGACGAGTAGGTAAACTATGTGGAGTTGATAGTTGGTCAAATTATTTTTCTAGGATCCTAAAAGTTTATTTGAGGTTTATTTGAATGGGATCAGGTCAAAGCCTGGGTTAATATTCTAGAATAAATTTTCATGGAGCGTTTTTTCTTAACCTAAAAAAGTTTTACAAAATGCGAGTTGTCTCAATAGGGAGAACATTTTTAGGAGTATTATTTTTTTCCCTCCCCCAACTCCGGGCCAATGTTACTCTTCCTTCAATTTTTGGTGATCACATGATGTTCCAGCGTAGCGTGACGCTACCTGTGTGGGGTAGAGCTTTGCCCGGAGAGAAGGTCTCCGTTTCTTTCGGCAATCGTTATGAGCAAACAATTGCTGATTCTATGGGAAGATGGAGGATCGCTCTTCGCTCATTACCCAAATCTTCCGAACCTCAAAACCTTGTCATCAATGGGAATAACCGAATTGAATTTCATGATGTCATTGTTGGTGATGTGTGGATTTGCGCAGGCGATGGGAACATGTCCTTTCCGCTCGTCAAGACACCGGAGTGGGTGGCCCAGCATGGGGTGACGAACGAGGTGCAGATCCGCTTTTATTTGAGAGGTGCCTCCATTTCCCGTAGCCGTGAAGAAGTTGGTCATTGGGTTGTCTGCACTAGGGATCAAGCTTCTGCAAGTTCTGCGGTCGGATACTTCTTTGCGAGGGACCTATGGAGTTCCCAACATATTCCGATCGGAATGATTCAATGCACCAGGACTGACTCTCCTACCTCATCATGGATCAGCGGCACTAAAAAAGCCCCCCCCCACTTCACTCGGGTTGAACACAACAACCACTCCGTTTTTAATGAATTGATCGCCCCCATTGTACCCTTTTCGATAGCGGGGGTGATTTGGTACAAAGGAGAATGTGACCGAGGTCTTTCCGTCCTGCGATATAGGGGTGAGCTAACGCGCCTTATCAAGGATTGGCGAAGGCTGTGGGCAGAGGGACCTTTTCCTTTCTATGCGGTTACTCCTGCCGGTTACGGGAATAAAGGTGAGGATGCCGTTGACCTCTACTTAAGACAGCAAGGTGCTACTACCGGTTGTCTTCCTTGGTTAAGGGAGGCTATTGCTACTATTTTGACTCTCCCTGCAACCGGCGTTGCTGTTGCCGATGATTTAGGAATACCAGATGAGCAATTTAATCCTGAAAAACTTCTGGTAGGAAGGCGTCTTGCCCTACTTGCACGACATCGTTTTTATGGCGAGGAGATAAGTGATGTCGGACCGGTCTGCAAAGATATCAGGATCGAGGGGAACAAGGTCAGGGTCATTTTTGAGACATATGGCTGCGACTTGACCTTGGGAGTGCCGCCCTCTTTAGCTGCTGGAGAGACTTTATCACTCGCGACATCCCTCAGGGGGTTTGCACTCCGGGGTTCAGGGCCAAAATGGGTCCCTGCACAGGGACGCATAGAAGGAAAAAGCGTCGTTCTATCCTGCGCGACTGTTCCAAGCCCTAAATTTATCCGCTACAATTGGAAAGACTTCCCCGAGGGAAATCTCTATAGTGATAACTCAATTCCAGCCGCCTCGTTCCGAAGTGATATGGATCAGCCAAATACCACTGCAAGCCGTAACAAGTGAACCCCCTAACCTTCAACAGACTGCCTCTTAGCACGAGCAAATCCTTGGACGTTCGGGTGATCAGTCTCTTCATTCTGATCTTGTTTCCGTTTTCAGTCCTGAAGGCATCCCGCTCGGGAAGTGTGTCGCAGTCAAAAACATCCCCCCCCTCATCATTTGTTTGGAACGAAGAGGTGATTAACGTCCCTCTCCAAACCGGACTTTTCAAGGTTGATAAAAAAGAGATCTTTAGACGAGTTATCCAAGCCCGTCTTTTTCACCAGGGATCCTGGACATTGTCGGGATCTACACAGACACCTTTAAGCATAGGACGAACGCTGGCTTCACTTCGACCGACTTTTGTGACGGGACTTATCCGTGTTCCCGATTACGGGAGCGTCTCGAATGCCGAGGCCGAGGCCTTCAAAGCGCTCCGATCCACAGTGCTTTCTATGAACAATGAGTGTAAGTTCGATATTGTTGTCAATGCTGGTGACGAGTCCTTTGGCAGCATTTTTGTTGAACACCTGAAACAAATTAATTCAAAAGTTCACCCTGATGCTTGGACCTTCCTTGTTCGGCCCAATGATAAAGAGGTCAATTCCCTGGTTCTCTCAAAAGGTGTTGCATACGCCCATTCTTGCCATCAACTGGTTGGCTTTGAAGGGCCACTCTCACTTGTTCCGCAGGGAGTTGATTTTATTGTGATCAGGGCATGGGACTTCAAGGTCAACAAGTCAAAAATTGAGGCTTTGCATTCCAAGCATGGGGTTCCTGTTGTCGTTCAACTGCCGACGACCTTTGGAAAATCAAGCCCTCCGGAAGTCACCTCTTACCTGGATAAGATGAGTGCTGCTGAGCGCTCCTCTTTGTTGACTCAATTGGCGTGTGAACAGAAACCTTTTGATTACCGGTTTGCTTATCCCTTGATTTATCCACTTTCCCCGTACAGCCAAGCTTTTGACTCAACCAAGGACTCGATTCTGTTTGTTACGATCCGAGCACTCATGGCAAAGTTTAACTAACAAACCCCTAATTTTTCAATAGTTCTACAAAGAAAGTATATTTTTCAGTATTAAACCATTTATTATGATCCCCTCTCAAAATGATTCTTCGGACAGTTTTTCCCAGTCCAAGCAAGATGCAGTTGGTTCCGTAATGCCAGTCTCTAAAAAAAGATTTTTAAGATGGATCAAGTGGCTGGCGCTTCTGGTGATTACCGCGCTTCTGATCTGGCGATTTTACCCTCATTCTGAGGAAGCTTCCTCCCGCCCTAAATCTAGACGATCACAAGGGGGAGGTGGTCCGGTTCCGGTCACGCTTGCCGCAGTAAAAACCGAGGAGTTTCCTGTTTTTTTAGACGGCCTTGGAACCGTACAGGCCTTTAATTCGGTTTTGGTCAATGCCAGGGTGTCCGGCCAAATTCAGGAAATAAAGTTTCAGGAGGGACAGGAAGTCAAGCAGGGTGATGTTTTGGCCATGATTGATCCGAGAACTTACCAAGCTCAGTACAATCAGGCTCTTTCCAAAAAGCTCCAAGATGTTGCTCAACTGCAAAGCGCTCAACTTTTGTTGGAGCGGGACAAGTCACTTCTCGAAAAGAATGTGCTCGATCACCAGACGTTTGACACTCAGAAGTACCTTGTTGCTCAGGTTGAGGCGACAGTTCAGGCGGATGATGCGAATGTCGAACTGCAAAAGACACAACTAGATTACACCAAAGTGACGGCGCCGATAAGTGGTCGAACGGGTGTTAAACAGGTGGATGTTGGAAATCAGGTGAACGTCGGAGGCAGTAGCGCTAACGGGGCTTCTTCAATTGTCGTCATTAACCAGATTCAACCGATTTATGTCTCATTCACCCTTCCACAGCAGAGTCTTCCGCAGATTCGCGAACCAATGCTTGCCCACAAGTCTTTGGAAGTCATTGCTCTTGATCGTAACAATCAGACGCCATTGGCAAAAGGAGTGTTGAGTGTTGTTGACAACCAGATCGACACATCAACGGCCACGGTAAAGCTCAAGGCTGTTTTCGAAAATGAGGATTACAAATTATGGCCCGGACAATTTGTCAATGTGCGCCTTCTGGTGGGCAAACGTGCCGATGCATTAGTCGTGCCAACAGAAGCGGTGCAACTTGGGCCGGAAGGTTCGTATGTCTACGTGGTGGGTGAGGGGAACACGGCCGAGATGCGTGCTGTGACTGTCGGCGGAACCGAGGCAGGATTGTCGTTGATCGAGTCAGGGGTTAAGGCGGATGAGAAGGTTGTCGTCGATGGCCAATATCGCCTCCAACCGAATTCACCTGTCATCACGGCCTCTGCGAAAACCGGTTCTAAATCCGGTGGGGATACCGGATCCCATCATCGAAAAACACCTTAATCATCCCTGACTATTTTAGCTGTAAGCCCCTTGGTGAAACGGGAGTCAGTCAGAATTTTTTAGTTCTCCCACAACAAGAGATTTCATGAATATTTCAGAGCCCTTCATCAAAAGGCCAATCGCCACATCCCTTCTGATGGTGGCTCTTGTCCTTGTGGGTATACTGGGGTTCAAGTGCCTGCCGATCTCGGCATTGCCGACGGTTGATTTTCCGACCATTCAAGTCACTTCCCAATACCCCGGAGCAGACCCGGAAGTCATGGCCTCGCTTGTCACGGCACCCCTGGAAAAACAGTTCGGGCAGATCAGCGGCCTTGCCTCAATGAACTCGATCAGTTCACTCGGAACGTCTGTCATCACCCTGCAATTCATTCTTGGTAAAAATATCGATCAAGCTTCCCAGGATGTTCAGGCAGCCATCAATGCGGCGGGTGGTGTCCTCCCTCCCAACATGCCGAACCCGCCTGTTTACAACAAAGTTAACCCGGCTGATGCGCCCATCCTCACGTTGGCAATCACTTCCGATACGTTACCACTCGTAAAAATCAATGACTTTGCAGACTCGGTACTGGCTCAAAAGCTAAGCGAAGTTCAAGGAGTTGGCCTTGTCACCATTCAGGGAAACCAAAAATCGGCTGTCCGGGTAAAGCTTAATCCCGCGGCTTTAAATGCCCAGGGAATCAGCCTTGAGTCCGTACGAACAATAATTAATCAGGCCAATGCCAATGCTCCCAAGGGTGGTTTTGATGGAGCCAAGCAGTCCTTTACGATCGGTGCGAATGATCAAATTCTCAGTGCTGCGGAACTTGCGCCTCTGATTCTTGCTTATAATACGAACAATAATGCCCCGGTACGTCTCATGGATGTGGCCACTGTTCAGGATGATGTGGAGAACTCCCTAGTCCAGGCATGGGTCTCCAGCGCTAAGAACCCCTACCATCAGGCCGTTCTGATCGATATTCAAAGACAACCGGGCGCTAATATCATCAATACGGTTGATCGACTCAAGGAACTCCTTCCCAAGTTGGCTTCATCACTCCCGCCGGGGATTCATATTTCGATCTTTTCCGACCGAACGGAAACAATCCGAGCGTCGGTCAAGGATGTTGAATTTACTCTCGTCTTGACCGTTGTGCTTGTGGTGTTGGTTCTCTTCCTCTTCCTTCGGAAATTAACCGCCACCATTATCCCCAGCGTGGCACTCCCTCTCTCCGTACTGGGGACCTTTGCCATCATGTATCTGCTTGGTTTCAGTCTCGATAATCTGTCCCTGATGGCACTTACGATTTCCACGGGTTTTGTGGTCGATGACGCGATCGTCATGATCGAGAACATCGTTCGGTATATTGAACTTGGAGATTCTCCCTTTCAGGCTGCCCTTAAGGGGTCTCGTCAGATCGGCTTCACCGTTATCTCACTTAGCATTTCACTGATCGCGGTCTTCATTCCCCTTCTTTTCATGTCCGGTATTGTAGGGCGACTTTTCCGTGAATTTGCCATTACGCTTAGTAGCGCGGTTATCGTGTCAGCGATCGTTTCCCTGACCCTCACACCGATGATGTGTTCGAGGATGCTCAAGGCGGAAAGCCATGAGAAGGAGACAAATCTCTCCCGATCGCTTGAGGGGTTCTTTGATAGTGCCCTTCGATTTTACGATCGCACCCTAATTTGGGTGCTTCACCACCAGCGGGCTACTCTTCTTGTCGCATTCATCACGTTAGTCATTACTCTCCTGCTATTCATCTTCATTCCAAAGGGACTCCTCCCGCTTCAGGATACTGGACTGGTCATAGGTGTCACCGATGCAGCTCAAGACATTTCCTTCACGCAGATGAAGGCCCGTCAGCAAGAACTCTCTGCATTGATTGCCAAGGACCCCGATGTGGAGCGTGTTGCTGCTTTCGTTGGGACAGGTATCGTTAACTCCACCCAGAATACGGGGCGCTTTTACATTGTTCTGAAGCCCCGTGACACTCGGATGCCGATCGGTGTCATCATGGCCAGGATCTCGGAAACCGCCCGCCAGGTCTCCGGCATCAGCCTCTACCTGCAACCCTCCCAGGACCTCCAGATCGATACCCGTATCAGTCGCACTCAGTACCAGTACCTGCTGCAAGATGCTGATTCCGGAGTGCTTCGAACATGGATTCCAAAATTGATAGAACGCCTTCGATCCGAGCCTGGTCTTGCTGATGTTGCCAGTGATCAGCAGGATATGGGTCTCCAGCTTGAAATCACGATTGACCGTGTTGCGGCCTCACGTCTGAATGTGCCGGTACAGGCTATTGATGACACTCTTTACGATGCCTTCGGACAGCGCCAAATATCGGTCATCTACACGCAGTTGAATCAGTATAGGATCGTAATGGAAAATGCTTCGGCTTATCGTAATTCCCCGGAAGCACTTGATAAGATCTATGTCAGCTCTTCTTCTGGAAAGCTGGTTCCTTTGAACGCACTGGTTAGTATTAGAACCAAAACAAGCCCTCTGATGATAACGCATCAGGGCCAGTTTCCCTCATCGACTATTTCCTTCAATGTGACCCGTGGTCATTCCCTAGGCGAAGCTGTTAAAACGATCGAGAAGGTACAACGATCACTCGGTTTTCCTGACAGCATTCAGACGCAGTTTCTTGGGAGCGTTGCTGAGTTTAAGTCATCCATTGCAAGCGAGCCGATACTTATACTTGCGGCGATCATCGTGATCTACATCGTTCTTGGGGTTCTCTATGAAAGTTATATTCACCCGATCACGATCCTTTCCACTCTTCCAAGTGCTGGTGTCGGAGCATTGTCTGCACTGCTGATTTGTGGAATGGAGTTTTCTCTCGTTGCGTTGATTGGAATCATTCTTTTGATCGGTATCGTAAAGAAGAATGCGATCATGATGATCGATTTTGCCCTGGATGCACGGAATGAGACCGGAGTATCTGCAAGGGAAGCAATCTATCAGGCGTGTCTGCTTCGCTTCAGACCGATCATGATGACAACAGCTGCTGCGCTTCTTGGTGCGATTCCTCTAGCATTTCAATCCGGCACCGGTTCCGAACTTCGGAAGCCCCTTGGTATTGCGATTGTCGGCGGACTACTGCTATCGCAGCTCATCACTCTCTACACGACGCCTGTCATTTACCTCTATCTTGACCGGTTTGAGAATTGGGTTTCCAGAAAGTTCCCATCCGGAGAAAGCGAAGAAGGTAGCCCACTCATTGTGGAAGCAAATTCCTTGAAATCCTAGTCCGATGAATCTTTCAGCCCCTTTTATCAAACGTCCCAGGGGAACCTCTCTGATAGCAATCGGCATTATTATTCTAGGCTTCAGTGCCTATTTTTTTCTACCCATCGCACCGCTGCCCAGCGTTGATTTTCCCACGATAAGTGTCGGTGCTGATGTCCCTGGTATTGATTCACAGACCGCCTCTTCTGCCTTAGCGGCTCCTTTGGAGAGACGCCTTGGACAGATTCCCGGGGTGATCGAGATGACATCATCCAGCAAGTCTGGGAGTAGTGACATGACAGTTCAGTTTGATTTGGATAGGAACATCGATGGGGCCGCCAGGGATGTCGAGGCTGCGATCAGGGCCTCTGCTCATGATCTTCCTCCTGAGATCAAAAGCCCTCCTGATTACCGCAAGGTTAACCCCGCTGGTTCTCCCATCATGGTTCTGGCGATGACATCAGACACCATGCCGCTTTCTGATGTCTATACCTACGCTGATGACATTATCTGCCAGAGAATCAGCCAAATTGCGGGAGTCAGTCAGATTATGATTTCAGGCGGTGCAAAAACGGCGGTCAGGGTTCAAGTCGATCCTGCACAGTTGGCAAGCATCGGCTTGGGCATGAATGATCTTCAGCTTTTTTTAACTGGTGCAAACCACTTTGCACCGAAAGGTTTCATAGAGACCACTGATCGATCGTACGGCCTTCGCGTCAACGATCAACTTCTCGATGCGGATGATTATCAGAATCTGGTGATTGCCCAGAGGAATGGGGTCCCAATCCCGCTCTCTTTCGTCGCGAAAGTCATGAATGCTACTGAGAATCGTTATCAGGGAGGTTGGTTTGACGGTCAACGTGCTGTGATCATGCCTGTGTTCAAGCAGAGCGACGCCAATGTCATTGAGATTGTGGATGAGATTAACAGGATACTTCCTCTGCTCCGTTCATGGCTGCCGCCGGGAGTACATCTGGATGTTGTTTCGGATCGAACCCAGACTATACGTGCCTCGGTAAACGATGTTCAAACCACGCTAATTATAACAAGCGCGCTGGTTATTCTCGTTATGTTTCTATTTCTACGTCGGCTTGTTCCCACCATTATTGCGGGGATCACCGTGCCACTTTGCCTGGCGGCAACATTCGGGATGATGTGGCTTTTCGGATATAGCCTGAACAACCTCTCGTTGATGGCACTCACTGTTTCGGTCGGCTTTCTTGTCGATGACTCCATTGTGGTCATCGAGAATATCGTGCGTCACATAGAGACTGGAAAGTCACCGATGGAAGCATCGATTCTTGGCGCGAAACAGATAGGATTCACCGTTGTCTCGATGAGCCTTTCCTTGGTCGCTATTTTTCTCCCTGTTCTCATGATGGGTGGCGTTATTGGCAGGCTTTTCCATGAATTTGCAGTGACACTAAGCTGTTCGATTCTTGTCTCATTGGTAGTTTCTCTGACCCTCACACCATCACTTTGTGCCAGATTTTTGGGACGAGAGCATCACAAGGTTGAGTCAGGTTTGGCACACTGGTTTGAGTTAGGATTTAATGCCATGCAGTCATCCTACCGGAGAAAATTGGATTGGGTCTTTGAACACGTTCGTTTGATCCAGTTTCTCACTTTGGGCACTATTGTTTTGACTATTTATCTTTATACGATTGTACCCAAGGGCTTTTTTCCTCAACAGGATACAGGATTGCTATTTGGAACAACCGAAGGTGCCCAGGACATTTCTTTCTTGGGTATGCAGGAAAAACAGAAGCAGATTGCAAAGATTATCAAGGATGATCCGGCTGTCGCACATTTAGCCTCTGTGATCGGTTCAAATGGTGGAACAGGTTCCAATAATGGCCGCCTCTATATCGCCCTTAAACCAAAGTCTGAGCGTGGTCTTGATGTCGATAGTGTCATCAACCGTCTGCGCCCGAAACTTGCCGCTGTTAAAGGGGCGAGGACCTTCCTTGCTCCAGCTCAGGATCTCAGAATGGGAGGGCGTCAGTCTAGGGCCCAGTATCAGTATGCTTTAAGATCCGATACCATAGCACCTCTTATTATATGGGCTCCCAAACTCATCCAAAAACTCCAGAAATACCCCCAACTCGTCGATGTGAACGCAGACTCGCAATTCCAAGGCCGGCAGGTGAAGGTTATCGTTGATCGGAACCTTGCCGGCACCCTTGGAATTGAGCCGATCCAAGTGGATCAGGTCCTTTATAATGCTTTTGGTCAGCATCAAGTCTCAACCATGTATCAGACCCGCAGTCAGTTTCATGTGATTCTGGAGGCCAATCCTGAAATGGCTAAGGATCCTGCCTATCTTTCCAAGATTTATGTAAAATCCTCATCCGGTAAGATGATCCCGCTAAGTGCGATCGCTCATTTTGAGCAGACCACTCAGCCCCTTTCCCTCAATCATCAGGGACAGTTTCCAGTTGTCACTTTTTCCTTCAACCTGACACCCGGAGTCGCTCTGGGAGAGGCTGAAGAACTGATTAATAAGGCGATTGACGAGTTAAAAATGCCTTCCACGGTCAAGGGGGGCTTTGCCGGTAATGCGCTCCTCTTTCAGGACAGTCTTTCCTCCCAACCGCTTCTGATTCTTGCTGCAATATTCGCGGTCTACATCGTCCTCGGAATGCTCTACGAGAGCCTCATCCACCCATTGACCATTCTTTCCACCATACCCACGGCTGGGATCGGTGCCTTGCTAGCGCTCATCCTAGTGAAAATGGAACTCAGTATTGTGGCTATGATCGGCATCATCCTCCTAGTCGGAATTGTTAAGAAGAATGCCATCATGATGGTTGATTATGCCATTGAGGCTCAACGGGAACGATTGATGTCACCCAAGGATGCCATTTATGAGGCATGTCTGGTTCGTTTCAGACCGATCATGATGACTAGCGCAGCCGCAATATTTGGATCGCTTCCCCTAGCCATCGGTATGGGTGTTGGTTCCGAACTGCGTCAACCCTTGGGTGTCGCTATTGTTGGTGGATTGCTGGTTTCCCAAGCACTGACTCTTTTTACCACGCCGGTTGTTTATCTTTTTATGGAGAAGGTAAGAGTGCGATGCAACAACCTGAGGGGAAAAATTGTTTTGTTCAAGAATCCCTTAACATTTGGAACTAGGCTGCGAGAATCATCCTGACTCCTGAGGCATTTTTATAGCCTGAGCCTTGTCACGATCGCAATAGGTGATAAAGTTCACACCTTTCTTAGACCCCGTAGTTCAACGGATAGAATAGGAGTTTCCTAAACTCTAGATGGTGGTTCGATTCCACCCGGGGTCATGCAATTTAAAACTTCATTATCTCGAAATTATTCGAACCTTTTCAGGACTCATTAAAACCAAGAGTTTTTGCCAACGAATGACAATAAGCGGTAATAAATAAAAAATGACGATATCACGGAAGTTCCGTTACAAGCTAAATTGAAAAAATGAAAAAGTATCTTCCCTTAGGTAAGTTCTCCTTCGGTATGGGTGATCGTTTTGGTCACCAAGGCAAAGCTCAGTTGCAGGCTTGCGTAATGGCAGCCGAATTGGGTGCTGATTTTATCCCAGTTTGGAACAAATCGCACAGGGAGCACACTTTTGTAGGAACTGAGCCGTCAAGTCTCCGCGCGGAGGCTGATGAAGCAGTGAAGACCCTCGGATGGAAGAAGCCCTACCATGTGGATGCCGATCATATCCGACTTGAGACGGTGGACCGGTTCATTGCACCTTCCGATTTCTTTACGCTTGATGTCGCTGACTCGATCGGGAAGCCCGCAGATCAAGATGCTGTAAGTGATTTCATTGAGAAACACCCGGAACTGATCGGAATAATTTCAATTCCGCATATTGCTCTGCCACTTGAAATCACCATGACTGAGGTCAAGCGTGTTGCCAACAAGTTCCTGCTGGCAGTTCAAGAGGCGGGCAGAATTTACCGCCATATTGCAGGAATCAAAGGCGCTGAAAACTTTGTGACTGAGGTTTCGATGGACGAGACGGATTCTCCACAGACACCACATGAGTTGCTAATCATCCTCGCCGCTATTGCCGATGAAGGCATTCCCATCCAGACGATTGCGCCTAAGTTCACAGGTCGATTCAACAAGGGGGTCGACTACGTCGGCGACTTAGTTCAGTTTGAGCAGGAGTTCAATGAGGATCTCGCGGTGATCGCCTTCGCGATCAATCAATATGGTCTTCCGTCTTCATTGAAACTCAGCGTTCATTCAGGCAGTGACAAATTTTCTATCTACGAACCGATGCGCCGTGCTCTCAGCAAGTTTGATGCGGGAGTCCATATTAAAACGGCAGGTACTTCTTGGCTTGAGGAACTCATCGGTCTAGCCGAGGCGGGAGGCGATGGGCTTGAGATAGCCAAGGAGATCTATGCTTACTCCATAGCTCATGTGGATGAGTTCTGCGCCCCTTATGCCTCAGTGATAGACATTGATAAGTCGCGGCTACCGAGTGCGGAAGATGTGAATGGGTGGACTTCTGAGCAGTTTGTCTCGGCTCTTCGTCATGATTCCAAAAACCCGCAATTTAACGCGAGTCTCCGACAGCTACTCCATGTTAGTTTCAAAGTGGCGGCCAAATTCGGCGATCGTTATCTGAGCGCCCTGAAGAAGCACGAAGCCATCATCGCCAAGAATGTCACGGGTAACCTTTTCGAGAGGCACATGAGACCCCTCCTTCTTGGAAGGTAAGTAGATTGCGGAAATTCCCCCCTAAAGTTGAGATGATGTCAGCTTTTCGCCGATTGCTTTCGGTGGTGATGTTTCTTCTCCCGCTGGAGTTGAGTTGTCACTCGGTGCGTGGAGGATTGGGTACCAGTCCTGCTGATGATTCAAAAGGAGTGCCTTACGATACATTTCTTAAGTTAACTTTTTCCGGCACTCCCAAATCTTTAGGGTCTGGAGGGATAGTGGTTAAAAAGTTGGCTGATGGTTCGGTTGTGGATTCCTTTCTGCTTGGTGGTGATGGATTCACCAATTCGGTGGGAGGGAGGCTTTTCCGTTATGAACCGTTCTCCTTAAGGGAACACAGCCTGTTGATTCAGTTGCATTCCGGAGCATTGCGGCCTGGTGAGAGTTATCTTGCATCCGTCGATCCTGGAGTCCTGCTTGATTATGAGGGGAAGCCCTTTACTGAAATCGCAGGTGGCTGCAGTTGGACCTTCAGCACGCGTGAGGCAATCCAGCATGGTAAAACCTCTCTCACCGTTGCAGCGGATGGATCAGGTGATTTTTGCAGTATTCAGGGAGCGGTAGACTACGTTCCTGATGATAATTCATTCCCAATTAGGATCTTGGTAAAAAAAGGATTTTACGACGGCATTGTCTATGTGGGTCAGGGTAAGAATCAGCTTCATTTCGTGGGCGAGAGTAGGGAGGGGTGTGTCATCCAGGGTCTCAATAATAATTCATTAAACCCATCAAGGGTGGGCAGGGCATTATTCGGAGTCGATGCAAACGATATCTCTTTGGAGAATTTTACCGTTAAAAACACAACTCCGTACAAGGGATCGCAGGCAGAAGCGGTTAGAATCAACGGAGAGCGGTGCACGTTGAAGAACTGTAACTTCCTGAGTTTTCAGGATACCCTGTTACTTTGCGGTAGTGTTTACGTCACCAATTGTCTCGTTGAGGGAGACGTTGATTTTATTTGGGGTGAGGGGAAGGCCTTTTTTGAAGGGTGTGAACTTCGAGCCCTCCACAACGGATATTTTCTTCAGTCACGAAATCCGTTGGCAAATCAGGGATATGTTTTTCACCAATGCAAGTTAAGTGAGGCGCCTGGAGTCGAGCATTGCCTGCTTGCTCGGATCGACGCCGATCGTTTTCCTAACAGCTCTGTTGCATTTATCGACTGCACCATGGCGCCCTGCGTACCTCCCACAGGCTGGGAAATCAAGGGGACGAATCATGTGGGGATTCATTTTGGCGAATACCATAGCCGTGATCTTTCGGGAGGACTTATCGATATCTCTTCCCGGATTCCTGGATCGCAACAACTCACCAGGGAAGAGGCCGAGAAGTTGGCCGATCCAAAAACCTTCTTTGCAAAAAGCGGAGATTGGATCCCACGGTGAAAAAAATCTCTACAACCCAACCACAAATGAACCTACTAGTAACACTGATTCTTTTCCTCACAATGACGATCGCTACCCAGGCGTCCACCTTCAATGTTAGGGATTTCGGTGCCAAGGGGGATGGCATCAATTTTGATTCGGACTCGATTCAAAAGGCTCTTAATGCCTGTGCGGGAACCGGAGGTGCGGTGCTCTTTCCTGCGGGTACCTACCTAAGCAAACCTCTTGAGATTGGTACAAAATCTACAGTTTTGCTTGAGAAGGGGGCCGTTCTTAAAGCTAGTCCACACCATGCCGACTGGATGAAAAGTCCTGGTGATTGGCTGAAGGTGAAGGGAAATAGTGACTTCATTCCTTTTATAAGAGGAGTTCACCTTCAGGACGTGACCATCACTGGAGAGGGAATCATCGATGGGGGTGGTGAAGTATGGTGGGGTGAGGCTGAAAAGGCACGACAGATCAAGCCCGGTTACACGCTTCCACGCCCCAATCTTGTTGTTTTCAAAGATTGTCGAAACCTGAAACTGGAGAACATCACACTCCGCAACTCACCTAAGTTTCACCTTGTTCCCACTGATTGCGATGGAGTCGTTATCTCCAATGTAACGATCCTCGCGCCGGAACGAGCGGCTAACACTGATGCCATTGATCCGAGTAACTGCAGGAATGTGCTCATCACCCATTGCAGGATTGATGTAGGGGATGACAATGTGGCCATCAAGGCGGGGCATCCTGTCGAGGGAAGATCCTTCGCCTGCGAAGAGATTACGGTTTCGGACTGCACATTTCTCCATGGTCACGGGATGAGTATCGGAAGTGAGACGGCAGGCGGCGTTCACCATGTGAAAGTCAAAAACTGCACTTTTGAAAACACGGATAACGGAATCAGGATCAAGTCAAACCCTGGAAAGGGAGGGCTCGTGGAGGACATCACCTACGAAGATATTACGATGAAGAATGTGAATCCTGCCATCACGATGACCTGCAGTTACGCCTCCAATTCTTCCGGGGATAAGTCCCAAGCGAAACCTGTTCTTCAGTCCTTAAAGAATTCAGGGGATAGCATCCCTAAATTCCGGAAAATCAGAATCACAAACCTATCCGCTACATGCCAAAAGTCGGCGGGTAAAATTCTGGGGCTTCCTGATTCCCTGATTTCAGATGTTCTTTTGGAGAACGTGAAAATCTCGGCCCCCGAACCATTTGTCATTGAAAACGCCACTGATATTCGCATGAGCAATGTCAGTATTACTATCGGCAATGGAAAACCTTTTCAGTTGAAGAATGCAACCGTCCTAGGCCTTCCCTAATTCCAACCCCCGTAAGAACATGATCAGGTTTCTACAAATTCCCGTTTTCGGTTATTTTCTTTTTCTGACGATTCCGCTTTGTGCTGATGAAGTTGGGTGGGAGTCGCTTCCCTCAATCCTTGGACGTATTAGCCCCCCTAGTTTTCTTCAGAAGAACTATTTCATCACGAATTATGGTGCCGATACAAATGGAATGAAGGATTCTTCGGATGCCATTTCAAGGGCAATCAGCCAATGTGCGTCCTCAGGTGGAGGTCATGTTATAGTTCCTCAAGGTGAGTTTTTGACTGGTCCCATCCACTTGGAGAGCAATATCGATCTCCATCTTGAGAAGGGAGCCATCCTGAAGTTCAGTACTGATCCCAAACGCTATCTTCCGTTGGTCCCCACCAGGTTTGAGGGAATGGACTGCATGAACTATTCCCCACTCGTCTATGCCAAGGACAAGAGCAATATTGCTTTGTCTGGCGAGGGGACCCTCGATGGTCAGGCTGATGCCTCAAACTGGCTTGAGTGGAAGAAAAAAACAGGCACCAAGAGTCAGTTGCAGGCCAGGTCGAGACTCGACCGAATGGTAAACGAGGATGTTCCGTTGGAAAAACGAATCTTCGGACAAGGTTCCTATCTTCGTCCTGACTTCATTGAGTTTAATAATTGCAAGAATGTCCTCATCGAGGGTGTGAAAATACGGCGTTCGCCGATGTGGGAAATTCATCCTCTCTTCTGCACTAACGTCACTGTTCGTGGAGTTGAGATTATCTCCCATGGTGCAAACAACGACGGTTGTGATCCTGAATCCTGTGCCGACGTGCTGATTGAGAAGTGTCTTTTTGATACGGGAGACGACTGTATCGCGATTAAATCTGGACGTAACAACGACGGTCGCCGCGTCGGGATTCCATCACAGAACATCATTATCCGCGATTGCATCATGCGGGATGGTCACGGTGGGACGACAATCGGGAGCGAGGTTTCGGGTGGGTGCAGAAATGTATTCATTGAGAATTGTCAGATGAGTAGTCCCGATCTGACGTGTGCGCTGAGAATCAAATCAAACGCGATGAGGGGAGGCATTCTTGAAAACATCTTTATGCGCAATATCAAGGTGGGGGTGGTGAAGGATTCAGTCCTTCAGATCGATCTACTCTACGAGGAGGGGCCGAATGGTGCGCACAACCCCTTCATTTGCAATGTCGTGATGGATAATATCTCCGTGGAGAACGCCCCTAGGATACTAAACGTTAGGGGATATCTAGGTGCCACAATCAAGAATGTGCGTATTCTGAATTCCAGTTTCGGGAAGATCACGAAGCCTGATGTGATCGAAAATGCGGATGTCCAACTCTTGGGATGCCACCTTGGTAACGGTCTCTGATCACTCTCCAGCTCTGCTCCGATCGGTTGAAGGGTCGTACTTCCGGTTAGTAAATCTCAACAGGAGAGCGTTTTCCATCCTCGGGACTGCGTGAAGCGGCACCTTCCGCCCCGAGCGTTGCAACTCGAAGATCCCAGACACCTCGGTCAAGTTCCCTAAAGGCCTCCTCGGAAAAAGGTGAGGGTGCGACAAGACGTGCTTTAAAGGCCTTGATAAACTCCAGAGCCCTCTGAATCTCTTCAACGGGACAGGTTTTCAAAACCTTGGCCGCCTGTTCTGCAAGTTCGGTGCGATGGCAGATCATCAGCAGGTCGTTGCCAGCGGCAAGTCCCAACCTGATCATCTCGTCAAAGCCATGGTTATTCAGGATCGCTCCCATATCGAGATCATCGGTCATGACCAGTCCACGGAATCCCATTTCATCCCTCAGTAGTTTTGTGGTGACTTCAGGTGATAAGGATGCTGGTAATCCTGAAGGATCAAGTTCGGCAAAAGCGATGTGGCCGATCATCATGCTGTCCACGGTCTGGTCGCCATGAGCGAAATGGCGAAAGACCTTGAGTTCGTGTTCCTCCAGCTCGGTCCTTGAACGAGGTAGCGCCGAAAGTTCATGGTGGGGATCGCTCAAAGCGGAGGAATACCCGGGAAAGTGTTTGCCGCATGAAAGAACCCCGGTTGTCTGAAGTGCTTTATTAAAGACTCCGGATAACCCGATTACTTGATCTGCGGTGGTGCCGTAGCATCTTCCTCGCAGGGAATTGTCGGCTTCATCATCAAAGGCGATATCAAGCACCGGACAGAGGTCGAGATTGAAGCCGAAAAGTTTCAGTAGTTTTCCGGTTAATTCCCCGTGACGGGCTATCAGTGAAGGATCTCCCTTATCCCTAAGTTGCCGTGCATTCGGTGGTTCATTACCCAGCAGTTTCAGCCTGGAGACGCGTCCCCCCTCCTGATCAACCGTGATGATTGGTTCTATCTCACTGAGTTCCCTCAGTCTGTCGGTGAGGCGGCGTAACTGACTTGGGGATTCTATATTCCTACCAAAGAGAATGAATCCACCGGGTTGAATTCGCCGTATGAAGTCAGCGAAGTCATTATCGACCTCGTACCCTGGGACGCCTAGGAGCAGAAGTTGACCGACAGGAGAGCATTTCATAGCGTTAAGGAAACCAGATTCCTTCCGAACTGACGAAATCATTCTTACTATGTGCCGTATCCCTGTCCTTCTCAGTATCTTGGCCGTCCTACTGATCTCCCGTGCTCAGGCCGTTGAGTTGGGCATTGATGTCCTCCAGAAAAACAACTTTGACCTTCTCAGAGGAAAGCGGGTCGGACTCGTGACCAATCAAACCGGTGTCAATTCTGCCGGAGAGAAGACTCGGATGATTCTCAAGAAGCATGTGAATCTTGTGGCTCTATACACCCCTGAACATGGTCTTGACGGTACTGAAAAAGCTGGAGCGGAGGTGCGTTCGCGCCGGGATCGTCTTACTGGGTTGCTAGCCTATTCCCTTTACGGAGACACCCGCAAACCGACTCCCAAAATGCTCGAGGGAATCGATGTCCTCGTTTATGACATGCAGGATATAGGCTGCCGCAGTTACACTTACATCAGCACTATGGGCAAGTGTCTGGAGGCGTGTGCAGAGCAGGGGAAACAATTTGTGGTTCTGGATCGCCCCAATCCTCTAGGCGGCAACCGGGTCGAGGGGCAGGGCATCCAAACGAAGTGGATCTCTTTTGTTGGGCAGTTTCCCATTCCTTACGTCCATGGCCTAACGGTTGGGGAACTTGCCTTGATGGCTAACACAAAGGGATGGATGGGACCAAAAGCGGACCTGCGAGTTGTCAAAATGAGGGGATGGAATAGGTCGATGACCTGGCCGATGACAGGCCTTCACTGGGTCCCCCCATCCCCCAATATTCCGAACGAACTCTCTCCTTGTTACTACGTGATCAGCGGTGTGGTCGGAGAACTTGCAGGTGGTCTCGATCAGGCTCTCTTTTCCCCCAGGGCCTTTCAGGTTCTCGGTGCGCATTGGATGAAACCCCGGATGGCTTCTTATCTGCAATCCAAGTGCCCGGAAATCAATGTAACCACGGCCTCAACGGCCTCAGGACCAGGCGTTATGTTCCATGTTAACCCAGTTGGTGGGGGGAACTTAGCCGCATGCTCACTCTACACGCTTGCCGAGTGCGATAGGGAATCTCACGGGCTTATTTTCTCACAAGCCAGCAAGAGCAAGATCAATCTGTTCAACAAAGTCTATGGTAGCGAATCAATCCGCCACGATCTCGTAAAACTCGGACCTGATCGGATCATTGCTTCTTGGAACTCAAACATTGAGTCTTTCCGCCGCGATCGCACGCCCTTCCTTCTCTACCAGTGATCCACTGCAACAGTAAGGATTCGAGCCACTCGGTGCGTCAACGTCCTCCGGGACATGTGGAAAGGGTAGGCATTTTTGGTGGCTCCTTTGATCCGATCCATCTCGGGCATCTCATCCTTGCAGAAGCTGCTCTTGAGTCTCTCTCCCTCGATCGGGTGATTTTTATACCGAATGGATTCTCTCCCTTCAAGACTTCAACTCCTCCATTAGCCAGTGCGGAAGAACGGCTTGAAATGATCCGTCTCTCCATCAAGGACGAAGCTCTTTTTTCAGTGGATGAAAGGGAACTCCGTCGGACCGGTCCATCGTACACCATTGACACTGCGCGCTCCCTGCTCGCGGAACATCCCGGCGTGCGCTTTCTCTACCTCATCGGCATGGACAACCTCAAGGACTTGGACAAATGGCATGGAATCGATGAGTTGAAGAACCTGGTGGATTTCGCCGTCTTGGACAGGAGCAGTCTGGCCGGTGCTGAGAAGTTGACGTTTCCCATCGTTCAGCGCCGTATCGATCTCTCTTCGACGGAAATCAGGCAGCGTGTGAAGAGCGGGCTTTCCATTCGCTTTATGGTTTCCGAGGGGGTATACAAGTACATTATGAACAGAGGTCTTTACCATTTCCCGATTACTAATGCCAAAGCCTAAGCTGAAGAAAGCGGCAAAAGCCGTTGAAGTTGTTGATCCCGAAGAGTCTCTCGCGCGTCTTTGTGCTGATGGTGCTCTGGATAAGAAGGCAGAGAATATTGTGATTCTCGATATGCGCGGCATATCGAGCTTCACGGACTTTTTTGTAATCGTCTCGGGAACGTCCGATCCTCAACTGAAGGCGATTGCCTCCTCCATTCGTGGAAGAGTGAGGGATGTCACCGGACAAAAGCCCATCGCCGAGGATGGTTTTCCCGGAAGTCAGTGGGTGATCATCGACTACGGCAGCGTGATCGTTCATGTTTTTCATACAGAAAAGCGCGACGTGTATGCACTGGAGTCGCTCTGGAGCGATGCCCGCAGGATTGATATTGCAGAGTAGTGGGTCGGCTTCCTAAGGTGCGATGCAGTCTGGTCACAAGTTTTTAACCCAAGTTTTCCACAAGCCACTTCACCATGGATTGGCTTGAGGAGGTCATGATTCAATGTCCCCAGTGCGGTGAGGAATTTGCCATTCAGATCGAGACCGCCGTGGATGGAACTGTTGAGTTGATAGAGGATTGTGCTGTCTGTTGCCGTCCTGCGCTTGTCCGGGTCAAGACCTCCAGCGGGGAAGTGATGGGTATCGATGTCGAGGCAGCCTGAACTGGTTAAGTGTGAAACACCGAACGGGCTGGAAATCTTTTGTTCTGACAATCGTGACGCCTCTACGAATCACGTCAGAATACTATTCAACGGAGGGTGAATTTGCCGCGAATTGGCACTTTTTGAAATCAATGCTGATTGACAGATGGAGCCATGACTCCGTCGCTCCCCTCGATTGAAGGGGGCGCTTGGGTAGCGTTAAAGTTTGGGGGTGGGGGACTGTTGTTGATTCTGGAATTGGTTTTAGGGGGAATAGTTCCCTCCCGAGATTCTGAGATCTGAAGGTCTGCAGCGGATGCCGCAGTGTTGATTAGTGGTCTAGCCTGATTCCTCGCTTTTTCAACGAGTTCTATGCCTTGGATAGCGATTCCTGATCCCTCTCCTCCGATATCAATGGCGTTTTGGAAGGATGCCCCAGCGTCGTCGTAGTAACGGAACAAATACTCAATGTAGCCACGGTAAGCGGGGACGAATGCAGAGTTCGGATCGAGTTTTTTTGCATAGTTCATCGTCTCGACCGCAGTGTAATAGTCGCCTAGTGATGCTTGGGCCATGGCCAACTTCAGTGCGAGGCGTGAGTCGTAGGGGAAGATTGCGAGGCCCTTGGCGAACATTTCCACGGATTCGAGATGAAAGCGTCCTGCGTCTTTTTCTCCACTTTCAGAGAGGTGAAGAGCGGCGTCACCTGCCTGGAAATAGAGTTCCGGGTTGTTCTTGGTAGTTGCGAGTCCGGTGCGTGCGATGTCTAGGGCTTCCTTTGCGTTTCCGTCGCGGAGCGTGACGCGTGCTTTTTCGGAATAGAATTCGCCCGGGATTTTAGGGATGCCATAGATTAGGAGAGTTGCTCCAAGCGCAGGGATGAGCCAACGCAGAATTGTCCTGCGAAGATGCCCGGGTTGTGTTCGCAAAGTGATGGATCGCCCGCCGGGGTTTGCGATCACGCCGAGGAGCATCGCCATCACCAGGGCATTCAGGGGCAATTGCATGTTGAAATCTACTACCGAGTGCACCATATAAGCGGATAGACCCGCCAGAGACCCGATAATCAGAGGGAGTCTGTCTCCATAAGAAGAATTCTCCTCGGGAGATTTCCAGACCAAATGACGGAATCCAGTCACCCCAGCCCTCAGGTGCGCGCCAAGCAGGAGAAGGAAAAGCCCGGCGCCTACCAGTCCATAGTCCGCCAACAACTGAATGTAGTCATTGTGGACATGGATTGGGTCGTTCTGAACCATGGGATCACGGAAGAGTCGTCCGAAGTAGAGAAACGAAAAACCACCCGTTCCCCAGATCGGCGAGAGGTCGAACTGCTGAAGTGCAGACTTCCAGAGGAGGAGGCGCATGTTCTGGGGGTCGTTAATTTGGGCCATCCGTTCACTCACGCTGCTGCTTTGCAAAGCCCACCAGAGTCCACCCGACACGATCACAATCAGGGCCCCTCCAACGACCGACGCCCCGATCAGGCTCTTCGCCCTCTGACGCCCCCAAGCCAGCATGCTCAGGATGATGATGATTCCCAGCCCCGCAGTCAGGCTCAGGTACCCCCCACGACTTCCCGAAATCAACACTCCTGCTGCTGAGGCAATCGCTGCGTAGGCGAAGAGCATACGCCCGATCCATCCGGTGCGGCCCCAAATCGCGAGGCTTGTTGCCATGAGGCATGCCAGTTCCATCAGGCCGGCAAAGTTGTTTGGAGAGATGAAGAATCCGCTGGCCCGCCAGTTTGCATCCTGTCGCTGGGCCCATGAGAGTGGCATCCAGTGGTTCCCCTGGGTGAACTGGATCAGGGCGGGGTAGAGTTGGATCAGAGCCAGAATAATGATGCTTCCGAAGAGAATCTTTCGTTGTTTGGGCTGGGTCAGAATGAGGCTCAGCATCAGGTAGGCGATTAGTGAGCCGGCCATAATGAAGAGTTGGAGTCGTGCGATGTACTCGATCTCCGAGAGGCGGTTGCGGAGGATAATATAGGCCGTGAAGGCCGTCGCAGAGAGGAGTGCGGCAAGATCTGGTTTCCCACCCGACTTTGATCCGGGGAGCAGTGTCAGGATCCCCGCCACACCTAGAAGACAAATTCCCGGAATGGCATAAAGAAGGCGGGCTCCCCCTATGAAGACTTCAAGAAAGGCAAGGGCTGCGATAAGAATAACTAGAGCCAGATTCATCTGTTCAAAGGGCTGAGATTTCGAGAAAAATATTTCATTAACTTTGTGTCTATTGATTAGATTACATTGGAAGAAATTGGAAGAGAGTTCACTGAAGCCAATCTATTCAGCAAGCTGGAATGTCACGAAATTGTTTCAACTATCAATTGACACAAAGTCAAAGTTGGGCGATAAATTGTTGAACAAGTTTGGATTAAAAAGTTCTCCCCATTCCTCAAAAAAATAACCAAGTTCAATATGAAAAGCTTCACAAAGAACATCCTGACGCTCTCCCTTGTGACTACTGCACTGATAAGTGCCACTTCCTCACTACATGCAGATGCGGCATCAGATCAGATTTCGATGCAACTCGGAGCTATACAACTGGGGTACACGACACCGTACGTTCCTAGTGCTGCCGATCTCACGAATGGAGTCGCCGCTTCTGTTTACAAGCAGGGTGCTCTATCCCAAACTGCTACTGTCACAACCTACACGACTACCGCCTTTGTGGTGAAGCCAGGAACAACCAACATCACTGTTGTGGCGAATCCGCAATCCTCAACCTATCGCTCCCAGTATCTTGCCGCTGTCACCAATGCGCTCGCCACTCCCACACTGGCAACCATTCCTAAGCAGACTGTCAAGACATACGATCCCAAGACCCGCACTTACGTTAATGTTGCGAATGTCACCGCTACATTGACTCCTGCCAGTACATCTCCCTCGCTGATCTTGCAGGCTGTCGTGGCCAAGATGCCAAACTTTGCTTCTGCTATCGTGAGTAATGCTGTATCCGCAACAATGGCTGGGACGAACACCACCATTAGCGGACAGCAGATTTTCATCCCAACATGGGGGGCGGTTCCCAAGCCCACTTCAAAAGACCTATCAAGCACAGCCAATGTGAATCTTTTCAACCAGAAGACCGCTTCCGCTCAGTTATCGAATGCCAACACTGCGGCAAGCAAGGCTCTTAGCGCCACATGCTTGGCCTATGCAAATGGGACAGTAGACTGGGCTGCCTTCCCCAAGACAGGCAATCCTACTAACCCTCCCTATCTGCCTAATTTCGGAACCACCACTCTTGGTCAAAAGGGTTTGACTAATAATCAGATTCCAAATCTAGTAGGTCTTGCCAGTGCTGCTGCTGCGGTTACGGCGAATGCCATCAACGGTTTGGGAGTAGGAACTGAATCGACCAATGCTGGTGTCCTCTATGGACAGACACAGTCAAATGTACAATCCATGACAGCCACTTTGGTAAAGGCTGCTGCCACATTCCAAGCAACCTCGACCAAAAATAATACCGCAGCAGGTCAGAACTATTACACCTATGGATCTGTCGCAGCCTCTGCATTCGCTGCTACCACGCAGATTGCCGGGAGCAACAATTATTATGCTTCAACATCGATTAACGATAATCCAAATGATGCTGTTAACACCGCTCTCTTGAATTCTGTAATTCAAGGTGCAGTCACAGCAGTAAAGACGAGCCTTCCCAATGTTCAAGCTGTTGCCTGCGGTGTATCTCAAGGTTTCATGGCCACCTATCTGTTCACAACGACCAATACGATTAATGTTTCGGACAACACTTGGTACAATAATTATGTAACTGCAAATGCTGCTACGTTGAACACAGATATTCAAAAAGCATATGGAAAGACTTCAACGGATTTCACGTCAACGATAACACAGAGTCTTTCGAAGCTTTGGACCGACTACCAGTCATATGTAAACACCGGAATGACGAATCGTACATACTTCGCCAATATTGCTGGTTCGCTTGGAATCAATCTGACTACTACAAATATCGCACTTGTGCCCCTCTTCAACGGAGTTGGTTCACCAGTCACCGACACGACCGGTCTGTAAGATCAATCGTAGAAGTTTTAAAAAGCCCTCCCGTAAAAGGAGGGTTTTTTTATTTCCTGCCACAGCGTGAAGATGTGTGTTTTTTTAGTAAGGGAATCTTCTTAAAAAAGATTACTAATGGCAGAAACGTTCCATGCGATTAGACTCTAAAGATCACGATGAGGGCACTGCGAGTCGAACTCCTAAACACTGGTAGCGAACTGCTACTGGGAACTGTACGCGACTCACACCTCTCCTGGTTGGGAAGGGAGCTTCTCCCATTAGGACTCAGGATTAATCGTCAGATGACTCTCCCGGATGGTGCTCCGATCCGTGATGCAATCTTGGAATCCTTTTCACGAGCCGATATTCTTCTTGTAACTGGTGGTCTTGGTCCCACAACGGATGATGTCACACGAGAGATTGTGGCCGAGCTTCTGGGGCAAAAATTAATCTTCAATTCTGAAACGCTGAATCGTATTCAGGAGCGCTGTAAGCGGCGTGGATTCGATTTTCAGCCACGCATGGAGCGCCAGGCCATGACGCCCGAGAGTGCCACTGTCCTTTCGAATGACAATGGTACCGCTCCCGGACTTTACTTGCCCCCCGTGGAAGGTATCTCATGGTCCTCTCCACATATTTTCCTTTTGCCTGGTCCTCCTCGCGAGTTACAGCCCATGGCTCTAGCGCATGTGCTGCCCTTCCTTAAGAATTTAGCCCAGCATCATTCTTGCGGAGTCTTACAGGAGTGCAGAGTTTACAAGGTTGTTGGGATGGGAGAGTCGATGCTTGAGACAAAGATCGGTTTGGAACTCTCCAAGCGTAGCGATCTGGAAGTTGGATACTGCGCTCGCCCAAACGAAGTTGATTTTCGCCTTATCGGTTCCAAGGCCATTCTGGAAGAGGTGGAACCTTTTGTCTTGGCTGCTGTCGGGGATCATCTTGTCTCGGAAGATCAAGAATCGATGGAAGAGATCATTGTGGAACTTCTTAGAGAATCAGCTTCCACCTTGGCTACAGCTGAATCGTGTACTGGCGGGCATCTTGCCAACCGTATTACCAATGTATCGGGAGCTTCCGCAGCTTTTCTGGAGGGTTTTATAACCTATAGTAACTCTTCCAAAACGGACATTCTTGGAGTTCCTCCAGCAATGATCGAGGCAAATGGAGCAGTGAGTGAAGAGGTCGTGCGGGCTATGGCCGAGGGAGCTCTTCAAAAAAGTGGTGCCCGGTTTGCACTCGCTACAACCGGTATTGCCGGGCCTGATGGAGGAACATCGGAAAAACCCGTTGGCACTGTCTGGCTTGCACTTGCGGAATCCGGTAAGCCAACCTTCTCTTGGAAGGAATCGATACCCACGGACCGCATCACGTTCAAGCAGGTGGTCTCTCAGTCGGCCCTTGACCGCTTGAGGAGAAGGCTGAAACGATCCGATTAGAATACTTGAGCGCTTCTTTTATGAACGAGCTTTCCTCCACTCTCACCATTTTACCCTCAACCGAGGAAATTCGACTTGGCGAAGATGCTCGCCGGGAGCGCTTCTGGAAACTCTGGGGTACCTATCTTTCCGAGCGACAGTGGGGTACTGTCCGGGAGGATTACTCGGCTGATGGCGATGTCTGGAACTCCTTTCCCTTTGATCAGTCACGGAGTCGTGTCTACCGGTGGGGTGAGGATGGTCTGCTCGGATTGAGTGACCGATTCGGCCGTCTCTGTTTTGGTCTTTCTCTCTGGAATGGCAAGGATTCGATTCTGAAGGAGCGTCTCTTCGGGCTCTCTGGTCCTCAGGGAAATCATGGTGAAGATGTGAAAGAGCTTTACTATTATCTTGATGCCACTCCGACTCATTCTTACTGCAAGGCGCTCTATAAGTATCCTCATGCTGCGTTTCCCTATGAAGATCTCGTGTCCGAAAATGGAAGGAGAAGCCACCTTCAGCCTGAATATGAGCTTGTTGACACGGGTGTCTTCGACCAGCAACGCTATTTCGACGTGCAGGTCGAGTATGCTAAAGGCTCGATCAAGGATATCCTGATCAAGGTCACCATCAGTAACCGAGGGCCAGATCAGGCAGATTTGGTTTTCCTACCGACTCTCTGGTATCGGAATACCTGGTCGTGGGGAACTATCGCTGAAGAGTGTCTCTCTGAGCCGAAGATTTGTATCGCCTCACCAGGAACTCTTTCTGCCAGTCATGAGGTGATGGGCGATTATGAGATGACTTTTGAGCAGGGCCCTGATGGAAAACTTCCCGAATTCCTTTTTACCAACAACGAAACAAACACCGAGCGACTCTATGGAGTCTCTTCGAAACACCGCTACACCAAGGATGCCTTTCATGATGCGGTGATCCACGGTAAGACCGATGCCGTTAATCCCGAGTTATTTGGTACCAAGGCCGCAGGCCGATATAATCTGACAATCCCGTCAGGAGAATCCGTTGTTCTTCGAATGCGTCTGAGTGAGCAGGGAGATGCCGAGGGGTTCCCCTTGGATGACAGCTTCAATGATATTTTTGCAATGAGGGTCAGAGAGGCCGATGAGTTTTACGCAACGATTCTCACCCCAGAACTATCAGTTGAGCAAAAAAACGTCTCTCGTCAGGCCTATGCAGGTCTTCTTTGGTCGAAGCAGTTTTACAATCTGGTACAGACGGAGTGGATGGAAGGTGACTCAACAGAGCCATCACCTCCACTCGGTCACTCAGAACGGAACAAGGATTGGGAAAACATCTTCAATCGGGATGTTATTTCGATGCCCGATACCTGGGAGTATCCTTACTATTGCTCCTGGGATCTTGCTTTCCACACGGCCTCCCTCTCGAGGATTGATCCTGAATACTGCAAGGATCAGTTGATTCTTCTTCTGCGTGAATGGTACACGCATCCGAATGGCCAGATGCCGGCCTACGAGTGGAATTTCTCCGATGTGAATCCTCCAGTGCACGCTTGGGCTGCACTTCGACTCTACTACTCAGGGGTGCATGCCGGTAAAGCCGACCCTGAGTTCTTGGAAAAGGTCTTCCAGAAGCTTTTGATCAACTTCACCTGGTGGGTGAACCGGAAAGACAGTAACGGAAATAACCTCTTTGAGGGGGGGTTCTTGGGTTTCGATAATATTTCGGTATTCGACCGTTCCAAACCACTCCCGACAGGTGGAACCTTGAAGCAGGCCGACGGATCCTCCTGGATGGCCTTCTATTGCCTTTCAATGCTCCGGATTTCGCTGGAACTCGCCGTGCACAATCCTGTCTATGCCGACATGGGTACGAAGTTCATCACTCATTTCGCTCGTATCGTGCAAGCAATGAATGAATTCGGGGGGACTGGGCTCTGGGATGAAGAGGATGGTTTTTACTATGACCATCTCCAACTTGGGAAGCAAAGCATCCCGATTAAAGTCCGATCTATTGTCGGTTTTATTCCCTTGTTTGCCACAAGTTATGTGACGAGTGCTCAGCGTGAGATGAACCCAGGATATAAAAACCGCCTCCAGTGGTTCGTTAAGAACAGGCCCAAACTGGCTGCCACACTTCTTGAGATCAATGGGAGCGCCTCCCAAGATCCTGATGCCCAGCATCTTTTAACGGTCACTCCGAGAAAGCGTCTGGAGAAGATTCTACGCTACATGTTCGATGAGGATGAATTCCTTTCCCCTCATGGGATTCGCTCTGTCTCCAAGTATCACGCCAATCATCCCTACACTTACACAGTGAATGGTCAGGTCTATGGCGTGGACTACGAACCGGGTGAGGGGACGACCGGCATGTTCGGTGGAAATTCCAACTGGCGGGGTCCCGTCTGGATGCCGATCAACTTCATGA
>Ga0114960_10000339_pt1 | contig 39295 bp, 28 predicted proteins | sample C_130625_MF_Meta_FD_92637 | JGI IMG/M metagenome (GOLD analysis project Ga0114960, IMG submission 92637) | Freshwater microbial communities from Lake Croche, Canada to study carbon cycling - C_130625_MF_MetaG | ecosystem: Environmental > Aquatic > Freshwater > Lake | place: Lake Croche, Canada...
CCAATTGATGCACAAAATGCTTTTGCAAGACATGCTACCAGTAAAATAAGTTCGATTGAGGATTTATTTCAAATAAGAACAATGGGATTTAGAGGGGAAGCTTTAGCCTCTATTGCTGCTGTGTCACAGGTAAGTTTAAAAACCAGACAAGCACAGGATGAACTTGGAACTATGGTTGAAATTGAAAACAGTCAGGTTTTGGAAACAAGTCCAATTGCCTGTTCAGTGGGAACTAATATTAGCATGAAAAATTTATTTTTCAATGTGCCTGCAAGACGTAATTTTTTAAAAAGCAATTCTGCCGAACTAAAACATATTATTGAAGAGTATACCAGAGTTGCACTTGCCTTTCCTGAAATATTTTTCAGCTTTACGAATAATGGCCAGGAAATTTTTCATTGGGAATCGGGTAGTTTTAAACAAAGAGCGATTCAGGTATTAGGCAATCCGTATCAAACAAAATTAGTTGCTGTTGCAGAAAAGACAGATTACTTAACCATTTCAGGATTTGTAGGTAAACCAGATACTGCAAAAAAAACAAGAAGTGACCAATACTTTTTTGTAAACCGTCGCTTTATTAAAAGTGCCTATTTGCATCATGCCATTGCCAATGCTTTTGATGGACTTATCCCCAAAGAAAACTTTCCAAGTTATCTTTTATACATTGATGTCGATCCTTCGAAAGTTGATATTAATGTCCACCCAACAAAACAAGAAATTAAATTTGAAGACGATAAAATTATCTACGCTTTTGTACAAGCGGCCGTAAAACACGCCTTAGCACAATTTAGTATTGCTCCGTCCTTGGATTTTTCATTAGAGGCTTCCATTCAACAAATGGATGCCATCCAAAAACCATTTTCTGCTGAACAAAAAACAAACGCCACTCATAATGCGCTATACGCAAGTTTTACCCAAAAAAATCAAGCTCATTTAATTCCAAGATCAAGTGATACTTACGGAAAAGAATGGAAAAGTTTTTTTACTGAAATTCCGAGCTCACAAAATCAAAATGAATCGGGAATTATAAATGATGAATATATTGTCAAACCTTCCTCTATGGGACTTTATAAGGAAGATAAAAAAATTACCATAAATGAAGAAGCTACCCTCTTACAAATAAACAATACCTATATCGTAGCTCCAGTAGGTGCAGGTATTATTATTGTTCATCAGCAACTAGCACATGAAAGAGTTTTGTATGAAAAATACCAAAAAGCGAGTTTGCATAAATACAGTACGCAAAAAAGTTTGTTTCCAGTCATGATAGCACTAAGTGTTACAGATGCTATTTTACTTACAGATTTTATACAAGATTTAGCACTTATTGGATATGAAATCGAACCCTTTGGTCAAAATAGTTTTATCATACAAGGGATACCTGCAGATACAATTTCGGGCAATGAAAAAAATACCATAGAGCTTTTACTAGAACAATTTAAGCACTTTAGTGGCGATATTAAATTTAGTAAAAGAGAAAAAATTATACGATGTTTAGCCAGACAAGCAGCGATTAAAGCAGGCCAATCCTTATCTCAAAAAGAGATGCATCGTATAATTGAGTCGCTATTTGATTGTACCATTCCACAGGTAACTGCAAGTGGTGCACCTACCTATATTCAATACAATGAAAATTTTTTGGACCAGCTTTTTAGTAAATAATTACTCATTTTGACCCGCAATGGCAGTTAAATATTCCTCAACAGCATGACGCACTGGATAGGTTTTTGGACTAACATGATTTGACACCAACACAGAAAATAATAACCTATTCCCAGTATTGGTAATTATAAATCCACTTAAAGCAATTTGATTTCCCAATGTCCCTGTTTTAGCATACATCGTACCAGGTATATTTTGATAATAGGTGCTTAAAGTTCCTTTACCAACTTGCGCAAAAACACCCTTAATTCTTTCCATTGAAAATTCATTTTCAATTTTTTGTAACAAATAAATATAGTTCTCAGGTGTTGTTAAATTAAATCGGCTCAATCCACTTCCATCCACCCACAACGGTTTTTGTGGGAAATTGGCAAAATCAGTTTTTACTATTGTATCAATAATTGCTGCGTCATCCATCCTCCCTAATAATTTTTGACTGGTCATGAGTAAAACTTGTTCCGCAAAAAAATTATCACTTCTGTTCATCATAATTTTAAGTAAGGTATCTGTTGGTGCAGTTTTAACAATAATTGATTGAGTTGGCGACCAACCATTTTTAATAACAATAGGTTTAAATGGATGTAGGGAATCTTCAATAAGTGCTTTTGACAAAATGTATTGGTTGTCGGTAATAAAAGGTACTTGTTGCAACAAGCGCTTTGTTGAATCCGACATAGCATAAAATTGATTTTTTACTTTTTCACGGGTCCAAAATGCATTATAATTGGGCACACCCTGTAATTTGGTAAAATAAGCCGGATTGATGGCAGTTCCATTATCATTTTTTGTGAACGTCACAACATTGCCGTATATGTTAAGCCTATTTCTTTCGGGCTGATAGTCTTCCGCAAAATCGTCCCAGGACCAGCCCCTTCCATAAGTAGCAAATTGATCGGGGGTACTTGGTAAACACAAAACTATTTGTTTTTTGGTTTTGGTTATTATATCCGCAATGGGTTGAAAAGCAAAATCAGGATGCAAAAAACTGGGATCACCTAAGGGCATTAAAAAAATGGAATCGTTATTTTCTGCAAATTGCCAGCCAGGAATGGAGTCCTTCAAATACTTCATTCCTAAATAACAAGATTGAATTTTTGTATTACTTGCAGGTGTAAAATAATGGTCACTCTGGTATTTATCAACCCACTCATTAGTCGTTTCGTTAAAAACAGCAATGCCAACATGCGCTCCCTTTAATGAACTTGCATTCAATAATGTTTTCTGTGCTTTTTGAATACCACAGGAACTCATGATCAATAAAACGAATAACGTACAGGCTAAATAAAAATTTGACTTTATTCTCTTTCTAATGCTCTTAACCATCTTTCTGGAATTTCGTTATTGGAAGCTACTAAATAATCTTTATAACTACAAGGGTACCATTGATTGTCATGCAATTGCATCCACCAACGGCCTGTACTTTTACTTTGTAAAAATTTAGTTTCAATATCTGAAAATACAATATGGAATTCTTTAAATTTTTCCAAATCGGCCAATGGGGCTTCTTTTTTACCTTTATGTACACCATCCATAATATACCAAATCATTTGAGCCATTTGTATGGCAGTTAATCCATTTTGATCTAATTCCGCCTGGTATCCAAACAATCCAATGGTGCTCGTTTTCCAACTCATCCCTGCGTATTGCATCAAAACAGAGGCTTCTTCCCCATTAAAACCATTAGGCGTTATCCTGTTAGCAGGCGCATGTGCGTGTTGAATTGCACTGATGTCAAAGCTCATCATATGGCTATCCCGAATTACGGGTTCCATTTCCTCAATACCTTCTCTTACAACGCCGAGTCTAAAACAATCAAATCCCAATTTATCGATGGTCTCTAACATATAGGGATGCATGAAATAACTTTGAAAACCTATATGTGCGTAATGATTTAAGTGATTGGGAAGTCCAGTAAATAGTTCTTCCAAAAAATGATCTGCTGGTAGTCTTGCTTCCAAATCTAAGTCAATTTTTGCATCCACTATCACTGCATTCACAAGTGTTGGAATGGAAGTATATGCATGGTATTGGGCTAGGGTTAAATCATGTGAGCCACCAATAATCAAGACTTTTTTATCTAGTAACAACAATTCAGAAATCACCGTACGGAGTGCCGCATAGCTGTCTTGAATTGAATGTCCTAATTTTACATTTCCTATATCTGCAACGGTCACCTGCGCATGCCAATAATAAAGATTGTAAAAGGCAGCCCTAATGGCATCTGCAGCAACATGTCCATTTATGGTAAAGCCAGCGCCTCGGCATTCACCAGAACCAATAATAACAAGGTCCGCAGCTGAAATATCTGGCAAGGTTCCTTCATTGACTAGAATATGTTTTCCAAGTTGGGTATCTCTATACCCCTCATCTTTGGAAAGCAGGTCTAGATTGACAGGTTCTAAAAAATCTAGTATGGATGAAAGTGACATATGCTAACATTGACAATACTATAAACGTATCATTGGGCAAAAAATTGTTTAGAAATGAATATTTTACGAATTGGTACGCAAGCACTGAATGCTACAATTGGAATTTATAGCCAATCCCTCGAATTGATATAAAATGTATGGGATGACGCAGGTCAACTTCAAAATATTTTCTGAAATTCAAAATAAAATTATCAATTGTCCTGGTATTTGGAAATACATTATACCCCCAAACAGCCTGCAAAATGCGTTCTCTGGCTATGACCGTATTTTTATGGTCAATTAAAAGCTTTAACAGCATCGCTTCTTTTTTGGTAAGGGTTATTTTTTCTCCTCTAAAATTAATTGCAGTAGATGCATTAAAATCAAAATGATTATTTGAAAACTCAAATTGAGTAACTACATTAATCGGAATATTTGCTGAAGATTTTTGAATCAATTTGCCCACCCTTAATAACAATTCTTCCAGATTGAATGGCTTGGTCATGTAATCATCTGCTCCAATTTTTAATCCTTGTACTTTATTTGTGCTTGTATTTTTTGCACTTAAAATCAAAATAGGGGTTTGGTTGTTGTTTAACCTTATCATTTCAGTAATAGAAAAACCATCCAAACCTGGCAACATCACATCAAGTATGATTAAATCAAAATGCGCTTTTTCAATTTTTTTTAAGGCATCTTGTCCCTCAAAAGCTGAACTAACCTCATACCCTTCTAGCGTTAAATTAAGCTTTAAAGCATCATGTAAATTCAATTCATCCTCGACAAGTAATATGGAATATTTTTGCATTTTATTTTATAAAATAAGTAAATGTGAAAATACTACCCTTTGGTGCGTTTGGATTTACTTCTAATTTTGCTTGGTGAAAATTAGCAATTCGTTTACAAAGATATAAACCAAGCCCTGTGCCCTTAGAGGACCTTGTATATTCAGCTCCAACCCTATAAAATTTTTCAAATATTTTTTCTTTGTCTGTTTCAGGAATGCCAACCCCTTCATCTGAAACTGATAATTTAATTTTATCTTTTTGTTGTTGCAATTGAATTAATATAGGGGTGTCATTGCTTGAATATTTAAGGGCATTGTCTATTAAATTATTCAGTAACAATTGAATTAAAACGGATTCCCCTTTGATGTAAATTCCTTCCCCAACTACTTGTTCAAAAATTCGGTCTGGGAAACGAAGTTTATAATTATTCAACGTGTTTTGTACAATAAATGAAAGTTCTATTTCTTGTTTCAGCGTTTGATATTCGCCCATATCAAGTTGAGATGCAAGTAAAATATTATTGCATAAAGTATCTAGTCTTTGTGTTTCGTGTAATGAGTTCGTTAAGATTTTTTTTTGATGGGCACTGTCTAATCGATGCTTGAGCAAAGTTTCCATATTTAATTGGGTAATGGCAATGGGTGTTTTTAATTCATGTGTAACAGCCATCATGAAATTCTGTTGTTGATTGGCATAGCGTATTTGCCTATTCAAAGAACGATATACATATATTGCACCTAATAAAAAAAGAAATAAAATGGTAACGCCTTCACCAATATATTGTTTTTGCTTCCTCAGTTGAAAATTTTGTATGTCCTGTATTTTTTGGGCAAAAAGAACATCATTTTTTTGAACAAAAGCCAATTGTATAGCTACAATTTGTTCATTTTGTTTCACCAAAGCCACATACCACCATGCAAATGCAACAACCATATAGGTTAAAAACAACCAATAGAAGACCCTAATAAATTGCAATTCAGTAAATTTTTTATACCGTAGCATTAAGGATTTATTTTTTCAATGCGAATACCAGTAGATAATATATTTTCTAGGGGATCTTCACGCATTGTATGTTGTAAAACAAATTTATACATCCCTTTTTTAAAGTGAACATTTGAATTACCTATTGGAATACGCTGTTCATAAATATCATCCATCCCAGTACCTAACCAACCTTTTTCGTCATCAGCTAAGTTGATGTTTACCGCTTGTTGGCTTACTGAGTGATCGGGTGATATTGTATTTAATTGAATCCAAATATTTTTATAATGATACGCATTGTGGTGTCTGATTACAAAGTAAACTTTATAGGGTACTGTGGAATCAGTTATTTCAAATTGATATGTATTTGCATCTTGAGCAACCCATTGGTGATTGGGATACATTGTGTTCTGTTCAAAAAGTTGTTTTGTTTGACAACTTGTAAATAAACATAAGAGTAAAGATGAAAATATAAAAAAATGTATACTTTTTCGAAACATTTTACAAGACATTTAATATTTGTTCTTTGGCTTTTTCAAGTTCATCCTTCATTAAAATCACACTTTTTTGAATGTCAATATCGTTTGCTTTTGATCCAGTTGTGTTAATCTCTCTACCCATTTCCTGTAAAATAAAAGAAAGTTTTTTTCCTTTAGCAGGTTCTTGGTCAAAAAGGACTTCCTTAAAATAAGTACAATGATTGGAAAGCCTTACTTTTTCTTCAGAAATGTCAATTTTTTCAATATAATATATTAATTCTTGTTCTAATCTATTGTTGTCATATTTATCGGCTCCTATATGTTGTTCCAATAACTTTACAAGGCCTTCTTTTATTTTAACTCTTCTATTTGGTTCAAATGCAACAATATTGGACTGTTGCGTTTCAATGGCTTCAATTCTTTCCAATAAATCCTTTTCAATCGATTTACCCTCCTCTTTTCGATAAGACATCAAGTGGTCAATAGCAACCTGTAAAAGATTGAAAATAGCCTGCCATTCTTCCTCGGAGATGATTTCATTTGTGGATGTAACCACGTCTGGCAATTTTAACAATGTGCTCAATAAATTTTCTTTCTCAATCCCTAATTCATTCGCCAAATCGACAATGGGTTGGTAATAAGATTTAGCCAATGCTGTATTGATACTTACTGGCATTGCAATTCCATTAGATTTTACTGAAATTGAACACTCTACACTTCCTCTCAATAAAGATTCGTTTAGTTTATTGCGCATTTCAATTTCATATGGTTTCAAGAGCGAGGGGATATTTAAACGCAAATCAAATTGCTTGCCATTTAAAGATTTCACTTCAATCAAAAATGTCTTGTCATTTAAATTAGCTTCTGCTCTTCCATACCCTGTCATTGAATGCAACATTGTAACCAGTTTATTAGGCTATAAAGGTATTAAATAATTTGTAGCTATTTTTTAAATTCTACACCAGTTTACCTATGCACATCATACTCAATGATTGAAAGCAAACTATTCTAATAAAAATAGGAAATAAAAGAATAAAACTATTTGTAATTTAGCATACATTATCAAATATGTATACAAAAGTTCAAATACAAGCCTTTCTAGAAGCTACGAAAAAGTTCATAGATTTTCCGCAAACAATACAACTTGTACCCTTAAAAGAAGTTCTCAAATTTCACGAATACCAGTATTATATCAATGCACAGCCTCTGATAAGTGATTATGAATATGATGTATTGTACCAACACCTTAAAAATTTAGAGGAAGCTAACCCTGAACTTATCGTACATGATTCTCCAACACAAAGGGTGGGAAATAGTTTACATAATAGTTTTGAAACGGTTGCACATTTAGTACCCATGTTAAGCTTGGAAAACAGTTATAATGCAAATGATTTAAATGACTTTGATCGAAAAGCTTGCGAAGGTGCTTTGTTAAATCAAATTACCTATTGTGTTGAACCTAAATTTGACGGAGTGAGTATTTCATTAATTTATGAAAACGATTTTTTAATAAGAGCGTGTACAAGGGGGGATGGAGTTGCAGGTGAAGACATTACACAAAACATTAAACAAATAAAATCAATCCCACTAAGTATTCCAATGACAACTTTAGGTATTCAACAAATGGAAATACGTGGGGAAGTGATTATGAGTAAGAAATCCTTTAATGATTACAATGAAAAATTAAAGGCTAATAGTTTGGCTCCTTTAGCAAACCCAAGAAATGCAGCTGCAGGAAGTTTAAGAATGAAGGACCCTAAAGAAGTTGCTAACAGAAACCTAGAGGCATTTATTTACCATATCAGTTACTTTACATTAATCCCTGATATGAAAGTTCCGGATTTATTAAGAACGCATAGTGGTTCGCTAGAACTATTATGGAATATGGGTTTCAGATCGCCTCAAAATGAAAAAAAAGTAATTTCAGATATACATGGCGTCATTCATTTTTGTAACGAATTTGAAGCACAACGTGATACTTTGCCTTATGAAATTGACGGTTTGGTAATTAAAGTCAATGACTTTTCATTGCAAGAAAAATTAGGTATGACTTCTCACCATCCAAGGTGGGCTATTGCTTATAAATTTAAAGCGCGTCAAGCAACTACCATTTTAGAAAATGTTGAATTTCAGGTAGGCCGAACGGGTGCGGTTACTCCTGTTGCAAAATTAAAAGCGGTAGCTATTGGTGGTGTAACAGTTTCAAGCATTTCCATACACAATGAAGAATATATTAGGAAAAATGATTTACGTTTAGGAGATACTGTCATTATTGAAAGAGCTGGTGATGTTATTCCTCAAATTGTTCAATCCATACCAGCACTCCGAAAAGGAAATGAACAAATCATAACCTTCCCTACCACTTGTCCAATTTGTGATTATACTTTAGAAAAAGAAGCATCAGAAGCTGTATGGCGATGTAATAATCCAATATGCGCTGCGCAAATTGTTGAACGCATTATTCATTTTGTGAGTAAGGACGCCTTGGACATAAAAAGTTTTGGGGAGGCTAATATTCGTAAATTTTATGAACTTGGTTTACTTGAAAATATACCTCAGGTTTATAATTTAAATTTTGAAGCCATTGGCAAATTAGAAGGTTTTGGAAAAAAGAGTGTTGACAATTTAAAGGCAGCAATTGAATCTTCTAAATCACAGCCCTTGTACCGATTGATTTATGCTTTAGGCATTCGATTTGTAGGCGAAACAACAGCTAAAACAATTGCATCACAAATTGAACATATATTAGACTTACAAAATTTTACAATTGAGCAACTACAATCGTTTGAAGACGTAGGTATAAAAGTAGCATCTAGTATTTATCAATATTTTAGTCAGGAAAAAAATATTGCACTCATAAAGGAATTACAAGCCTTGGGTTTAAATATGATACAAACCAATAGCACTGCGGTAGATGGTAATTTATCGGGATTAAATTTTTTATTTACAGGTACCCTAACGCAATTAAAACGATCTGATGCTGAAGCCATAGTGGAAGCGCGTGGAGGTCATATTTTAAGCGGGGTGAGTAGTAAATTAAATTACTTAGTAGTAGGCGAAGACGCTGGCAGTAAATTAGAAAAGGCTAAAAAAATAGCTACCATCAAAATTATAAGTGAAGGCGATTTTATTGAACTAATCAAATAGTCAGACACATTTTATTCTTCTCTATCGTCATGGCCGCTAAAATTTTAAAATACAAACTAAAAGTCTGAACTCACACTTTGTGTTCAAACATGCAGACTTTTTTTACGTTTATATTTTAAAATTTCTTTACGCTATGACTCAAAGTTCAGAATCAAAAATGCATCTGACTAGTTTTTGATTAAATCATATTCTTTTTTAAAAAACTAAATAATCCCTTTAGAGGCCAAGTACTCTGCAATTTGCACTGCGTTGGTAGCAGCACCTTTGCGTAAGTTATCACTCACAATCCACATGTTTAAAGTTTTTGCTTGCGTTTCATCTCGACGTAAACGACCTACAAAAACTTCGTCTTTTTCATGAGCCCATAATGGCATTGGATAAAATTGATTGGCATCATCTTGTTGAACGACTACTCCTGGTGCAGCAGCTAATTCGGCAGTCAATTCTTTTAAATCAAATTCATTTTCGAATTCAACATTTACACTTTCGCTGTGTCCACCCATTACTGGAATACGAACCGTTGTAGCAGTAACTTTGATATTATCGTCTTGCATAATTTTGCAAGTTTCTTTTACCATTTTCATTTCCTCTTTAGTATATCCGTTTTCTAAAAAAACATCAATTTGTGGAATAGCGTTTAAATCAATTTGGTATTTATAAGCCATTTCATTAGCTGTCAATGATTTTCCAGCACGCTCATCCATTAATTGATCCACTGCCTGCTTTCCCGTACCTGTAACACTTTGATAAGTACTTACAATGACTCTTTTAATTTTATACTTTGCGTGTAGTGGTTGTAAAGCAACAACCATTTGAATTGTAGAACAATTAGGATTTGCAATGATAAAATCATCTGCTGTCAAAACTGAAGCATTTACTTCGGGCACCACTAATTTTTTTGTTGGGTCCATTCTCCATGCCGAAGAATTGTCAATAACACGTACTCCTGCTGCAGCAAACTTAGGCGCCCATTCTGTTGAAGTACTTCCGCCTGCTGAAAAAATTGCTACTGCTGGTTTTGCCGCAATACCTTCTTCCATGCCAACCACTTTATATGCCACTCCTTTAAAAATTACTTCCTTGCCTACTGAACGAGCTGACGCTACGGGAATTAACTCAGTTACTGGAAAATTTCTTTCAGCTAGTACTTGTAACATTTTTGTGCCTACTAGCCCTGTGGCACCTACTACTGCAACACGCATGATGATTGGTTTTATCTTTTAAAATTCATTTTAGTTTTATGATGCAAATAAAAAGCCTTCCATTTTGTGGAAGGCTTCTGAGTATATTTATGCGCATACAAACAATCAGACCTCCCGCTTAGCGTGGTTTCTTAATTTGTTTTATATGTTTATTTTTCATCATAGTTACACGAAATTAATTGGATGGAATCATTTTTCCAAATTAAACTAATTCAATATCAAAGTTGACTAAGGAAACAAACGATTGTACGCGTTCCTTAATTTCATCCATATTTATTTCAGTTAATCTTTGTGTACCAAATTTTTCAACACAGAAACTTGCCATTGCACTACCTAAAATAATAGCCGACTTCATATTTTCAAAAGATAAATTTTTAGTCTTTGCTAAATGTGCTACAAAGCCTCCAGCAAAGGTATCACCGGCACCTGTTGGATCAAAAACTTCTTCCAAAGGCAAAGCAGGAGCAAAAAACACTTCGTTTTCATGGAACAATAAAGCACCATGTTCTCCTTTTTTAATGATTAAATATTTGGGGCCCATTGCCATGATTTTTTTGGCTGCTTTTACCAAACTATACTCACCACTTAACTGACGTGCTTCACTATCATTTACTAATAAAACATCCACCAAACTTATGGTATGTAATAAATCGTCCAACATAATTTCCATCCAAAAATTCATAGTATCCATTACGATTAATTTGGGACGGGTTTTCATTTGTTTGATCACACTACTTTGAACGCCAGGTACTAAATTTCCTAACATCAAAATTTCACAATCTTGGTAGCTTTCAGGTACAACTGGTTCAAAGTTTTCCAACACATTTAATTGCGTTTCCAATGTATCTCGAGTGTTCATATCTAAGTGATATTTACCACTCCAAAAAAAAGTTTTTTCCTCTTTTTTAACTTGTACCCCTTCTAAAATAACACCTCTGTTGGTCAAGGCATCTAATTCCGATTGAGGGAAGTCGCCACCCACTACTGAGATTTGTTTTACAGGCGTAAAGTTAGAAGCGCACCATGCAATGTAAGTAGCAGCACCTCCAATAATTTTATCACTTTTCCCAAATGGTGTTTCAATGGCATCAAAAGCCATAGACCCTACAACAACTAAAGACATTTTTTTCTGTTTTATGTTGCCGCAAAATTAGCCTTTTTTTGGGTAAATAGTTAATCACAATGTTAAGTTGAATAGGGAGTCTATAGGAATCAATCCAAAAAAACTAACGATTTAATGAATTTATTTCAAAAAATTATCCCAATTTAATAGATAGATACAATAAATTTGTAGTTAATAATCAACCTTTTCATCAATGGCTAGAATCAAAACTGAAAAAAATATTTCACGTAAAGATGTTATTGTTAGTAAAGCGGCTACGCTTTTTAGAGTAAAAGGATATAAAGCAGCTTCCATGCGTGATTTAGCAGACGCAGTGGGTGTTGAAGCAGCAAGCTTATACAACCATATAAAATCTAAAAGCGAATTATTACATGAGTTGGTTTTTAATGTTGCGAATAAATTTGTCATAAAACTTGATGAAATTGAATCGGAATCCCTTACCTCCTTACAAAAAATGGAAAAAATATTGCGATTTCATATCACTGAAATGATTCATCATTATGAGGAGGTGTATGTTAGTGACCGTGAGTGGAAGCATTTATCCGATCCTTATTTATCTAATTATCAAATACAACGAAGAGTCTATCGTAAAAGATTGGCTGCTATTATTGAAGAAGGCATTAGAAATGAAGAAATCAAAGCAATTGATGCTCCTACTGTTGTGTTAATTTTTTTACATGCAGTTAGTGGTATTGAAAGTTGGCACCGTTCCACAAAAAAAATAACAGCCGAAGCGTTAGAACAAAACATGGTAGCAATTTTGATAGACGGATTAAAAGCAAATAAATAAGGTTAACTTTGTTGCTAATCTTATACCGTGTCAGAGAGAAATAATTTTATTGATTACATACGCATATTTGCCCACAGTGGGCATGGAGGAGCAGGTTGCAAACATTTTCTTAGAAATAAATTAACAGCAAAAGGTGGTCCCGATGGTGGTGATGGCGGCCGGGGAGGCCACGTCATCTTAAGAGGTAATAGTCAATTATGGACTTTGCTGCATTTACGCTATCATAAAAATGTGATTGCTGAAAATGGTGAAAATGGGAGTAAAAATAATTGTACTGGCAAGGATGGAAAAGACATTATTATTGAAGTACCCTTAGGAACGATTGCTAGAGATGAAGAAACAGGGAAAATAGAAGCGGAAATATTACAAGATGGGCAAGAATTTATTTGGCTAAAAGGAGGAAGGGGCGGTTTAGGCAATAGCAATTTTGCAACTGCCACACAACAGGTTCCTGAATATGCACAACCTGGTGAAGCAGGGGTTGAGGGTTGGAAACAAATAGAATTGAAAGTATTAGCCGATGTTGGATTGGTTGGATTCCCCAATGCGGGCAAGTCCACCTTATTATCTTCTATCACTGCTGCAAAACCAAAAATTGCCAATTACGCATTTACAACTTTAACACCCCAATTGGGCATGGTTGAATATCGGGATAACAGGTCATTTTGTATTGCTGATTTACCAGGAATTATCGAAGGGGCAGCTGAAGGAAAAGGGCTAGGGCACAGGTTTTTGAGGCATATTGAACGAAATGCTGTTTTATTATTTTTAATCCCCGCTGATTCCAATGATCATAAAAAAGAATTTGAAATACTAAAAAACGAATTGAACGAATTTAACCCTGAGTTACTCCAAAAAGAATTCATTATTGCCATTAGTAAATCAGATTTGTTAGATCAGGAATTACAAGACGCCATTGAAAAAGAATTACCCGAAAATATTCCTCATATTTTTATCTCTTCGGCCATCAACAAAAATTTAATTGCGTTAAAAGATATGTTGTGGGCTTCATTGAATAAACCTATTTAATCTCATTTACTTTTTATTTAAATGAAATTTTAAATAAATCATAAAAAAAAGGTCCTGAAATTTCAGGACCTTTTTATTGGAAACTATTTTAAATACTAGTTATTGTTTGACTTTGCCGCTTTGCTTCGCTCGTTTTCATCAAGCATTGACTTACGCATACGAACTGATTTAGGGGTTACTTCAATACATTCATCAAACTGAATATATTCCATACACTCTTCCAATGTAAATAAAATTTTCGGTGTAATCCGAACGCTATCATCACTTCCACTGGCACGGTGGTTGGTCAATTTCTTCATCTCCACAGCGTTGATATTTAAATCACCTGGCTTAATATGCTCAGCTAAAATTTGACCTGCATATACTTCCTCTCCTGGTTCAATAAAGAAACGACCTCTATCTTGTAATTTATCTATAGAGTAGGCGGTGGTGGTTCCTCCCGATTTGGCAACCAACACACCATTGTTACGACCAGGTATCGTCCCTTTCCAAGGCTTGTATTCATTAAAACGGTGTGCCATAACAGCTTCACCAGCGGTTTGTGTTAACATTTGAGAACGTAAGCCAATCAAGCCTCTTGAAGGGATGTCAAATTCTAAATGTTGCATGGTGCCTTTGGATTCCATAATCAACATTTCTCCTTTTTTTTGGGTAACCAAGTCAATCACTTTTCCACTAAATTCCTCTGGCACATCTACCACTAATATTTCAAATGGTTCGTGTTTTTTTCCATCAATGTCTTTTACCAAAACCTGTGGATTACCAACAGTTAATTCATAACCTTCCCGACGCATTGTTTCAACCAATACACCCAAGTGCAAAATACCACGACCATACACCAAGAAACTATCTGCACTATCTGTTTCTTCCACACGCAATGCTAAGTTCTTTTCTGTTTCCTTAATTAAACGATCACGAATGTGACGAGAAGTTACAAACTTACCTTCCTTACCAAAGAAAGGTGAGTTATTGATACTAAATGTCATACTCATCGTAGGCTCATCTACACTAATAATTGGCAATGCTTCCGGATTTTCAGGATCTGCGATGGTGTCTCCAATATTGAATTCTTCTAAACCAACAACAGCACACAAGTCGCCAGAAACTACTTCGGTTACTTTACGTTTACCCATTCCTTCAAATACGTATAATTCTTTTACTTTATTCTTTTTGATATTGCCATCTGCTTGCACCAAAACAATGTTTTGACCTTCCTTGATGGTACCTCTTTCCACTTTTCCAATAGCAATACGACCCAAAAAGGTTGAATAGTCTAAGGAAGTAATTTGCATTTGTGTATGGCCTTCCTTAACCTGAGGACCTGGCACATATTTTAAAATACCATCCATTAAAGGGGTAATATCCTCGCAAGGTGTTAAGCTTTCATTAAACCATCCATTTTTACCACTTCCATAAAAAGTGGGGAAATTTAATTGTTCTTCAGTTGCATCTAAATTGAAGAACAATTCAAAAACGGCATCATGCACTTCATCAGGACGGCAGTTTTCTTTATCTACTTTATTGATAATTACAATTGGCTTTAAGTTCAATTGCAATGCTTTTTGTAATACGAATCTTGTTTGCGGCATAGGTCCTTCAAAAGCATCTACCAACAAACAAACGCCGTCAGCCATTTTTAACACGCGCTCTACTTCACCCCCAAAATCAGAGTGACCTGGCGTATCAATCACATTGATTTTAACGTCTTTGTATGTTACAGATGCGTTTTTACTTAGGATTGTAATACCTCTTTCACGCTCTAACTCGTTACTATCCATGATTAGATCCCCTGTTTCTTGGTTATCTCTGAATACTTTAGTTGCGTGTAAAATTTTGTCCACCAAGGTTGTTTTACCGTGGTCAACGTGTGCAATAATAGCGATGTTTCTAATTTCCATGTACTGTTTTAAGGCTGCAAAGGTACACCCTTTATGGTCCTAAAAAAAACAAAACAAGTAAAAGGATTATTAAGAATTAGACACGAATATATATTCTATTTTTATCTAATATATAACCCAATAACCAACAAACCAACATAAAACTTACCGCAAAAGCAAGTGAAGCCCAATAGGGTGCAAAATGTGAGAAAGCATTTTGAAAAATCCATTCAAAAAGAGATTTATCGCCCATTTTAATAAGGTTAAGGGTGGTGGCTAATAGTTCTGAAAATAGGTAAATGACAAGTGGGTTTTTTCCAAAAATTTCAAAAAAACGAGAAAATTGAAGTTGATTTTGCAATTCTATTCGATACACAATGGTTCCAATAATGACCATATCCAACCCAACAGTTAGCATGACAAAACTGCTAGACCATAATTTTTTATTGATGGGAAATTGGTAATTCCACATAAAACCTAAAAAAATAAACCCAGCACCCCACATTAATAAATGAGTTAACCCTTCATATGTTTTACCTTTTTCTTGTATAAATTTTCCCACCCTAAATCCAATTAAGACATTAACAATGGCAGGCAGGGTACTCAACCAACCTTCTGGATCAAATGGAATGCCTTCACCATGGTACATATGGGCATCTCCCATAAACCATTTATCGAATAAAAAACCTGCATTGCCAGTCATGGTCCATTCCTGTCCGGGTAGGCCAAATTGAACAATAAGGAACCAATACAGTAATACCAAAATGGCACTAACGATCATGACAACTCGTTCGTGCAAATACATCGCAATCAAGGAGCCTAACCCATAACACAAAGCGATGCGTTGCAGTACCCCTAAAATTCGGGTTTCGGCAAAGGGCTTTGCAAATGGAAACCAATACATTAAATAGCCAAGTAAAAAAATGAGCAAACTACGCTTTAGTATTTTAAAAATAACAATTGAATTAGGCAATTTTTCCCATTTTGGCAATACAAAACTCATCGCATTACCTACTGCAAAAAGAAAAGAAGGAAAAACTAAGTCGGTAGGCGTAAAGCCATTCCAATGGGCATGCAAAAATGGTGCGAATGTTGCATTGCCATCCCCTGGGGTGTTTACGATGATCATTAAACAAATAGTCATACCCCTAAATACATCAAGGGATAAAAATCTTTGATTTGACATAGCTCTTTTTTATGAGCATCAAGGTACGCAAAAAATTTTTTATTGCCCATTGAATTGGTTAGCTTTAACGAAATAATCTTTATGCGAAAATTAACCATTATTGGCTGTATAATTGTTTTTTTAATGGTGGTCTATTTGTTAGGACCTCATCCTAAAAAGCCTGTATTTGCCTACGACCTTCCTAACTTATCCAATGCCATCAATTTAGATAGTCTTGTTGAAGCGGGTGAAAAAACACATCATCTTAAACCTGGTAATGAAGCAAAAATTATTTGGGCAGATAGTACCCATCAACCTACAGCCTATTCAATTGTCTACTTACATGGGTTTAGTGCAAGTCAAATGGAAGGTGACCCAATTCATCAAAATATCGCAAAAGCATTTCATTGTAATTTATACCTCGCAAGACTTTCAGCACATGGCATTGACACTACTGATAACTTAATCAACCTTACTGCAGAAAATTATTGGGAGTCTGCTAAATTCGCCTATGCTGTTGGTCAGCAAATAGGAAAAAAAGTAATTTTAATGAGCACATCTACGGGAGGTACTTTATCCTTACAATTAGCAGCAGCCTACCCAGCCATTGCCGGACTTATTATGTACTCTCCTAATATTGAAATTAACAACCCTGCTGCCTTTTTGTTAGATAAACCATGGGGGTTGCAAATAGCAAGGATGGTGAAAGGCAGCAATTATGCTTCCATTCCCTATAAAAATAAAGCCTACCCGAATTATTGGAATGCTCAATACAGATTAGAAGCAACAGTTGCGTTGCAAAATTTAATTGATGCCACTATGGGGGAAGAAACTTTTAAAAAAATACACCAACCAAGTCTTGTTTTATATTATTACAAGGACCAAGCCAACCAAGACAATGTGGTAAAAGTAAGCGCTATAAAAAAAATGTTTGCAACAATCAGTACTCCGGACAGTTTAAAAAAAGCGATTGCCATACCTAATGCAGGTGGACATGTATTAGCATCTCCTATTGTTTCCAAAGACATTGAAACGGTACAAAAAGAAACAGCCAATTTTATGGCAAACACACTTATCAAGCAATAAGCCCTTTACTCAATTTGTTTATGGTGTTTGCTGGAAAGATAGGTGTAAATGGAAGGTATCACGAACAAGGTAAGTACCAATGAAAAGAGAAGTCCCCCCACAATGACTGTACCTAAAGGTTTTCTGCTTGTAGAGGCAGCACCAAGACTAATTGCAATGGGCAATGCACCTAAAGCAGTCGCCAAACTAGTCATTAAGATGGGTCTGAATCTTTGAGCGGCTGCTTCCAAAACGGCTTCGCGAGTGGACATGCCTCCAGCACGTTTTTTATTGGCAAATTCTACAATTAAGATCCCATTTTTAGTCACCAGCCCAATTAACATGATAATACCAATTTGAGAAAAAATATTTAAAGTTTGGTTGCAAATCCATAAACACAATAGGGCCCCTGCCAAAGCCAACGGAACCGTAATCATAATGATAAATGGATCCGTAAAACTTTCAAATTGAGCAGCCAATACCAAATAAATTAAAATCAACGCCAATAACAATGCCTGAGAAGTATTGGAGGAACTTTCTTTAAAATCTCTACTTGGTCCATTCAAAGCAGTCTGAAAGGTTTCATCTAATTGTGCTTTAGCAATGCGTTCCATTGCTGCAACACCATCTCCAATTGTTTTTCCTTCGGCCAATGAAGCAGAAATCGTAGCAGCATTAAAACTATTGTAATGGTATAAATTAGGAGGGTTGCTATTTTCTTCCAGTACCAAAACACTAGCAATAGGAATACTCTCTCCTTTGTTATTTCTAACATATATTTTATTGATATCCGTAGGCTCATTTCTTTCAGCTCTCGCAACCTGAGTGATCACTTGGTACTGACGATCGTTCATGATGAAATAAGCAGCTCTTGCTCCACTAAATGCTGCTTGTAGGGCTTGCGCAACATCCGCAGTGCTAAGGCCTAAATCCCTTACGCGCATCCGATCAATTGACAAATCTAGTTCAGGCTTGTTAAATTTTAAATTCACATCCACATTTTGAAAAGTTTTGTCTTTTCTTGCTGCTTCTAAAAATTTAGGAATGGCTGATTTAATTTTTTGGAAATCTAAATTTTGAATGATAAACTGAACAGGTAATGACCCTCTTGACATCATACCGACTGAAATGGTTTGTTCCTCAACTGCAAATACGCGGACATTTCTAAACCTTTTCATCTTTTTATTTAAATCAACCGCAATTTCTGATTGTGTCCTTGCCCTTTCGGTTTTATCCACCAAACCAATTCGACCTGAAGCAGAGCTGTTCCCATTATTACCTCCATATCCAGGAACACTTCCCCAAGTGAAGGCTTGTTCTGGAAAAGAATCTTGCATAATTCTTACCGCTTTTAATAAATCACCTTTCATATCCTCATAGCTAGTTCCTTCGGCACCTGTTAGGGTAATTCGAATTGACCCTTTATCTTCTAAGGGGGCTAATTCAGATTGAATGGTTTTACCCAGTACAAAGATCAAACCCACACAAGCAATGACAATAATCCAAGCAAACCATCTAATTTTTAGAAAATGATGTAATACGTTTTTGTAACCCGATTCTATGCCCCTAAAAAAGGGTTCAGTACGTTCATAGAATTTACCATGTCCTCCGTCTTTCCTATTTAAATACACATTTAAGACGGGTGTAATGGTTAATGACACAAAAGCAGAAACCAATACAGCCCCCGCTACAACGACTCCAAACTCCTTAAATAAAGACCCTACAAACCCTTGTAAAAAAATCACAGGCATAAATACAACAGCCAGTGTAATCGATGTTGAAATGACAGCAAAGAAAATTTCCTTGCTTCCCTCCCTAGCAGCATCTTTTAAGGAGAGGCCTTCCTCCATTTTCCTAAAAATATTTTCGGTAACAACAATTCCATCATCAACAACTAACCCTGTTGCCAATACAATGGCAAGTAAGGTTAATACATTGATAGAATACCCTGCAATATACATGATAAAGAAAGTCGCAATTAATGAAATGGGAATATCAATTAAAGGACGAATGGCAATTAACCAATTTCTGAAGAAAAAGAAAATTACCAATACCACCAATACAAAAGAAATTATGATTGTTTCCTTTACTTCATTCAAAGCACGCCTAATATTTAAAGTATTGTCAATGGGTAACGAAAATTCTATATCAGATTTATTTGATTTTTTTACTTCTTCTAGTCGCTTGTAAAATTCATCCGCAATTTTAATTTGATTGGCACCTGGTTGAGGTGACACTGTTAACATTACCACAGGTACGCCATTAAAATAAGTGCCTTGGTCCTCTTGCTCAGGACCCAGCTCTACTTTTGCGACATCTCCTAAGCGTACAATACCAGTGGCATCTTCTTTTAAAATCACATTTCTAAAATCTGCCTCCGTGGTAAGCCTACCTAGCGTCCTAATGACAAACTCCGTTTTATTTCCATAGATACCGCCTGCTGGTAACTCAACATTTTCTTTGTTCAAACCTGCTTGGATATCATTGAAAGCAATGCCATAAGCATTTAATAAATCAGCATTGGGATAAATACGCATAGATTGGCGCTTTCCTCTAATACCAACATTACTTACTTCATCAATGGTTTGAAATTTTTGTTGCAATACATTTTCAGCATATTCAGTTAATTCTAACAATCCTTTTGTTTTACTCCTCAGGGTCAATAAGAGAATAAAATCACTCGCATCTGCTTTAGAAACAACTGGTGGACTAGTTAAATCCTGAGGCAATGCCCTAGTGGCCTGAGATACTTTATCTCTAACATCATTGGCAGCAGTTTCTAAATTAGCCCCTAAATTAAATTCAACAGTAATATTGGAATTCCCAACTGAACTTGAAGAATTGATGGTACGAATACCTGGAATACCGTTAATGCTTTTTTCAAGTGGTTCTGTAATTTGACTTTGTATCACTTCCGCATTGGCTCCGGTGTAGCTAGTTTGAACATTTATGATAGGTGGATCAATAGCAGGATATTCTCTTAATGCTAAAAATGAAAAGCCAACCAATCCAAAAATGACAATGGCAATATTCATTACAGTAGCAAGGACCGGACGTTTTAATGAAAGCTCAGATATATTCATCTAAATAACTTAATTTTTAAAATCTATTTTGTGATATCAATGTTCGCTAAAGTTTTACCAATTTTTAATTTAGCTCCGTCTTTAACAAATAGCATCCCAGCCACTATAACGCTATCACCTACGTTTAATCCGTTGGTAATTTCAACTGCTGTTTGTGTTCTATACCCCGTTTCCACATTGATAAATTTAGCAACACCATTTCTGACAACAACAAGCTGTTTTGACTTTGAGTCTGGAATAATAACATTTGAAGGCAACATTATTACAGGCTTGGTGTTAGATTCAGCTAAAAAAACTTTAGCATAAGCACCTGGTAAAATTTTACCGCTAAAGCTAGTGCGTACTTTTAAATTTCTGGATGCTGTATTGATTTGTGGTTCAATAGCTGTAATGGTTCCAATCATTTTTGATGCTTCTTTGCTAGTGGTTATGATGTCTACTTTTTTTCCAACAGCTACATAGGAAGCATATACTTCAGGAATGGTGAAATCTACTATTAAATTGCCAATATTTTGAAGGGTTGCAATGGTCGTTGTGGTATTGATAAAAGCCCCAACACTAACTTGTCTCAATCCAATTTGTCCTGTAAAAGGCGCTTTAACGATTGTCTTATCAATTAAGGATTGCGTATAATTGATGTCAGCTTGAATACTTTTTACTTGTTGTAAGGAAACATCATAATCACTTTGGTTAATCCCTTTTATTGCGATTAATTGTTTATTACGTTGTTCGTTGATTATAGCCAATTCCAACTGCACTTTTGCCTTAGACAATTGTGCTTGTAAATCGGCATCATTTAATTTGGCAATAATGGTTCCTTTTTGAATCAATTTACCTTCGGGAACTTGTAAATAGGTTACCCGACCATTGCTTTCAGGCCTTAACTCAACATAGTCCTTGGAAAGTACCGTACCATTTACTTCAATTAATTTTTCAACTTTTTGGGTAGTTGCAATGGTAATGTCAACAGCTACGGCAGCGTTTGGGTCAAACTTATCAGGACCTTTTGTTTTTTCTTTACAACTTGTTATTGCAAAAACACTCCCTAATACAATTATTAATATCTTTCTCAAAGCATAGCAAATTTAGTGCCCAAAGGTAGTCAAAGCAATCATTTTTTGAAAATAAATTAGATGGATGGCTAGTAGCTTAAACTAAACTTAATGCAGTCCTTTATACGCTGTTAATTTTTTTTCAATATACAAACCTAATTCCAATTCATTAAGCACCCCAAGTAATTCATACGATGGTCTTGCAAAGGCCATGAACTTTACCAAATCATCCCCTTCAAAATGTGTCAATTTTTGTACGAATCGTTTGGTAAATCGATAGTCTATGTATTTTTCATGCTCTTGTGATACAAGTCTATTTTGCAAATATTGTAAATTTCTATTTCTGTGAAAACGAAACATATTGATTATTTCATCCAAATCAAAACCAACAGTTAAACCCGCTGAACCAAAAAGTTGTTGGTTATTGCTCAACTTTATACCAGGCCTTTGGTAATTGAAAAATTTAGCATAGTCAATTCTATTTTGAATGGAATCAAGTCTGTAGTAACTATTGCGCACTTTGACCTCAGGTAAATCATATCCTGCCACATGAATCATCACATTAAAGTTTTGGGGATCTGTTACCGTATCAATGGGAAATTTTTGAGAATTTTTACCGAAGAGTGAAAACCATAAAGAATCTTTTGCAGCAGCTGTAATCTTGTATCTTCCTATAGAATCTGTCACAGTTCGATTATGACCACTGTTTACGATAACTGCTTCAATGGGACGTCGTCCCGAAATATCATATACCACGCCACTTACGGTGATGTACTGTGCTTGTATTGTGCTAGTAAAACACAAAAAAAATAGGGTAAAAAGAAATTTCCTACAACTCATTTACATGCAATATTAGGAAAGGAGAAAATATAAACGTACTCATTCCCTTTAAATTAACAGGTTTTTACCTTTTTCAGTAGTTGGGAAGATAACTACTGATAAAACCCATTAAGATGACCAATAAAACAATCCAATGAGTTCCTAATTTTTTATGGTATATTAAAAAGGTACTACCTAAAAAGATGAGCCCGCTAAGGAACCATACCCATAAATTGCTATTGGCAATATTTTGACTTACATCTTTTGATAAATACAAAGTTGCCCCAAACATGATTCCAACCACTGCAGCATGAATGCCTTCTAATGACCTATAAAAAATGGCAAATCTTTTAAGTATCTGCCATATAGGAAAAAAGAAAAGTACAATAAAAAAGCTAGGCAAAAATACCCCAAGGCTTGCAACGATTGCACCTGCTATTTGCCAGCTTATTCCTTTATCTTTTAATGCCATAGCACCCGTATAAGGCGCTATTGAAAAAATAGGGCCAGGAACAGCTCTTACAATGCCAGAACCAGTTAAAAATGCATCACTGGAAATTTTAATCACGTCTCTTTTGTTTTTCAATACCCTAGGCGCTAGTGGTCTAGTAACATATTGTTCGTACATCATTGGTATTAAAACATCACCGCCCCCAAATACAAAACTTCCGAATCGATAATTAGTTTCAAACAAATTAAAAATTTTTTGATATTTCCAATTGTTTCTAGTGGATTGTTCAGATAAAATTCCGGCAACGATAAAAAGGCTAATAAAAACAAGGAATCCACTCCATTGAATTTTTTTTGGTGCATCGCCATCCTTCGGTATTCTTTTTTTACTAAAATTTGTTGCAATGCCTGCTAGTACAATGATGATGGGAATTGTCCAAGGCGATTTAAACCCTATGATAACAAGCAGGCTGGTTAGGATAAAAATGTATTTAGTAATGGTACTTTTAATTGCTTTTTTATATAACAATAGGGTGGCACTTGCTATAAAACCAATAGACATTGGTTGAAGGTATTGTAAACTAATCAGTGCCTTTTGGAAGTTAAAATAAGTATAGGCAATGGCAACACTTGCCATGATAATCGTTGCTGGTAATGCCCATACAAGTAAGGTTAAAAATGCCAACAAAATTCCTCCTTTTTTATAGGCTACAAGCACTATGGTTTGTGTAGAGGATGCACCAGGCAATAATTGACAAAATGCATTGTACTCCAATAATTCCTCATTCGTAATATCCCTCCTTTGTTCTACAAAGCGTCGTTGAAGTAAACCAACATGAACTTGTGGACCTCCAAAAGCAGTCAAACTATGTTTTAATACGGATTGTAAAAAAGAGCTGTATAATTTAAAATTCATTGGTTTATTGTTGCCTAAAATTAAAATATTTTTAGGCATTCTTAAACAAAGATTATTGCTGGCAATTAAATTTAATATACCACGCATTTTATTCCATGGTAGAAAACCTAAAATATTGTATAGCTTTGTAGTGTAATTTTTTTATTTATGCGAAATATACTTTTATTTGGTTTCATTTTGGTAGTAGCAGGTTGTGCTAAAAACAATTATACAAAACTAGCCACTACTTATGAAAAGGAATCATTACAGGATATTCCTGATTATAGCAATATACATTATTGGGCTGCGCATCCAAATAAGAAAAATCCATCGGACAGTACCCCAAAATCTTTAGTCAATGATCAAAACAAGCAAAAAGATGCTGATGTCTTTTTTGTTTACCCCACTAGTTATCTTGACAAAAAAATGCCCTCGGGTTGGAATGCTCAATTGAATGATACTAAGTTAAATATTAACACAGATTATGCTTCCATTTTATACCAAGCAAGTGTATTTAATGAAGTAGGAAAAATTTATGCACCTCGGTACCGTCAAGCAAATATTAACGCTTATTACCCATTGACTGCTACTGACACCCTAAATGCTAAGCGAGCATTTGAATTGGCCTATACTGATGTAAAAAACGCCTTTGAATATTATTTAACAAACCTTAATCAAGGTCGCCCAATTATCATTGCTTCACACAGCCAAGGGTCAACGCATACTATAAGGTTGTTGAAAGAATATTTTGATGAAAAACCTTTAGCAAAAAAACTAGTAGCTGCCTATGTTATTGGGATGGCAATTGATCCAGCTAGTTTTACAAATCTTAAAGCCTGCGATAAACCCAACCAAACTGGATGTATATGCGCTTGGAGAACATTTGAAGAAGGATATGTTGCTCCCTTTGTTGCCAAAGAAAAATTTCAATCCATTGTAACCAACCCCCTTTCTTGGAGTAGTGAAATCACAAATGTATCTATAGACGAAAATGAAGGATCTCTTTTGTATAACTTTAATAAAATAATACCAAAGATGGTTGGTGCCATTAATCATAATGGAGTACTGTGGACACCTAAGCCTCATTTTTTTGGCAGTTTTATCATTAAAACAAAAAATTATCATATTGCTGACATCAATTTCTACTATAGCAGTATCAGAAAAAATGCCAGCTTACGCCTGAACAATTATAAGGAAGAAAATAAACAATTCAGTACTCATTAATTCCCGACAACGCTTAAAAATTTAATGCGCATTATTTTTAATTGCTCAAGCGTATATTCATTCTCACTCAACTCTTTTTGTGCAATTTGTAGCGAGGAAGTTTCACAGTTTTTAAAATAAGCTAGTATTTCTGCTTGATCATATTCATCTAACCATTCATCAATAGCATAATCCAAATTTAATTTGGTACCACTTGCAGCAATCGTTTCCATTTCTTCCAATAATTCATCTAATTTTAAATTCTTATTCTTTGCGATGGTTTCTATCGGAATTTTTTTATCTACATTTTGAATAATATAAATTTTGTTGCTTGATTTATTGGCAACAGATTTCATCACAAAATCATCTGGCTTTTCTATTTGATGTTCTTCTACATATTTTTCAATTAAATCAACAAAAGGCTTTCCATATTTAATGGATTTACCTTTGCTAACCCCTTGGCATCGCTCCAATTCCTCTAATGAAGTAGGATATAGCGTAGACATATCAAGTAAAGAGGTTTCTAAAAAAATAACAAATGGAGGAAGTTTTCTTTTTTTAGCTTCTGTTTGACGCAGTTCTTTCAACATTTCAAATAAAAGATTGTCTGGTGCAGTTGGTCCACCCCCAATAGCTTCTGAATCCTCTTCATCTGCAAAGGTTTCATCAAACACTTGGTTTAAAACGAAATCAAACCGGGTGGGTTTTTTTAGAAATGCTTTCCCTTTTTCAGTGAGTTTTAACAACCCATATTCTTCAATATCTTTCTCAATGATTTTTTCAATCATTGCTTGACGGACTAAGCTATTCCAAAACAAGTCATCCTGTTCCTTTCCAATACCAAATACCGCTAATTTTTCGTGTCGATACATCCCAATCTGAGGGGAATAGGCACCCAAAATAATTTGAACTACATAATCAGCTGCAAATCTTTCGTTTAATGCCTCTATCACTTGTAATAATTTAACAAGCTCCAATTTAGCAGCAATTTTTTCTCTGGGGTGTAAGCAGTTGTCGCAATTGCCACAATTTTTGTCTGGCCAATTTTCACCAAAATAATGCAATAAACTTCTTCTTCGACATACACCACTTTCCGCATAGGCAATTGTTTCATCAATTAATTGAGCACCTACTTCTCTTTCACTTAAAGGTTTGTCTCTTAAAAAATTAGAAAGTTTTATTGTATCAGCTGGGGCATAATACAAAACACAATTCCCTTCTAACCCATCTCTTCCGGCTCTACCTGTTTCTTGGTAATAATTTTCAATTGATTTAGGAATATTATAATGAATCACAAATCTTATATCTGGTTTATCAATCCCCATTCCAAAAGCAATTGTAGCAACAATAACCTGTACATCCTCCTGTAAAAACTGATCTTGTCTGTCTGCTCTTAGTTTTTGATCCAACCCAGCGTGGTAGGCAACAGCTTTGATTTTATTGGCAATTAAGATTTCAGCTAACTCTTCGGTTGTTTTTCGATTCAGGGTATAAATAATCCCGCTTTTCCCTTTATGCCCTGAAATATATTTTACAATATGTTTGATCGTTTGTTCTTTCTTGCCTTTTGGTTGTACCTCATAATATAAATTCGCTCGATTAAAAGAGGAAATAAAAATTTCAGGTGAACGCAAGGAAAGATTTTTTACAATGTCAGCTTGTACCTTAGGCGTCGCGGTTGCTGTTAAAGCAATGATTGGAATTTGGTTGTTTATTTCCTCCATCATTTCTTTTAAACGACGGTACTCAGGCCTAAAATCATGACCCCATTCAGAAATGCAATGTGCTTCATCAACAGCAAAAAAGGAAACCTTTAATTCTTTAAAAAAATCAATGTTTTCTTGTTTTGTCAATGTTTCAGGAGCAACATATAATAACTTTGTTTTCCCAGCCAACAAATCCAACTTCACCTCTTTCATTTGACCTTTGGTTAAAGAAGAATTTAAAAAATGAGCAACATCTTCTTTCTCACTATAACCCCTTACCAAATCTACTTGATTCTTCATTAAAGCAATTAAAGGTGAAACCACAATGGCACATCCTGGCAACATTAATGCTGGCAATTGATAACAAAGGCTTTTCCCACCACCAGTTGGCATGATGACAAATGTATCCTTCCCACTTAATAGTGACAATATTGCTTTTTCTTGTGTCCCTTTAAAAGTACTAAATCCAAAATGTTGTTCAAGGGCCTTTACAATATCCGCTTTACCCAATCCCATGGGATTGGATGATGCGTTTGAAGGAGGCTTAGTGGTTTTTTTTGCTTTTGGCATTTATAAATAGCTTAAAATCAATCTTTAGGGAAGAAGTCTACTAAAAGTTAGCGAATTTATTGCAAGATTTGCGCATTACCATCGGAAATTTTATAAATGGTTTTTTTTGAAGGTTTAAAATTAATACGGGCATAAAAGTATATGAAACATTAACTTTGTGTCTCTTTAAAAGCATATGATAAATAGCATAAAGGAAATTGCCCTTAAAACGCTTGAAACTGAATTACAAGCCATCACTTCATTGACTCCCTACATTAATGATGATTTTGTAAACGCAATTCATGCCATTCACACATCCAAAGGAAGGCTTATTGTTAGTGGCATTGGTAAGAGTGCAATTATCGCGCAAAAAATAGTTGCTACTTGCAACTCAACCGGTACCCCCTCAATTTTTTTACACGCCGCCGAAGCTATACATGGTGACTCAGGAATGATCACCGCCGAAGATATCATCATCATCATAAGCAAAAGCGGAGAAAGTCCTGAAATAAGGAATTTAATTCAACTGATAAAACAATTCGGAAATAGTTTGATCGCCATAGTGGGTAATGTAGAAAGCTATTTAGCAAAGCAAGCCAATTGGGTAATCAATACAACTGTCCTGAAAGAAGCCTGCCCCAATAATTTAGCACCCACCTCATCCACCACTGCTCAAATGGTAATGGGAGATTTAATTGCCGTATGTTTAATGGAGCTAAATCATTTTCAATCAGCTGATTTCGCAAAATTTCACCCCGGTGGAAATTTAGGTAAAAGACTTACTTTAACCGTTGGACAAATTGCCTATGCAAATGCAAAACCATTGGTATCATTAACAACGAGTTTAAAAGAAGTCATCTTAACCATTTCAAAAAACAGATTGGGTGCAACAGCCGTTGTGAATGCTGATCATAAATTAGTTGGCATCATAACTGATGGCGACATCAGAAGAATGTTAGAACAACATGCATCAATTCATGATTTAACTGCTGAAGCAATTTACCACAACGCCCCTATAACGATTTCACCAAACGCATTAGCTGTAGACGGATTACAACTAATGGAAAAAAAAGATATAAGTCAAATTATTGTTGCCGAAGCTGATCAATATATTGGCATCATTCATATTCATGACTTAATGAGAGAAGGCATTTTATAATTTAAAAATGAAAGGATGAATAATAAACATCATTATGTAGCTATTATGGCCGGTGGAATTGGAAGCAGGTTTTGGCCAATGAGTAGAACAGCTTTCCCTAAACAATTTTTAGACGTCCTCAATACTGGCAAAACACTTATTCAATGGACATTTGAACGATACCTAAAATTCATCCCCATTGAAAATATTTATATTGTTACTTCGGAAGAGTATGTGGAAATTGTAAAAAAACAGTTGCCCTTACTACCTGTTGAAAATATTTTAGCAGAGCCAAGTAAAAAAAATACAGCACCTTGTATCGCTTATATTTCGTTTAAGTTAGCTCAAAAAGATCCAGAAGCCACATTTATCATTGCACCCAGTGATCATTTAATTATTGAAGAGGCTAACTTTCAAAAAATTGTTGAACAAGCTTTAGATTTTGTCTCTAATATAAAAGCACTTGTAACGCTGGGCATAAAACCCTCGCATCCAAATACAGGGTATGGGTATATTCAATACGAAGGTTTAGAAGTGAGCAGTGGCGTATATAAAGTAAAGACCTTTACAGAAAAGCCTAATTTAGAAATTGCCAAAAATTTTATTGAAAGCGGTGACTTTTTATGGAATGCGGGGATTTTTGCATGGAGAGCTAATACCATTTTAGCTGCTTTTGAAAAATTGCAACCTGAAATGTTTGAATTGTTTGAAAATGAAAAAGAGTACTTTAATACTGCGCTTGAAACAAATGCCATACAAAAAATTTACCCACAGTGTACCAATATCTCCATTGATATTGCCATTATGGAAAAAGCAGATAATGTTTATGTTATTCCGGCTGAATTTGGATGGAGCGATTTAGGTACTTGGAACAGTGCTTATGAAAATATGGAGAAAGATTATTTTAGCAATGCGGTGGCTTCAGACAATGTGGTAGTCATTGATGCCACGAATTGCATGATTAATGCCCCTAAGGATAAACTTGTGGTGGTTCAAGGCTTGGATGATTTCATTGTGGTTGACACCAAAGATGTTTTGCTCATTTGTAGCAAACAAAAGGAACAATCCATTAAAGAATATGTGGGTGAGGTAAGAAGAAACAAGGGAGATAAATACATTTAATTTTACGATAATTTCTTATCTTTCCAATCAAACCATTTATTTACCCTTAAGCTTTTCAGATGGCTACCGTTATTACCGGCACTGGCAGTTATATACCCGGCATTGTTAAGACAAATCAAGACTTCATACATAATGCTTTTTATGGTGAAAATGGGGCTTTAATTGCATCGCCCAATCAGGAAATTGTGGAAAAATTCAAAGACATTACAGGTATTTATGAAAGAAGGTATGCGGAAAAAACCATGAATACTTCAGAAATGGCAACGGAGGCTTCAAAGTTGGCCATTCAAGATGCGGACATCGATCCTGAAACAATTGACCAAATAATAGTTGCCCACAATTTTGGTGATGTTTTATCAGGCACCATTCAAACAGATACCGTTCCATCCATTGCTTCTCGCGTTAAAAATCAATTAGGCATTCGCAATCCCAATTGTGTACCCTATGATATTTTATTTGGCTGTCCAGGTTGGATACAAGGGGTGATTCATGCCGATTCCTTTATAAAATCAGGAATGGCGAAACGTTGTTTGGTCATTGGGGCAGAGACATTAAGTAGAGTAATAGATGAGCATGATAGAGATTGTATGATTTTTAGTGATGGCGCAGGGGCTTGCATTGTAGAGGGCAATACCGATAGCAATAGTGGCATTTTAGCAGCAAGTGTTCAAAGTCATTGCAATGATGAAACCTATTTTTTATACCTAGGAAATTCCTACCATCCTGAAGGGGATGCTGAAACAAGGTATATTAAAATGAAGGGAAGAAAGGTTTATGAATATGCCATCAAAAACGTACCCATTGCAATGAAAGAATGTATTGAGAAAGCGGGGGTAGCCATCCAAGATGTCAAAAAGTTTTTTTTGCATCAAGCCAATGAAAAAATGGATGAAGGTTTTATCAAAGCCCTTTACAAATTATACGGGAAAAATGAGATACCTGAAAACATTATGCCAATGAGTATTCATAATTTAGGTAATAGCTCAGTGGCTACGATTCCAACCTTATATGATTTGGTGAAGCATGGAAAGTACCCTGAACATCAATTACACAAAGGAGATATTGTTGTTTTTGCCTCTGTTGGAGCCGGCATGAATATTAATGCAATTTGTTATAGAGTATAATTGTTTAATATCCACGAACATTATTGCCTTCCATATAATTTACAAAGGCTTTGTTACACACTTTATTGCCTCCAGGGGTCGGGTAATTGCCTGTAAAGTACCAATCACCGGTATTGGTAGGACAGCATTCATGTAAATCTTCTACCGTTTGATAAATTACTTCTACCGGAATGTTGACATTGTTTGGGGTGATGAGTTGAGCAATTTTATCAGAAATTTCTTCAGGAGAAAATGCGGCATAAATTTCCTTCACCACATTTATCGTATGCAATTGACCTTCGGCTTCTAGTTGTTTTATTTTCTGATACGCTTGATCAAGCACCATATCCATCCCTCTTTCCCTTATCAATTCAATCGCAGCTTTAAAGGCAATGAAGTCGCCCATTTTACTCATATCAATTCCATAACAATCAGGATACCTAATTTGAGGCGCAGAAGAAACTACAATAATTTTTTTAGGGGAAAGACGTGACAACATTCTAATAATACTCTCCTTTAAAGTTGTTCCGCGTACAATACTGTCGTCAATAACTACCAAAGTGTCTTCATCTTTTTTTACGGTACCATATGTAATATCATATACGTGCTGTACCATTTCATTGCGATTGGCATCTTCGGTAATAAAGGTTCTTAACTTAACATCTTTAATAGCTATTTTTTCCTGACGAATTTTTCGATTGACCATTTCTGCTAATGTAATCGGATCAACCTGATTGCCCCAACTCAAAATGCGTTCAACTTTAATTTTATTTAAATAGGCTTCCATTCCTTTTACCAAACCATAAAAAGCAACTTCTGCTGTGTTGGGGATATAAGAAAAAATGGTGTTTTTTAAATCTTTGCCAATTCTATCTAATACAATTTTACTTAAATGATAGCCTAATGCAATGCGCTCCCTATATATTTTTTCATCACTTCCTCTAGAAAAATAGATACGCTCAAAAGAACAAGCTCTTCTTTCTTTTGGTGTTAAAATTTGTTCAATGCTGTATTCGCCCTTGTCATCAACAATTAAAGCGGTACCGGGCATTAACTCAAGTACTTCATTTTCGCCAACATTAAAAGTAGTACGAATAGATGCACGTTCACTAGCTGCTACAATCACTTCCTCATCTATATAATAATAGGCAGGCCGAATGCCATTGGCATCCCTCATGATAAAGCTATATCCATTGCCAATCATTCCACCAATGGTAAAGCCTCCATCAAATAATGGCGCAGCTTGCTGTAATACGTTAACAATGTTTGGTGCATTGGGATGCAAAGCTTCCTCTTTTACTAAAAAATGATGTATTACTTCCATCATTGCGGCTAGGTCACTTTGTTTTTCAAATGGACCAGGATTGAATTCAATTTGTTGAAAAAGTTCTTCGGTGTTCACTAAATTGAAATTACCGGCTAAAGCTAAATTTTTACCCGGCACCAAGTCTTTTTTGATAAAAGGATGGCAAAATTCAACATTGTTTTTTCCTTGTGTGCCATACCGTAAATGCCCTAACAAAATTTCTCCCATAAAAGGCAAATGCCCTTTCATTAAGCCAGGATGTTTGCTAATATCAGGTTGAAATTTTTCAAGCTCCTGTATTTCTAGGCCAATTTTATAAAATAAATCTGCAATAGGTTGAGGGGCATTGCTTCTTTGGCGATATAAAAAAGGATTACCTGCTTCAATATTTAATTTTAAAGTTGCGATACCAGCACCATCCTGCCCTCGGTTATGCTGTTTTTCCATCAAAAGATACAGCTTATTGAGCCCGTAGGTAACGGTTCCTCTTTGTTGTAAGTAGTAGGAGAAAGGTTTTCTTAATCTAATATAAGCTAACCCACATTCGTGTTTAATTTCGTCGCTCATGGTGGTATTTAAGGAGCCTCAAATTTATAATTTAGTGAAGGAATCTTATCTGAATAGGTGTAATAAAGCAAAAATTAGTACTTTTTTTCCTTTATGATGGCATTTGCCACTTTGGTCCAAGCTTTTATTTCTGAACAAGCTTGGTAGGCATCATCGATAAATATGTAGTAATTAGTAATATGCTCATTAAACCAATCTTCTAATACTTTTTGCTTTTTAAATTCAAGCGCCCTTGCTGCGATACGGTTATAATCTTCCTTTAAATTTTCTTTGTGTGGCTCAGTACGGTCTTTGAAATAAACAAGTCTGACTGCTTTTCTTCCTCGGTCATCTGTGAATACTTGTGGGGTCGAAATGTCGCCTGGTTTCATCGTTTTCAACAATACAATCATTTCTTTATCAGGCAATTGATCGTAATTAATGTAAGTTGAACCATCTCTTCCAGCAATGGCACCGCCAGTAAATTTACTCCCTTCATCATCACTATTCTTGTTTACGGCTTCTCCAAAACTGTATTTTCCGGCAAGTACGCCTTTACGAACACTATCTAAGAATGTCTTTGTTTCGTTGATTTCATCATTCGATATGGGAGGTATTCGCAAAATATGTTTAACAACTGCATCATCTCCCGACCTAGAGATGAGTTGAATTAAATGATACCCAAACTTTGATTTTATAGGTGCTGAAATTTGCCCTTCTTTTAACCGAAAAGAGCCAGCCATAAATGCTGGATCAAAATTTTTCTCATTTCTGTTTAAATTAAACTGACCCAAGTTTTCTTTTGAACTTGGATCTTCAGAATATAATTTTATCAATTGATCAAACTTGTTGACGCCCGTTTCTACCTGACGTCGATAATCCATCAATTGCTTTATTACATATTCTTCCACATCTCTATTGGCCTTAGGGTGCATTACCAATTCTAACACTTGTACTTCACTCTCATACAAAGGCAAACTATCTGTTGGAATTTTATTGTAATAAGCACGTACTTCGTTTGGGGTAATTTTTATTTTATCAACAATTTTTTGTTGCATTTCATCGGCCAACTTTTGTTCCTTAATCAAAAGTCTAAAATCGTCTTTTAATTGCCCTATGCTACGACCAGCAACTTCCTCCAATACTTCCTTTGAACCAAATTGTTGTAAGAAACTACGGATACGGCTATCAATTGCGTTTTGAATCTCATCCTCCGTTATATTGATAGAATCTTTTTCGGCTTGTAACACCAATGCTTTACGAATTAATTGTCCTTCAAGGATCTGACATTCTGAAGGTATTAAAACACCTTCCTGACCTTGGGCTTGTCTTTTATAATCGGCAATTGCGTTTTCAATATCAGACTTCAAAATAAATTTATCCCCTACTGTCGCGATAATTTTATCGGCCAATACTTTTTTAACTTGGGCATGTGTCATACATGAAATAGACACGAACACTAAAGTAATAACAACGCTAATTATTTTCATCAATAATACAATTAATGGGTAAAGATCTGATAGCTAGGTGATTCTCCCAACTATCAAGTCTTAATTATTTTATAAAGTACGTTTAACTTCCTCTTCTTCGAAAGCTTCAACAATGTCACCAGGTTTTAAATCACTAAAGTTTTTAATGGTTAAACCACATTCCATATTCGAAACCACTTCCTTCACATCGTCTTTGAATCTTTTTAAACTTCCCAACTCAGCAGCTTGACCCTCACCTCTTGGGAATTCAACGATACCATCACGAATAATACGAATCTTACTGTTTCTACTTAATTTACCATCTAATACAAAACATCCTGCAACGGTTGCTTTGTCAAATTTGTATACCTCACGTACTTCCACATTGGCAACAATTTTTTCTTGTATTTTTGGTTCCAACATACCTTCCATTGCGCTCTTAATTTCATCAATCGCGTTGTAGATAATAGAGTACATTTTAATTTCAACACCTTCTGTTTCTGCTAAGCGATTTGCTTGCATACTTGGACGTACGTTAAATCCAATAATGATGGCATCAGAGGCAGCAGATAACAATACATCAGATTCAGAAATTTGACCCACGCCTTTTAATACCACTCTCACCGCAATTTCTTCCGTTGATAATTTTTGCAATGAATCGCTCAAGGCTTCAACCGAACCATCCACGTCACCTTTAATGATGATGTTTAATTCTTTAAAGTTTCCTAGCGCCAAACGACGACCAATTTCATCTAATGTAATATGTTTTCTGGTTCTTAAACCTTGCTCTCTTAATAATTGAGCACGCTTGGTTGCCAATTCTTTGGCTTCTGCTTCGTCTTCATACACTTTGAATTTCTCACCTGCTTGAGGTGCACCATTTAACCCTAATATCACCACTGGTGTGGAAGGTGGAGCCACTTCAATTCTTTGGTTACGTTCATTGAACATGGCTTTTACACGACCATAAAACTGACCTGATAAAATCAAATCTCCTTGACGTAATGTTCCATTTTGAACAAGAATGGTTGCAACATATCCACGACCTTTATCCAAAGACGCTTCAATAACACTACCTGTTGCTTCGCGGTTAGGATTTGCTTTTAAATCTAAAATTTCAGATTCTAATAATACTTTTTCTAACAGGGTATCTACATTCAAACCTTGTTTAGCAGACAATTCTTGGTTTTGATATTTACCTCCCCAAGCTTCTACTAAAATATTCATTTGAGACAATTGCTCGTATATCTTTTGCGGATTGGCTCCGTCTTTATCAATTTTATTTACAGCGAAGATCATAGGTACACTCGCAGCTTGTGAGTGACTAATGGCTTCCTTGGTTTGTGGCATCACTGCATCATCGGCAGCAACTACAATAATGGCAATGTCTGTAATTTTAGCACCACGCGCACGCATCGCTGTAAAGGCTTCGTGCCCCGGTGTATCCAAGAAAGTAATTGCTTTACCGTTAGGCAAAGTCACCTCATAGGCACCAATATGTTGCGTGATACCACCGGCTTCACCTGCCACCACATTGGCGTTACGAATATAATCCAGTAAAGATGTTTTACCATGATCCACGTGTCCCATGATGGTAACAATTGGAGGCCGCTCTACTAAATTGGCTAAATCATCTGCTTCTTCCTGCTCATCCATTTCCTCTGCATCTTCTAATCCAACAAACTCTACTTCAAATCCAAATTCAGAGGAAACCAATTCAATTACCTCCGCATCCAAACGTTGGTTGATTGATACCATGATACCCAAGTTCATACACTTGCTAATGATATCTGCAAAGCTAACATCCATTAAACTTGATAACTCACTCACCGTTACAAATTCAGTTACTTGTAATTTATTGTCCTCTCTTTGTTCGTTGTTTTCATTTTCAGCAGCTTCTTCACGACGTTGACGACGATACTTGGATTTCATGCTTTTACCTCTACCACCTTGTCCAGATAATTTAGCTTGTGTTTCCTTAATCTTATCTTGAATTGCTTTTTGATCGATTTCTTTTTGTTCTGCAGTTTGGGGAACGTTTCTACCGCGTGCACCACCTTGACCTCCTTGATTCGGTCGATTGTTATTGGGACGATTGCCTTGATAACCACCCCCCCCTTGACCACCCTGCCCTTGTGGACGGTTGCCTTGGTAGCCGCCTGTATTTTGGCCTTGATGATTTCCACCCCCTTGACCACCCTGCCCTTGTGGGCGGTTGCCTTGGTAGCCGCCTGTATTTTGGCCTTGGTGATTTCCCCCCCCTTGACCACCCTGCCCTTGTGGGCGGTTGCCTTGTACTGGAATTCTTTTTCGGGTTCTTTTTTCTTCTTGACTCAACGGTTTAGGTCGTGTATCGCTGTTAATGGGCAAATCAATTTTTCCTAAAATTTTAGGACCCGTTAATTTATCTGCTTGTATATTGGTAATTTGACCGTGCACATTTTCAGGCGCAATAGAATGATCAACTTGTGCATTTGCTGCAGGCTTGGTAGCTTTAGAACCCGTTCCACCAAATGGGCTTGTGCTAATTTTAGCATCAGCCTCTTGTTTCACTTTTTCACCAATGTCACCAATTTTAACTTTTTCTCCAAAATGAACTGATTCACTTGGCGGTAAAACTTCCTTGTCAGCTGTTTGACTTATTGTTGTTGTAACCCCTTCTTTTTTAATTTCCGCCGTTGTTTCTACTTTTTGATTTGACTCAACTGCTTTAGATATGGGCTCGTTTTTAACGCTTTTTTTAGGACGAGTTGATGAATCAATTAAGGAAAGATCAATTTTGGTAAGCACTTTTGGCGCCTCTAATTCAGGTGCATTAAATTTAGTAATGTCTACAGGCTCGGCAGTTGTGGGTTTTGCCCAAGCGTCTGCGGTTTGATCCGCAACTTTCGATGTATCTGTGGCTTCAACCGCTGCTACTTTATTCTTTTCATCAGCCGCTGCTACTTTATTTCTTTCATCAGCCGCTGTCGCGGCTTCTTCCCCTTTTTTACCTTTATCAGCGCCCCCTTTGGGCAACTCAACATGATCAGCCTTATCCCTAGCTGCTTTATCACTCTGAAATTCGGCTTGCAAAGCATAGTACTGCTCTTCAGATAATTTAGCTGTAGGCTTAAGTTCATCCTTTGGATACCCTTTTTTAGCCAAAAAATCTATGATGGTATCTTGTCCAACATTAAATTCTTTAGCAGCTGCTAACAGTCTTGGTAGTTTCAATTCTGACATTCTATTGTTTTTTGTCCCAGTTCATAATGAAGATGACGCGGGACCAGTCACCTTATACAAATATACTTCTAATTCAAAGTTTATTCACCTTTGTCAAACTCTTCTTGTAAAATACGTCGCACATCCGCAATGGTCTCTTTTTCCAAATCTGTTCTTCTTTCCAATTCTACGGCACTTAATTTCAAAACACTACGTCCTGTGTCGCATCCTACACGTTTAAATTCATCAATAATCCATGGTTCAATTTCATCGATAAATTCATCTAAATCAATATCAAATTCATCTACCATTTCTTCATCTTCGCGGTAAACATCTAATTCATAGCCAGTTAATTCTGAAGCTAATTTAATGTTAACCCCGCGACGCCCAATGGCCAATGACACTTGATCAGCCATTAAATACACTTCCGCACGCTTGCGTTCAGTATCCAAATTCATAAAGCTAATTTTGGCAGGCGTTAAGGAACGTTGAATTAATAATTGCGTATTGGTTGTATAGTTAATGACATCAATATTCTCATTTTTTAATTCGCGCACAATTCCATGAATACGAGAACCCTTCATCCCCACACAAGCACCCACCGGATCAATACGGTCATCAAATGATTCTACGGCTACTTTTGCACGTTCACCTGGTTCCCTAACTATTTTTTTAATGGTAATTAAGCCATCGAAAATTTCAGGTACTTCAATTTCTAATAATTTAGCTAAAAACAATGGGCTCGTTCTTGATAAAATAATTACAGGAGTATTATTTTTCATGTCCACACGTGCAATAACAGCCCTGATGTTTTCACCTTTTTTGAAAAAGTCTTGTGGAATTTGTTCTGTTTTAGGAAGAATCAATTCGTTGCCTTCCTCATCTAATAACAATACTTCTTTTTTCCAAACCTGATAAATTTCAGCATTCATGATTTCACCAATACGATCTGCATATTTTTTTACTAAAGCATTCTTTTTTAAATCATTGATACGTGATGCCAAAGTTTGCTTTGCAGCTAATATTGCACGCCGACCAAAATCATAAATATTTACTTCTTCTAATAGTTCTTCCCCAATTTCAAAGTCAGGCTCAATTTTAATGGCTTCAGAATAAGAAACTTCTGCTAATGGATTGTCAACATCATCATCTGGACGAATTTCACGACGACGAATAATTTCCAAATCTCCTTTTTCCGCATTAACGATTACATCAAAATTTTCATCACTGCCATATTTTTTACGCAATAAGGTTTTAAAAACATCCTCTACTACTTTCATCATGGTCGGACGATCAATACTCTCTGCGTCTTTAAATTCTTGAAACGCCTCAATCAAATTTATACTTGCCATAACATAATTTTTTTTCAAGCTCTTCGCTTGATGATTTGTTAAAATTGAATTTGAACTATAGTTGATTTTATTTGCTCAAATGGAATAAGCAATTGTTGTTGGGTTGCTTTTTTGCCCTTTCCTTCTGTCCACTCAATAATAATATCAGCCTCTGCAATGGTTGTTAGTGTGCCTTCTTTTTTAGTGCCATCTAACATTTCTACCTCCACTTTTCGCCCAATGTTTTTATTGTATTGCCTTTTTAATAATAGGGGCTCGTCCACTCCTGGAGAGGAAACTTCTAAAGCAAAATCACCATCTGGAAACCAGCCAGCTTCTTCAATAGCCCGGTATAACTTTCGATTAAAGTAACTACATTTTTGAATGGGTAATCCGCTATCCCCATCCAAGTATACTCTAATAATATGGCCCGGTTTTACTTTTACCCATACCAAAAAATAGGCTGGATCCTCTAATAACAGGGACTCAATTAAATGAATTACTCTTTCTTTTAAATCGTTTACTTCCATAGTTTAAAAAGAAGAAGGGAACGATTTCGTTCCCTTCATTTTTCTATTGCTTCTTGAGCAAAGATAATAAAAG
>Ga0114960_10000340_pt1 | contig 39273 bp, 37 predicted proteins | sample C_130625_MF_Meta_FD_92637 | JGI IMG/M metagenome (GOLD analysis project Ga0114960, IMG submission 92637) | Freshwater microbial communities from Lake Croche, Canada to study carbon cycling - C_130625_MF_MetaG | ecosystem: Environmental > Aquatic > Freshwater > Lake | place: Lake Croche, Canada...
CCAATTCGTCGTATCACAAGCGCTGATGCACCAATGCACTATGCGCCAAATTTAACCGCATTGGCAATACCTGATATCGCAAGGTCGGTAAATTTGGTTAAAGAAGTTTTAAGACAATACAAATAAAACAAATTTAATCAGTTGTCCTTATAATTAACCTTTTATAAAGTATTAGCGTAATTAACAATCTTTTGTACAAATATCCCTCACAAAGGGATATTTTTGTTACAGTAAACAAACAAATTTTATGGGTATATTTTTATTGATTATTTATTGGCTAGGCTGGCATATTGGAATTTATGCAATGTTAATAAAGGCTGGGGTAGATAAAACTAAAGCTATCATTCCCATATACAATACTTGGGAAATTGTAAAATTGTGTAGGATTCCAAAATACTGGTTTTGGATCCAATTGATTCCGATTGTTGGACAATTTGTGACCCTTTGGATCTCGATTATTTTTGTAATGCATTTCAAAAAAGTACGCTTAATAGATCATACACTAACCGTATTGGTTCCTTTTATTTATTTACCATATTTAGGATATGATAAAAAAGAAAAATGGTATGGAGCTGAGGCCCTAGCACATTATCATAAAACTGTTTATAGAGAATGGATTGATGCAGCAGTTTTTGCAGTGGTTGCAGCAACTTTAATAAGAACTTTTTTATTTGAAGCTTATGTCATTCCAACTGAAAGTATGGAAAAAACATTGTTGGTGAATGATTTTCTATTTGTTGATAAAGTAACTTTTGGAGCTAGAATACCACAAACACCGATTGCTTTTCCATTTGTACACAATACCTTACCTGGTAGTGCTACCATACCCTCTTATGTAAAATGGATTCAACTTGATTATGGGAGGCTATATAAAATTAGAGACATTGAACGCAATGATGTAGTTGTTTTTAATTTCCCTGCAGGAGATACAATCATTAATTTACCTGAATTTGGCAGTAAAATTCCCTATTATGATGTGTTGAGAAGCCCAGAATTTAATGGTGATCGGGACAAATTAACAGCACAATATCCAATTCTAGTTCACCCAATTGATAAAACAGATAATTATATCAAACGTTGTGTTGGTATACCTGGAGATGTAATTCAAGTAAAAAATAGTGTTTTGTGGGTAAATGGGCAACTAGCATATAATGCTCAAGCGGCTCAAACTGAATATATAGTGGTTACCAATGGCAAACCAATTCCAGAGTCTTATATTGAAGATAGTTTAGGGATAAATATTGCGGAAGCATCCATGGACTTCCAACCAATTGATGGTACACCCAACACTTTTAAAATTAATATGACTGCTAGCGCAGCCAATAACTTAAAAAAATTACCATTTATTCAATCAGTTCGTTTTTTTGAAGAAAATACGGTAGGGTATACATTTCCCAATGATGTCCTTCATTTTCCATGGTCAATTGACAATTTTGGTGCAATTCGAATACCCAAAAAAGGAGATATCATTCAATTAAATGATAGCACAATTGAATTGTATAGACGATTGATAGGCACTTATGAGCACAATACTTTAGAGAAACAAAATGGGCAGTATTTCTTAAATGGATCCTTAGCTACCAAATATCAAGTGAAACAAAATTATTATTGGATGATGGGAGACAATCGTCATCGTAGTCAAGATAGTCGTTTTTGGGGATTTGTACCGGAAACCCATATTGTAGGAAGGGCTGCTTTGATATGGTTCAGTTACAATAAATCTGTAAGATGGGATAGATTGTTTTCATTAATCCACTAAGATTGGTTACATAAAATGGGTGTTGTTTGCGGAAATCTAAAATAAGGTTTGCACACCTAATGCCAACCTAAACTCATGCTGTAACAACCATTTTTTTCGTCCTTTACCCCAAGCGTATCCAACCAATGATTTGTCTGATCCAATGACTCTATGGCAGGGAACGATGATTGCAATTTTATTCTTACCATTGGCAGCAGCTGCAGCCCTTATGACTTTTGGATCTCCTAATTTTTTGGCTAAATCCGCATAACTACAGGTTTTTCCGAAAGGGATTTCGTACAATTCATTCCAAACTTTTTGTTGGAAATCAGTCCCCACTTGGTTAATAGGAACAGTAAAGGATCTTTTGCTTCCGGCAAAATAGTCCATCAATTCATCTACACATTGATGAATTACAGCGGGCAAATGAATATCACCTTTATGGTTATCGACAAATAATTGGTTATCTAGAAACTCCAAGGCTGTAATACAACCCTCTTCGGCAGTGATATTTAATTGACCAATCGGACTATGGTAAATATGTGATGTAATTGCAGTTTCCATAATAGGTTATAAAATAGTAGCAATGTCCTCTAAGTCTTGTTTTTTATAGGCTAAAATTGGACTGGTATAACACTTTGATAATGCTAGCATCAATTTTTTTATGATATCTATATTTGAAAGTGGTTTATAAAAATTGTTTTTAGGGGTCAAGTTTAGTTTCGTAAAATATTGATCCAAGTCTTTTTGAGAAAAAGGGTGACCAGAAGTACCTTCTACATAAAATTGAATATAAGATTGTGGATGTGGATCGTTTTTATTGACTTCCCAATCTGGTGTATAAAATGCGATAATACATTGGTTGGGCACATTGATAAACCCTGCATGAATTTCAAGTTGATTACATAATTCAGCATACAATAAGGTATTTGCAAATGCATTTCCTTTTTTTGATTGTAGTGGGGATGAAATTAAAAACTCTTCAGGCTTTTCATAGTTTAACTCCACTCCTTTTATTTGGTAATAGTTGTAAAGTATGTTCCTTATTACATTGGCTTGTTCCAGCGGGGTTAGATAATTATTAAGTTCTAACCAAATATTTCGTCTAATTTTTTCCAATTGATGGCGTAAATTATCTAAGGCTAATTCAGGATATTGGAATTTAGTTACCAACATGGCACCTTCAAACAAGGAAGGATTTGGGGTTGCTTTCCATTGAACAAAGGCTTCTTTTAAATCTTGCAACCTAAGTTGATAAATCATGCGCTCTATTCGATCTAAAGTTGTCTCTTCTAATGTATTTTCCCATAAATTTTCAAGGTCTGCAATGATGGGGGATCCATAGTGTAACAACCTGTTGGATATCGTATTGAAAATTTCTTCATCTGGATCATCGATTAATCTAAACAAGGCGCTTATTTCTTTTTCTTTGTCCATGAATGGGTAGTGTTTTTAAATTATTCAAATCAACAGCTTTTTTTGGTATAATCGAATATTATTTATCCCATTGTTGTGGATATAAAGTATTTCAGTGTATATACTAAACCTGCCTATTTTTCGTATCAGGTATTTAAGTCGTTTTTAACAACATTAAATTAGAAAATTGGTTATCTTCACCTATTATTTTTGAAACTTATGCAAACCAAAGTAACGCTAACTACACCTAAATTTCCTGTAGCCCCCCATTCATTACATGCTGAATTAAAGAGAAGAGTTCATGCGTATTTGGATCAACATGAAATCAAAAGTACAGGGAATCGCAAATTATTTTCTAAAGCAATTATATTAATATCACTGTTTGTTATCACCTACATTCATTTGGTATTTTTTACCCCATCTAATGTGATAGCCATCACAGAGTGTGCTTTTTTTGGCTGCCTTATTGCTGCTATTGGATTTAATGTGATGCATGATGGTAGTCATGGAAGTTTTAGCAAGTATGCTTGGTTAAATAAACTTGCATCTTCTTCGATTAGTGTTTTAGGAGCAAGTAGATTTATGTGGGGCATGAAACATGTTACTATTCATCATACCTATACCAATATTGATGGTGTAGATGACGATATTGAAGTGGGTGTTTTAATGAGAATGGCACCAACACAAAAACATTACTTATTACATCGTTTTCAACATGTTTATTTCTGGATTCTATATATGTTATTGTATATTTTTTGGATTTTCTTTGCTGATTATAAAAAATATTTCTCAAAAAAAATTGGATCTATTTCTTTTAAAAGTATGACGCTTGGCGAGCATATTGAGTTTTGGATGGTAAAAATTTACCACGCTATATTTTTTGTAATACTCCCAATTTACATGGTGGGTTGGATGAATTGGTTTATTGGATTTTTGGTTTCAACCTTTGTAGCAGGCTTTGCATTAAGCATCGTATTTCAATTAGCGCATACTGTGGATGAAACTACTTTCCCTGTTGCGCAACAGCCCGAAAACAAAATGCCAGATGAATTTGCAGCACATCAAATTCAAACAACTGCAAATTTTGCTACAAAAAGTAAATTGATTAGTTGGTTAGTGGGTGGATTGAATTTTCAAATTGAACACCATTTATTTCCTAAAATATCGCATGTTCATTATCCAGCTATCTCTAAAATTGTTAAAGAAGCTTGTGCTGATTTTAAGCTGAAATACAATGAATATCCTACTATGTTAAGTGCCATAAAAGCACACGTGAATTTCTTAAGAGCAATGAGTAAGCCTGCTGTTGCTTAAATGATGCAATTAAAATAATTAGCTTATTTTTATTTGGTTGTTTTCTTTTTACGCGCAGTTTTGCGGGGTGGATTCTTTTTTAATTCTTCAATTATTTCTTTGACCTCTTCAATTGTAAGGGTCTCCACTTTTTCTTGTTGCTCCTTAGACAATTTGAAATTGCGTAAGCCTTGTTTAATATACGGTCCATAAGGGCCTCTTAATAATTGTATTTTTTCTTTTTCGAATACCTTGATTGTTCTTTCTTCTTTGGCTTTTCTTTTTTCAGCAATCATTGGAGTTATATCTTCAAGGCTTACGGTATAAGGGTCCATTTCTTTGTTAAGGGAATAAAACTTCTTATCGTGTGCTGCATAGGGACCAAAGCGGCCAATATTCACAGTCACTTCATTCTCTTCAAATAAGCCCAAAGTTCTTGGTAGTTTAAATAATTCCATTGCATCTTCAAAGCTAATGGTCTCAATGCTTTGAGATGCTTTTAATTTAGCAAATTTTGGTTTTTCTTCCTCATCTTGGTGACCAATTTGTACCATTGGTCCATAGCGTCCCATCCGTGCAATTACTTTTTTCCCAGAAAGGGGGTCGAATCCCAATTCTCTTTCTCCTTTCGCTCGTTCTGCAGTTTCTAAGGTGTGTTCAATAGTTTCGTGAAATGGGTTGTAAAAGGATTCCAACATTTTACTCCATTTTAACTTACCCAATGCAATTTCATCGAACTCATTTTCAATTTTAGCTGTAAAGCCAAAATCCATGACTTTAGGAAAGTTTAATTTTAAAAAATCTGTTACCACTAAACCTAAATCGGTGGGAGATAGTTTATTCTTTTCTGCGCCAGTAATTTCACTAGCCTGAGTTGTAGATATTTCGTCTTTATTGTTTAATGTTACTATTTGATAGTTTCTAACCACACCCTCTTTTTCTCTTTTTTCAACATAATTACGCTTCATAATTGTTGTGATGGTAGGAGCGTAAGTGGAAGGGCGGCCTATTCCTAATTCTTCTAATTTTTTTACCAAACTTGCCTCTGTGTAACGTGAGGAAGGGCGGCTAAAGCGTTCTTGACCTGTCATGCTGATAAAGTCAAGTTTTTGTCCTTTTGTCAAGGGAGGCAATAATTTATCCGATCCATCAGGGGAGAGTTCAGCTGAATCCTCATCAACATCGTCCTCATCTTTACCTTCTAAATAAACTTTTAAAAACCCATCAAATTTCATAACCTCACCAGTTGCTGTAAGGTTTTCTTTATTTGTTGAAATTTCAATTTTAGCAGTTGTTTTTTCAAAAATTGCATCACTCATTTGTGAAGCAATTGTACGCTTCCATATTAATTCATACAATCGATTGGTGTCTGCATCATCAACCTTAGATTCATTCATATAAGAAGGTCGAATGGCTTCGTGTGCCTCTTGAGCTGATTCGTTTTTATTCTTAAACTTTCTTGGTTGATAGTAGTTGTCTCCGAAACTGGAATGGATTTCATTTTTAATCGCATCAATGGCCGTTTCACTTAAACTAATACTATCCGTTCTCATGTAAGTGATCTTACCACTTTCATATAGTTTTTGCGCCAGTAACATAGTTTTGCTAACACTGTATCCTAATTTTCTAGAGGCTTCTTGTTGTAAGGTAGAAGTTGTAAATGGGGCAGATGGAGTACGTTTGCCTTCTTTTACGGTTACATCTTTTACAGTATAGTTCGCACCCTTACAATCGTTTAAAAATTTTTCTACTCCGGAAGTTGAGGTTAGCTTTTGAGGGCCTTCTGCTTTAAATTTTACTTTCTTTTTATGAATGTCTAAAGCACTAAAGAAAGCATTTACTTTAAATATACTTTCAGGAATAAATTGGTTGATTTCCCTTTCTCTTTCAGCAATTAATCTTACAGCTACACTTTGAACACGCCCTGCACTTAAGCTTTTTTGCATTCCAATTTTTCGCCATAAAACAGGACTTAATTCAAATCCTACAATTCTGTCTAATATTCTACGGGCTTGTTGGGCATCCACTAAATCCATATTAATTAAGCGAGGATTTTCAACAGCCTTTTTTATGGCTGGTGTCGTAATTTCATGAAATACGATTCTTTTTGTTTTCTTTGGATCCAATCCCAATACTTCTGCTAAGTGCCAACTAATGCTTTCTCCTTCTCGGTCCTCATCCGATGCCAACCATACTTCCTTGGCTTTCTTGGTCAAGGATTTCAATTCTTTTACCACTTTTTCTTTTTCATTGGGAACCATATACCTGGGTTTGAATTTATTTTTCAAATCAATACCCATATCGTTTTTTTCTAAATCACGAATATGACCATAGCAACTTCTCACATCAAATTCTTCACCTAAAATTTTTTCAATGGTCTTTGCCTTAGCAGGGGACTCAACGATTAATAAGTTTTTCGACATATTTGTCAACCGCTCCTTCGGGTTTTTTTTATTGAAAATCAACTAATTAGGAAATGGACTTTTCATGGTACCACTACCTAAATCCATTCATTATGATGCAATATTAGCCTATTAGCATTAAAAAATAAAAATCATCTAGCATTAGTTACTTAAAAAAGCCACTATTTGGTCTATAATTTCAGGTGTTTTGTAAATTTTGTTATGACCCAAGCCATTGGTAATCAAAAATTTAATGTTATTATTTGCATTTTGTTTAAATTTTTCCAAATCTTTATAGGGACAGATTTTATCACCTTGATCATGTACCCAAAGGATAGGTCCATTGTATTGTTCAATGGCACGGTCAGCTTCAAAAAATTGAATGGGTAAGGTTGTTCTTTTACTTAATTCAGTTAAAAAAGCCTTTTGGACAGCACCAGATAAATGCATCATCTTAAAAAAATTTTCAAAAGTCGTCGTTGTTTTTGTTGCAGGGGCAATGAGGACGAATTTATGTGCTAATGGATTGGGCATAGATTCAGCGATTAAAGCTAAAGTAATCCCCCCCAGTGAATGACCAATAAAATGATCTATGGGACCTAATTGTGCAATGGTAGCTTCAATAGCCTCTTTGTATACAATAATATTAATATATTTTCCTTCACTTTGGCCATGAGCAGGCGCATCAATTCCAAATACCCTAAATCCTTTCTCTAAAAGAGGTTGGATATATTGTTCAAATTTATAAAAATAGCTAGCATATCCATGGCATATTAAAATTGATTTACCATTGGGGTTATTTGAATTCCATTCATATCCTTTTATCTTTTGACCATTTTTTATATGAATTGAATGTTGGATTGCTCGTTGAAATAATGCGGGCGTTTTTTGTTTTTTATATTTTGGATAAGGTGTGCAAAATAAATCAAAGGCTAACTTGCCTGCTGTAGTTGATGAAAATCGTCCAATGGTATTTAATTTTGACCTTAAAAATTGTAGGTATAATTTTTCAGAAATGCCCGTCACTTTCATATGCTAATTTTAGGAAGCAAAGATATGTGCCCTTCCCAACTTAGTTATATTTTTTTGTATTTCGACAACAAAAAAACTTGCTTCAAAGCGGTTTAAAGCTATTTTTGTAAAAACACATTCGCAAATTTATGTACGATCTTATCATTAATTTTGAACAAAAAGGATTAAACCCCGTTGTATTAAACAACATTGCTGCAGGAGATAGTTTATTAGAGGTCATATTAGATGCTGGCATTGAGTTGCATCACAATTGTGGTGCGGTTTGTGCTTGTAGCACCTGTCATTTGTATGTAAAGAAAGGAATGGAATTTTTAGAAGCCTTATCTGATAGAGAGGAAGACTTTATTGATAGAGCCGTTAATCCAAGAATTGAATCAAGATTGGGTTGTCAATGTATCCTACAAGAAGGCTCCGGGCACATCGAAATAACCTTACCTGATCAAACACAATTTTTAGGAGAATAGTACTAGTTGATTTCTTTATATTTATAATTCAAGCGAAAAAAAAATTACATGCAGCAATTTGAACCACCCATTTACTGGAATGATCACGAAGACATTGCCCAAAAATTATATGAAAAATTTGGAGATGATTACACGGAGTCAAAAATTTATAGAGTTCGCTTTACTGATTTATTAAATTGGATACTTGAGCTACCTCATTTTGAAGGTAAAAAAGAAGAATCTAATGAAGGGCATTTGGAAATGATTCAAAGTGCCTGGGTGTATGAATGGCGTGATAATCAAAAATAGCTTTTACCTTTACCACATATTCCGAAAAGTTTGTTAGCACTATTTAAAAAAATATCCTGTTTCATTTTTGACGTTGATGGTGTATTAACCAATGGTGATGTTATTGTCATGCCAAATGGTGTTTTGGTTAGAAAAATGAATATTAAAGATGGATATGCTTTACAATTAGCTATCAAAAAAGGGTATCGTGTTTGGGTAATTTCAGGAGGAAACTCAATTGAAGTAGAAGAAAGATTACAAAAATTAGGAGTGACTGAAGTACACATGCGGGTCAAAGACAAAAAGGAACTTGTACAAGAATTAGCGCGTGTTTATGCAGTGTCAATGGATGAAATATTATTTATGGGAGACGATATGCCCGATTATGAAGCAATGCGCATAGTAAGCATAGCAGCTTGTCCTAAAGATGCTGCAATTGATATTAAATCAATTGCCAATTACATTGCTTTGTTAAATGGGGGAGAAGGTTGTGTTCGAGAAGTCATAGAGAAAGTATTAAAATTAAATGATCATTGGGACTTGGAAGATCATATTCGTGCTCAATAATTAATGTCTAAAAAATGTATAGTTGAAAACTTTTATTTCTTTCTTGAAACTCATCAGATGGCCGAACTTAGTTTTTATTTTATTGGCCGAATGTTTATTTCATTTTTGTATTTATAAACCATTGTATCCCCAGGCAGGGACAGCTGAGGATATAAACTTTTATTTAATTGCCCTTACTTATTTGTTTATAGCAGCAGCAGGTTATATAATTAATGACTATTTTGATATTAATATTGACCAAGTTAACAAACCCAATAAGGTAGTAGTAGGGTTCTTTATAAAACGAAGATGGGTCATATTTTGGCACTTATTATTTAGTATTATTGGAATTTTTGTTTCCACCATATCTTTTCCTTTCAACCAATATTGGCATATTCATTTATCCAATTTATTAACCATTTTGCTGTTGTGGTTTTACTCTACAAATTTTAAAAAGCAAGTATTAATAGGGAATATTATCATCTCTTTATTAACCGTTTGGTCAATAGCAGTCGTTTATTTTTCTAAATTTACATTTCAAGCAATCATACATCCCAATATAAATGATTTTGCAAATTTTAAATTTGCAAAATTAATGTTATTGTACAGTGTATTTGCCTTTATATTAACACTCATTAGGGAGGCCCTAAAGGATATGGAGGATATTGAAGGAGATGAAAAATTTGGCTGCAAAACTTTGCCAATTGTTTGGGGATTGAAGCCCACTAAAATTTACATTAGCATATGGTTAGTTGTTGTCATTGCTATTTTATTTATTATACAGTTATATGCAATACCATTTGGCTGGTGGTATAGTATTGTATATTGTATTATTCTCATCATCCTACCATTACTAATTGTGCTCTTTAAGCTAAGAAAAGCTTTTACCAGTAAAGATTTTCATAAACTTAGCACTTATATAAAGTTTACCATGTTTACAGGTATTTTATCGATGTTGTTTTTTTATTTTTTATTATAAGATATGGTTTCATTTATTTTAGCTTCAGGTTCCCCTCGTAGAAAAGATTTATTAAAGTTAGCAGAGATTGATTTTGATATAATCGTTTCAGCAACTGACGAATCTTATCCTAGCACCCTGCCATTGCAAGAAGTGCCGATTTATTTAGCAACGCAAAAAGCAATTGCTGTTGCAGGTTTAATTTTTCAAGAAAATAGTAAAAATGAAAAGTGTATTATTGCTGCAGACACGATTGTTTTAATTGATAATATTATTTTAGGAAAGCCGGTTGACAGAGACGACGCCATCTTATCCTTGACGATGCTTTCTGGTAAAACACATCAAGTGATTACAGGTGTGAGTCTTTTATGGAATCATGAAGTCATTTCATTTTCAGAGACAACTTTTGTTGAATTTAATTCACTTTCCAAAGAACAAATTACATATTATATTGATAAATATAAGCCTTATGATAAAGCCGGGGCTTATGCAATTCAGGAATGGATTGGTGTAGTTGGTATAAAAAGCATCCAAGGAGATTTTTACAATGTAATGGGGCTGCCTGTTAGTAAACTTATCCAACAGTTGAAGCGGTTATCTTTGTTGTAATTTTTATAAGGTAACATAATCATTATTTCTCTTACTGCCAATCAAATGTGATTGCTAATTCAACATCAGGATGCAAACTTCTTTCAACAGGGCATGTGCGTGCTACTTTTTCTAACAATTCTTTTGATTTATCATCTAATGCTAAAGCAGGCAATGTTACATGAGCAATAATTTTTCCAATTCTTCTAGGGTCAGTCACCATTACTTTAGTGACTTCTACTTTCGCACCATCTAATACAATTTCCATTGACGCTGCTTTAATGCCCATTGTAGTAAGCATACAAGCGCCAAGACCAGTCGCTATTAAATCGGTAGGTGAAAATCTTTCTCCTTTTCCTTTGTTATCTGTAGGGGCATCTGTTTCAATAGTAGATCCACTTTGTAAGTGCAAACAAGTTGTTCTTAAATTTGATTCATAAGTTACGGTAGCTGTCATTCTATGTATTGTTTTGAGTTTTATAATTTTGGTAAATTTACCAATTTATTCCCCTTAAGTCTTGTATTTTTGCAAAGATAATTGAGTCCTATGCAAGAACTTCCCATCCTATCTACACAGCCCACTGAAAGCCTTAAAAAGCCAGATTGGCTTCGTGTTAAGCTCCCTATTGGAGAAAGCTATAAACATGTTAGGGGATTGGTTGATAACCATAAATTACATACAATTTGTGAAAGTGGCAATTGTCCAAACATGGGTGAATGCTGGGGAGAAGGCACGGCTACTTTTATGATTCTTGGTAATATTTGTACACGTAGTTGTCAATTTTGTGCGGTGGCAACAGGTCGTCCAAAACCAGTTGAATGGGATGAGCCTCAACGGGTCGCAGAAGCCGTCTATTTAATGAAAGTAAAACATGCAGTAATCACTAGTGTAGACAGAGATGAATTGCCTGATGGCGGTTCTACAATATGGGCAAATACAATAAAAGCCATAAAAGCGTTAACGCCATCAACAACACTTGAAACCTTAATTCCTGATTTCAGGGGCATACAAGAACAAATTGATCGGATCATTGAAGCAGCACCTGAAGTGGTTAGCCATAATATGGAAACAGTAGAACGCAATACAAGACGCGTTCGGGTTCAAGCAAAATATGATCGAAGCTTACGTGTATTGGAAGCATTAAAAAAGGGAGGGCGTCGAACCAAGACTGGATTGATGTTAGGCATTGGTGAGGAAAAAAATGAAGTTATACAAACCATGAAAGATTTGGTAAATGTAGGTTGTGATGTTTTAACATTAGGGCAATATTTACAACCTACTAAAAAACATTTACCAGTGCAACGTTTTGTGCATCCTGATGAGTTTGCCGAACTTAGACAACTAGGCTATGAATTGGGTTTTGATTATGTTGAAAGTGGGCCGTTGGTGCGTTCATCTTACCATAGTGAAAAACATGTAATTGCCGGATGGGGTAGAAATAAATGGATGGAAGAAAAAAAGTAAAAAAGCTTAAGCCCACATTAAAGCAGAAGCCCCTAAAATAGCTGCATCAGATTCCTTTAAATGGCTAAATAATATTTTTACTTTATGTTGGAATATTTCTATCACATTTGCTTCTAAATGAGTTCTGGTTGGTTTCAATATCAAGTCTCCAGCTTTTGTTAATCCTCCGAATAAAATGATGGCCTCAGGGCTCGAGAACATTACAAAATTCGCGAGAGACATTCCCAAAATTTTTCCTGTAAATTCAAAAACTTCTTTAGCAACTTCATCGTTTTTTTGAGCAGCTTCAAATACATCTTTTGAAGTGATTTTATCAATAGGCAATTCCCTTAATAAGCTTGGTCTATTCGTGTCTCTCAGCATTTCCAGTGCCGATTGTGCTACCCCTGTAGCAGAAGCATAGCTTTCTAAAGATCCTTTTTTACCAGTACCAGGATGTAATCTACCATCAGGTATGATGATGGTATGTCCTAATTCACCTGCAAATCCATCGTGTCCATAAATGAGTTGTCCATTGGCAACAATACCACTCCCAACGCCTGTGCCCAATGTAATCATGATAAAATCTTTCATTCCTTTAGCTGCACCATACATCATTTCCCCAACGGCTGCAGCATTGGCATCATTCGTCAATTTTACCGGTAATGAAAATTTATCCTGTAGCATTTTAGCAAAAGGGATAACACCTTTCCAAGGTAAGTTTGGTGCATATTCTATGGTACCAGTATATATATTTCCATTTGGAGCACCTACTCCAATACCTTTAATCCTACTAACACCACCCACTTTTTCTATAAGTTCGCTTAGTTTTTGATATAATTCATCAATGAAGCTGTTTACTTGAGCATGTGTGTTTGTTGCCATTGAGTTGGCATGCAATACGTTCCCATCTTTATCAACAATACCATATTTCGTATTGGTTCCCCCAATATCAACGCCAATTACATAAGCATCCATACATTTGATTTTTAATTTAAAAAATAGCGTAAATATTAATGACCAGTCTTTGCTTCTGTTTCATCATAATTTATGCCTTGTCTTTTTAAAATGCTTTTCACAGCAATTGCAAAAAACAAAATATAGGAAAAACAAGCAACCGGTATCCAAAATGAATTGTGAATACCACTTCCTTCAACTGCATTTTTAGAAGATTGAAGAAAGTCAGCTAATTTACCTTGAATAGGTGGAATAATACCACCTCCTAAAATCATCATAATTAGAAAAGCAGCTCCTTGTGTTGTATATTTTCCTAGGCCAGCAATTGATAAGGAAAATATGGACGGCCACATAATGGAACAAGCAATACCACCTGTTAAGAAAGCATATATAGCAATATCTCCTTTGTTGAATATGCCTATTAACATCGCAATAATGCCTATGAGACTAAAAATCAATAAAGTTTTAGCGGGTTTGTCCTTACTCAAAAAGAACGCAACAATTTGAATGAGTATACAAATGACATACATGTGCAAGGGTTTCATATCATATTGGGCAAAACTATTTACACCAATTACAATTCCAAATGCAATTAAGGGGACAATGACTGTTACTATTTTTTTTGTATTGCTTTTAAAATCAAAAGCAGCGATTGCGCCAGTCCATCGACCAATCATCATACTCCCCCAATACATGGATACAAATGGCGCTATTTTTGAAGATGGGATACTGCCAAAATCTTTTTGTTTAAGCAACTCACCTAAATTAGAACCAATGGCAACTTCCACCCCAACATAAACAAATAAAGCTAGCATCCCTAAAACCAATTGGGGATATTTCATAGCTCCCCAACCATTCTCATTTCTTTTAGCTGCATAATTCGCAAATAACAAACCTACGACCACTGTTGCAAGAGCGCCGAATAACCATTTTAAACGCATGGTTTCCAAGGCCAATTTTTCTGCACTGTTTGTTAAGGTAGCTGGATCTATTTTATAACTATTAAAAATGGGAACAAACATAATAATGAGCACTCCTGTCATGATTAATAGCAAGTTCAATGCTTTGTTTGCTGGTTCTATTTTTTCATCATTAATGCCCGCTGGTACTTTTTTAGAAAAATGAAATAGGCCAGCCGCAGCCAAAAATAAAAAACCTGCTGCGCTGTATAAAATAACCACTTTACTTAAACTGAGTGCAGCAATTTGATCATCTGTGATGGCAGCAGCAGTACCAAACAATGCAAAGGCAACAACAATCGGTCCAATGGTGGTTCCAAATGAATTAATTCCACCGGCTAAATTGACACGACTTGCACCTGTACTAGGATCACCAAGTGCAATGGCAAAGGGTTGAGCGGCGGTTTGTTGTAAGGAAAAACCTAATGCAACAATAAACAATCCCACCAACATGCCTGTAAAAGTGTTTGCGTTTACTGCAATAATCATTGCAGCAGCGCCTATCGCTGAAAACAACAATCCATAAACAATACTTTTTTTATAACCCCATTTGCCCACTAAGTCTTTTCCACCAAAGGCCCCATATGCAAAAAGGGCAAGCGCACCTAAGTAATAAGCTAGGTAAAAAGCAAAATCAACAAGCTGACTTTGGAACTGGTCTAAATTAAATTTGTGTTTACAAAAAGGAATAAAAACACTATTACTAGATGCAATAAATCCCCAAAAAAAGAAGACTACAATTAATGTACTTAATGCACCTGTATTGGTAGGTTGTTTTGTTTGACGCATACAATCGTTGGTTTAATCATTTATTTTAAATCGGTAGCGTAAAATACTTAAAATAAATTATAAAATTAACCATTTGGTTCGTTAAAATGAGGTTGGTATTCTTGATTGTATTGTGTAAATTGTTATTAAATTGATTTCTTTTATGACCATTGTCCACATTAGTGCTGAATGTTATCCAATGGCCAAAGTAGGTGGATTAGCTGATGTTGTTGGGGCGCTTCCTAAATATCAAAATAAAAAAGGGGACAATGCAATGGTAGTAATGCCTATGTATAAAACACCTTTTCTAGAAAAAAATGAATGGGAAGTTGTTTTTAAAAAGAATACAAATGGAAATAACTGGTTTTTTGATTATACCGTAATAAAATTAAAAAATGGCACAATTGGTTTTGATTTATATTTAATAGATATTTTTGGTTTATTAGATAGACCCAAGATATATGGGTATGCTGATGACAATGAACGATTTATTGGCTTTCAAATCGCGGTAGTCAATTGGATACATCATTGGACTAATAAGCCTGATATCATTCATTGTCATGATCATCAAGCTGGTTTGGTTGCTTTTATGATGAAGCATTGTTATGCGTACCAAAATTTACAATCTATTAAAACGATATTGACAATTCACAATGCACAATATCATGGTGCGATGCAGTGGGATAAAAGCGAAATCATTCCCAATTGGGACCCTTGGAAAAAAGGATTGCTAGAATGGAATGGTTGTATCAATCCATTAGCGGCTGCAATTAAATGTGTAGACAGAGTGACTACCGTAAGTGAAACTTATTTACAAGAATTAAAAGTAAATGCAAATGGATTAGCTTCTTTGTTGGTGCACGAGCAAGCAAAATGTGTTGGTATTTTAAATGGGATAGACAATGAAATATGGAATCCGGCAACAGACCCTATGATTCCTTTTCATTATGACTTAAACACAATTTCAACTGAGAAAAAGAAAAACAAAGAAATAATTTGTAAAAAATATCATCTAGATGTTGAAAAGCCACTTATCTTATTCATTGGTAGATTGGTGGGAGAAAAAGCTGCAGATGTTTTACCCATTGCCATTCAACAAGCATTGGATAAAACAAATTGTGGGGCTAATTTTTTGATAATAGGAACGGGGGAAACTGCCATAGCATCAGCTTTGCAATATTTGGTACAATTATATCCTGGTTACTATAATACTTATATCGGATATGATGAAAAAATAGGGCATGAAGCGTATGCAGCTGCTGATTTTTTATTAATGCCAAGTAGGGTTGAACCCTGCGGACTTAATCAGCTATATGCCATGCGGTATGGTACCATTCCAATGGTAAGAGATACGGGAGGGTTACATGATACGGTCATCGATATGGGGGATGAGAATGGATTTGGCATTCGGTTTCTACATGCTTCAGCTTCAGATATCGTTCATGCAATCGAACGTGCAATTGATGTATATGCGGATGAAAATAAAATGCGAAAGATGATTGCTGACTGTATGGCCATTGACCATAGTTGGGATTCGGTAGTAGCGGCTTATAAAAATGTCTATCAATCTATTGTTTCATTATAAATAAGCTGATCATGTCTAATTATGCAAAACAAACAGTTTCTATCATACTAGGTGGTGGAGCTGGTGCTAGACTTTCTCCCTTAACGGCAAGAAGGTCAAAGCCTGCGGTTCCCATCGCTGGAAAATATCGTTTGGTTGATATTCCCATTAGCAATTGTATAAATTCAAATTTGAATCGAATATTTGTTTTAACTCAATTCAATTCAGCTTCTTTAAATCAACATATAAAAAATACCTATCATTTTAGTGCTTTTAGTTCAGGGTTTGTAGATATTTTGGCTGCAGAACAAACGCCAGACAATCCAGGATGGTTTCAAGGAACTGCTGATGCCGTTAGACAATCATTAAGACATTTGGATAAAATGGATTTTGAATATGTGTTGATTTTAAGCGGGGATCAATTGTATCAAATGGATTTTAGTAAAATGATTGATGCACACAGAAAAAGCGGGGCAGCAATTTCCATTGCAACCATTCCAGTAGGAGATAGAGAAGCTCCTGAATTTGGGATTTTAAAATCTGATGATGAAAATGTGATTACTTCTTTTATTGAAAAACCAAAAAAAGAATTGCTTCCTGAATGGACAAGTGATACCGGTGTTGCAATGCAATCACAAGGGCGTAATTATTTAGCCTCCATGGGTATTTATGTGTTTAATAAAGATATCTTGTATAAATTATTAAACGAGGTGCATGCAAATGCAACAGATTTTGGTAAAGAAATCATTCCAGATTCGATAGCGTATTACAAAGTATTAAGTTATCAATATGATGGATATTGGACCGATATTGGGAACATTTACTCTTTTTTTGAAGCCAATATTGCATTGACTGATGAAATACCTCCTTTTAATTTATTTGACAGTTCGCAAACTATTTATACGCGTTCTAGAATGTTACCACCTGCTAAAATTAGTGGAACAAAAATTGATAAAGCAATCGTAGCTGAAGGTTCTATCATTCATGCTGAGTCAATTACTAAATCAGTAATTGGTATTCGTTCACGGATTGGAAAAGGCACTGTAATAAAAAATGCCTATATCATGGGTTGTGATTTCTATGAAACAATAGATCAAATCAATTTAAAAAATGAGCAAGGCCAACCAATTATAGGTATTGGAGAAAACTGCTTAATTGAAGATGCTATTGTAGATAAAAATTGCTCTATTGGAAATAATGTTGTTATTAAAGGAGGAGCACACCTTGAAAAAATGGATCATCCATTATACACCATCAAGGATGGTATTGTTGTGGTTAAAAAAGGTGCCGTCATTCCAAATGGTTTTGTAATTTAATGTAAGTAAACAAAATATTTATGCATACAGCTTATACAGGGGAAAAAGTAAAATTGAGTTTTTGGCAAATTTTTAATATGTGTTTTGGATTTTTCGGAATCCAATTTGGATGGAGTTTGCAAATGAATAACATGAGTGCCATCTATGAATTTTTAGGTGCCAAACCTGAACAAATTCCAGGTTTATGGTTGGCAGCTCCCATGACCGGTTTAATAATTCAGCCAATCATTGGATATTGGAGTGATCGAACATGGCATCCAAAATTAGGAAGACGAAGACCTTTCTTTTTAATTGGTGCTATTTTAAGTTCAGCGCTTTTATTTGTAATGCCCAATTCATCTACTATATGGATGGCAGCGGGTGTGTTATGGATATTGGATTCAAGCATTAATGTGACTATGGAACCTTTTAGAGCCTTTGTTGCCGATAATTTAAATGATAAACAAAGGTCATTTGGATTTTCAATGCAAAGTATGTTTATTGGACTTGCATCCTTTATTGCTGGTTATTTACCTCAATTATTAGTGAAATGGTTTGGTTTTTCAAGACAGGGTGCCGTTGGAACAATACCTCCCAATATTTTATTTTCTTTTTATATTGGTGCCGCTGTATTTTTTGTTGCAGTGATGTATACCATTCTTAGCAGTAAAGAATATCCACCTTCAGAAAATAATATAGTGGAGGAATCGCTTCCAAAAGATTCTATTGTAAAGGAGATTTTTGATTCTATTAAAAATATGCCTGTTCAAATGAAGCGATTAGCGCTTGTTAACTTTATTACTTGGCCTGGTTTATTTTTAATGTGGTTTTATTATACCCCAGGAGTTGCTAGGCAACTTTTTCATGGTGATAGTGATAGTACAAATCAGGTGGTTAAGGACTTATATACAATGGGTGTAGAACATGCTGGTGCAACTTCTGCCATTTTAAATTTAGTTACTTTTGGATTTTCATTTACACTTGCTTTTTGGGTTGGGTTAATGGGAAAAAAATATACCCATGCGATGTGTTTATTATTGGGTGGCCTTGGATTAATTTCAGTTTACTATGTTCAAAATGCTAATTTTTTATATTTGAGTATGGGATTAGTAGGCATTGCATGGGCTTCTATTTTATCCATGCCTTATTCGATGTTGGCAGGATTTATACCTGAACAAAAGATGGGAATTTATATGGGTATTTTTAATTTTTTTATCGTACTTCCAGAAATTATCGCTTCTTTATTTTTCGGTAAAATCATGTCTAACTTTTTACACAACGATCGTTTAATGGCAGTTCAAATTGGTGGTGGTTTATTGATATTGGCGAGTATCATTTGTGCGTTAATCATAAAAGAAGAAAAAAGTAATAAAGAAACAATAGCAAAAGTCTAGTTGAAAATCTTGAAAGAGATAACTGATATTAAAATAAGGAATAAAATAGGAACACAATTTTCAATTCCAGCAATGACAATGCAGGTGATTGAATTAACAAAATAATTATGCCAAAATACGAAGAGGTCAATTTTGTAGATAGTCAACAACCTGTTTGGAATTATTCATTAATGGCAGATGATGATATTCAAAATTTCCAAAATGGCACACATTATCGTCTATATGAAATATTTGGGAACCATCAAATTGAAGTTTTACAAACAAAGGGTACGTATTTTGCAGTTTGGGCTCCCAATGCAACTGCTGTTTTTGTAACGGGTAATTTCAATAATTGGGATAAAGCTGCACATCCTTTAAAAGTACGATTAGATCGTTCAGGTATTTGGGAAGGTTTTATTCCAAATGTTCATAAGGGTGAAGTTTATAAATACCATATTCATGGATACGAAGGAGCATTGCTAGATAAAGGGGATCCTTTTTCAAATTATTGGGAACTTAGGCCATTAACTGCATCAATTACCTGGGATACCGATTATGAATGGAAGGATGCCAGTTGGTTGGAGAAAAGAAAAATCAGTAATCGTACTGATCAGCCTTATTCGGTTTATGAAGTGCATTTGGCTAGTTGGATGCGTCCTGATAAAAACAATGAGAATAGTTACAACTCTTATGAACAACTCATTGACTTATTGGTACCTTATGTAAAAGAAATGGGTTTTACACATGTTGAGTTTATGCCTGTCATGGAACATCCTTTTGATGGAAGTTGGGGTTATCAGGGGATTGGATTTTTTGCACCTACCTCACGTTTTGGGAATCCTCAAGCCTTTGCTGCCTTAGTGGATGCTTTTCATAAAGTAGAAATTGGGGTCATTATTGATTGGGTACCTTCTCATTTTCCATATGATAGTCATGGACTTTATATGTTTGATGGAACGCATACTTATGAATATGCTGATGAAAAAAAAGGATTCCATCCAGATTGGAATTCTTATATCTTCAATTACAAAAGGGGAGAGGTTAAATCATTTTTAATAAGTAGTGCATGTTTTTGGTGTGATCAATTTCACATTGATGGATTAAGAGTGGATGCGGTTAGTTCTATGTTAAAATTGGATTATAGTAGGGAGGAAGGACAGTGGGAAAGAAATGAATTTGGAGGAAATGGAAATATGGAAGCCATTGCCTTTATTAAGGATTTAAATGAAACCTTATATCGTGATTTTCCTGCTATTCAAACCATAGCCGAGGAAGCTACTGATTGGCCTAGTGTTAGCCAACCCACTTTTATGGATGGTTTGGGTTTTGGAATGAAATGGATGATGGGTTGGATGCATGATACATTGGACTATTTTAAATTAGATCCACTTTTTCGCTCTGGAAGTCAGGATAAGTTTACTTTTTCGATGATGTATTATTATGATGAACATTTTATGTTGCCCTTAAGTCATGATGAAGTGGTTCATGGGAAAAGTCCAATGATTTATAAAATGCCAGGTGATGAATGGCAGAAATTTGCCAATTTAAGGTTGTTGTACACTTACATGTTTACCCACCCTGGAGCGAAACTATTGTTTATGGGGAATGAATTTGCAGTCACTCATGAGTGGAATTATAAAACTGAGTTACAGTGGGACCTGTTACAATATCTAAGCCATGGAGGCATTAAAAATTGTGTTCAACAACTCAATCAACTATTAGTGAGTTCACCTGCATTGTATGAATTACAATACGAGCCAGCTGGATTCGAGTGGATTGAAACCAATAAACGTCAAGAAGGAGTCATTGCCTATAGAAGGCGCGCCAAGGATTGGAAGAACGATATTTTGGTTGTTTTGAACATGACAACCACACCTCGATATGCTTTTCCAATTCATATACATGGAAATAAATCTTGGCAGGAAATATTTAACAGTGATCATCCTAATTTTTGGGGTGTCGGGGATTTGAAAAATGAATCCATTTTGATGAATCCTCAGGATGAAAAAATGGAATGGTTTTCATTGTCATTGAACCTTCCGGCCTTAGCAGCTATCGTTTTAAAATAAATTCCAATTTTAGGCGACAGGTACGCAAAATCACATTTTTTCGTAAGTTGTTCACATTTTTTAAAACTAGTCAACTCTTAATAATTTGGTAATATAAACAGTTGAACTTTGAATTCGTAATAAAAAAATAAAAAATGAAGACAAACAACAAAACAATGATGTATGAAGCAGTTTCAGAGTTCATACAATTGCACGCCTTCGATCATTTATTAGACAACGAATTAGCACAATTCAAAAGTATATTACAAAATTGGGCAGAAACTGAGGATCCAAATGAGTTACAGCTAATTAAAGAAAAATTAGTGCCATTTTTAAGCAAGGCAAATTTCTTTGTTGAATCTGTATCTCAAGCTGCTGTTCAGCTATGGTTTTATGCATTGTCTTACAACAATATTCCTATTGGGAATATGATGCAAGATTTAAGTACAAATAACGAGCTAGCTGCTTACTAGTTTACTAAAAGAAAGGCCCTTAGTTTGGTAAGGGCCTTTCTTTTATTGATAGTTATTTATGGGTTTAAAATAATCCTTTTCTCAATGTTATTTTACTTTCCCCTATTTTAAATCCATTGTTGTATACTTCCACTTTGTATTCCCCTACAATCAATTTGATATTTTCTTTGATATCGAAGTTTATGAATGAAGTTTCATTTTGCACATATTTGACAGTTAGTTTGGTTGCAAAAGTTCTTTGCCCATCTTCTCTTGTCTTGAAAGAGTTTCCTTCACCAATTGGTTTGCCTTCTGGATTTGTTAAACATACATAAATATCTTGTGGACCAGTAGGGGTTATTTTATTTTTGTCTAATTGGAAAGAAACACGAATGGTGTTTGCCCTTTTGGCATTAGTCGTTTTTCTTTCACTTCCATCTTCTCTAACCCGCAAAGATTCAATGTTAAAAGTAGATGCATGTAGGGTAGAACCAATATCTTGTAATCTATCTTTTTCCTTTGTAGTAGAGATTAAATTGGTGTTTAAAGTTGTATTTTGATTGGTTAAATCCTCATTTTTGGCAGTCAAAACTTTATTTTTCAATTGTTCTTTTCCTAAATCATCCACTAAACTTGCTAGTTTAGTATTTAATTCAGCAATCATGTTTTTTGCTTCAGCAAGTTCTTTGTTGGTCGTATTTTGTTTCTTTAAAATATTGGCAATGTTTGACTTTAATTTTTTGATTTCATTGGTTTTTTCCAATAAAACAGATGATAATTGGTTGTTTTGTAAGGTTAAAGAATCAATTTGAACAGTAGCGGCAATAAATTGAGCATTAAGTATATTTTTACTGCTATCAACTGTTGCCAATTTTGCTTCAGGTGTGATTACGGGCTCCGATTTTGAATTGATAAAATAAATCCAAGAACCAATCAGGGCAACTATAAGTACACCAATCAGAATTTTGTTAACATTTCCAGAAGATTCGTTACTCATAAATTTTAGTTTAATTTTGCCACTAAGGTATTATTTTTTACCCATAAAATTTAATTGTGTTTATTTGAGAAATAATTTAGTGATACAGTAAGGTGAATCTTTATCTTTGATTATGCCAATTGCTAAAATTATTGCGAACTGGAAAAAAAATGTATACGATCCTGTCTATTGGTTAGAAGGAGAGGAGCCTTTCTATATTGATCAAGTGGTTGAATATGCTGAAAAAAATTTATTGACCGAAGCAGAACAAGCTTTTAATTTGACGATTTTCTATGGCAAGGATGCCGACTGGGCCCAAGTCATCAATGCTTGTAAAAGGTATCCTGTTTTTTCAACGATGCAAGTGGTTATTTTGAAGGAGGCACAACACATGGGGCAATTAGAAAAACTACTTTCTTATATCGAACACCCATTACATTCCACCATTTTTATTATAGCGCATAAAGACAAAAATATTGATGGCCGTACAGCCCTTGCAAAAGCATTGAAAACAAAAGCGGTTGTGGTTAGTACCAAAAAAATGTATGACAATAAATTACCAGAATGGGTAGCAAGCTGGGTGCATGAAAGAGGCTACCAAATGAACCCTAAAGCCATTCAAATTATTGTAGATCATATTGGGAATGATTTAAGCCGCATACAAAATGAATTTGAAAAGTTAATGGTGAATATAGCGGATAGGAAACAAATTACAGAGGATGACATTGAAAAATATATTGGAATAAGTAAAGAATACAATGTTTTTGAATTTCAGGAAGCGATTGCTCAAAAAAATTTCCCCAAAGCGATAAAAATGGTGCAATATTTTGATTCCAATCATAAAGCTGCTCCGATTCAATTAATCTTACCAACCTTATATAGCTTTTTTAGTAAGCTATATGCAATTTATGGCTTAGGATCTTCAGATGAAAAGCGGATTGCGAGCGAAGTGGGTATTCCTCCTTTTTTGGTAAAAAATTATTTGGCATCAGCAAGGCAATATTCCTATCCAAAAGTGGAACAAATTTTACTTACCATTCAAGCCTATAATTTAAGTGTTATTGGTATCCATAATGCTCCCCTAACAGATGGGGAATTAATGAAAGAATTGGTCGTTAAAATAATGGATGATTTTTCAAAATAGCTTCAGAAGTGGACACATCCAATTTTAATTGATTTTTTAAAGCTTCTAGTCCATTAAATTTCACTTCTCCTCTGATGTAATCATATACCAACACAGTGATGGTTTGCTCATATATATCTTCATTAAAATCAAATATATTTACTTCAATTACTTTTTTTTGCCCATCAACTGTTGGTCGAACCCCAATATTCATCATACCGTCTAATAGCTTGTTCCCAAAACAAGGGCCCTTTACTTTTACTGCATAGACACCATTTGCAGGAATTAGTTTTTCTTCATCATTGATATGCAAATTGGCAGTTGGGAAACCAATGGTTCTACCAATTTGATTCCCTCTAACGATGAACCCTTCAAAAAAGTAAGGATAGCCAAGAAGTTGATTTGCCTTATTGACATTGGTTTCGCCCAAGTAATTTCTAATTTGGGTTGAACTGATAATTTCATCATCAATCAAGGCTTCATTAATTTGTTCAACTTCAAAACCCAATTCGATTCCACTATTTTTAAGTAGTTCAAAATTACCCAATCTTCCTTTTCCAAAACGATGATCGTATCCTACAATAATCGTATGTGGATGGAAATTGGCGACAATAAATTGTTTTATATAATCGTCCGCACTTAAGTTTGAAAATTGGTAATTAAAAGGGATAACTACTAAATGATCAATACCTGCATTTTCAAGTAAAATTATCCTTTCAGCAAGACTGGTGAGTTGTTTGATTTCACCAGGAATGGAGGAAATTATTTTTCTAGGATGCGGATAAAAAGTAATGATAATGGCTTCACCCTTAATTTTTTGGGCTATTTCTTGCATTCTCCCAATAATTTTTTGGTGTCCTCGGTGAACACCATCAAAGGCACCTGTGGTGATGATTCCCTTTTCAAAATAGGGTAATTGACTTAAATCGTAATGAACCTTCATCTTAACTTGCTAAATATGGCACAAATGTAAAACAATTGTACCTTTATGTTTCAAATCAATTTAGTTCATGTCACTATATGCACAACGAGGGGTATCTGCACAAAAGGAGGAAGTGCACGCAGCTATTCAACACTTAGACCAAGGTTTGTATCCGAATGCCTTTTGTAAAGTATACCCAGATTATTTAGGAGGCCATGCTGATTATATTAATATTATGCATGCTGATGGGGCTGGCACAAAAAGTATTTTAGCTTATATTTATTGGAAAGAAACCGGCGATGCAAGTGTTTGGAATGGAATAGCACAAGATGCCATAGCCATGAATTTGGATGATTTATTGTGTGTAGGTATATATGATCAAATCCTCTTTTCCTCTACCATTGACCGAAATAAAGCGGTTATTACTGGTGAAGTTTTAAGTCAATTGATTAATGGAACCCAAGATTTTTTCAATACCCTAAAAACGTATGGGGTACATATTGAATTTTTAGGGGGAGAAACTGCTGATGTAGGAGATGTTGTAAGAACCATTGCAGTGAATGGAACGATGACGGCAAGGTGGCCAAAATCAAAGTTAATTACAAATGAACTCATCGCACCAGGTCAAGTGATTGTTGGTTTTTCAAGTTATGGCCAATCCAAATATGAAACCACTTACAATAGCGGATTAGGCAGTAATGGCCTCACAAGCGCCAGGCATGACGTATTAAGCAAAGCGTATGCCACTCAATACCCAGAAACATTTGAACCAAGTTTGGCTGAAGCAGTTGTATATATTGGAAAAAATAAAATAACAGATGTGCTGGAAATTCCAGGTTTTGGTTCCTTCTCGGTTGGTAAATTATTATTAAGTCCAACAAGAACTTATGCCCCCTTGGTAAAAGAAATATTGACTACTCATTTTGAGGCAGTTAAAGGAATGATCCATTGTAGTGGTGGAGGCCAGACAAAATGTATGAAATATTTGCCTAATAATATGCGGATCGTTAAAGATCATTTTTTACCTGTTCCACCTATATTTAATTTAATACAAGCAAACTCAGGAGCCAACGCGCGTGAAATGTACCAAGTTTTTAACATGGGCCATCGATTAGAAATTTTTTGTGAACCCCATGATGCTGCACAATTTATTTCAATTGCATCTAATTTAGGCATTGATGCTCAAGTAATTGGAAAGGTTGAAGCCTGTCAAAAAAAGGAACTAATTTTACAAGGAACTTTTGGGGAAGAGCTATTTACTTTTTAAAAAAATTACAGATTGAAATCATATACAAATTATATAATATGTCAGAAATCCTTATAAATCTTGAAAATGCCAATATTTACCAATCAGGCAGCCTTGTTTTACAAGCTGTAAATTTACAAGTACAAAAGGGAGAGTTTGTGTATTTGGTTGGAAAAACAGGAACAGGTAAAAGTAGTTTACTAAAAACTTTGTATGGTGAATTAACACTTACAGAAGGGATTGGGGAGGTAGTTGGCTTTAACTTAAAGGAAATGACCTGGAAAACACTTCCTTTTTTAAGAAGAAATTTAGGAATCATATTTCAAGATTTTCAATTACTTACAGACAGAAATGTACATGAAAATTTACGCTTTGTGTTAAAGTCAACAGGTTGGAAGGATGAAAAATTAATGGCGCAAAAAATCAATGATGTTTTGGAAAAAGTGGGACTTCAAAATAAAGGGTTTAAAATGACATTTGAAATGAGCGGAGGGGAACAACAAAGGGTGGATATTGCACGTGCCTTACTCAATGCACCAAAATTAATCTTAGCAGATGAGCCAACCGGAAATTTAGATCCAGAAACGAGTGATGAAATCATGCAATTGTTATTTCAAATTGCCAAAGAAGATGGTACGGCAATACTTATGGCAACACATGATTTTATGGTGATCAATAAATTTCGGTCCCGTACATTAACAACGGAAGGGGGGCGACTTGTTAGTAAGGGATAATTTTCCCACAATTCTGTATAAAATAGCCTTTTTTGATGGTGATCTAACGTCTTTTTCTTATGTTCGCAGACATTTTAAAGAGCATTAATAGTGAGACTAAAGTCATTAGAAATTAAAGGTTTTAAGAGTTTTGCGGACAAAACAGTTGTTCGATTTGACGAGGGTATAACAGGTATCATTGGACCAAATGGTTGTGGTAAGAGTAATATCATCGATAGTATTAGATGGGTTATTGGAGAACAAAAAATTTCAGCATTAAGATCTGAAAATTTAGATTCCTTAGTATTTAATGGTAGTAAAACAAGAAGTGCAAGTAGTATGGCTGAGGTGAGCCTAACTTTTGAAAACACAAAGAATTTGTTGCCTACCGAATTTAGCACAATTACTGTAACCCGCCGTTTTTACAAAAATGGGGAAAGCGAATATCGTTTGAACGATGTTGCTTGTCGCTTAAAAGACATCCATAATTTATTTATGGATACCGGAGTCAGTACAGATAGCTATGCCATTATTGAATTGGGAATGGTAGATGATATTATAAAAGATAAAGACAATAGCCGTAGAAGAATGTTGGAGCAAGCAGCTGGCATAACCATTTATAAAACAAGGAAAAAGGAAGCAAAACATAAATTAGAAGCCACTGAACAGGATTTGTCCAGAATTGAGGATTTGTTGTTTGAAATAAACAATCAGTTAAAAACCTTAGAGAACCAAGCAAAAAAAGCGGAGAAATATTTTGAAATAAAAAAAGATTATCAAGCCACAGCCATTGAGCTTGCTATTGCAAGCCTAGAAGGTTTTAATATTACCTACAAAGCTTTAAAGGAACAACAAGAAGCAGAGACCAATCAAAAAATATATTTAGAGGCCCAAATTGCTTTAGAGGAAGCTAATTTGGAACAAGAACGAGTTGTATTTATTGAAAAAGAGCGTAGTTTACAAAGTTTGCAACAACTTTTCAATGAAAAAGTAGAAGCCTTAAGAACAAAACAAAACGATAAGAACCTTGCTTCCCAACGTTTAAGTTACTTAAACGACAAGGAATCAAATTTACAAACTTTTTTGGCCCGTGCCGAAGGGCAGCTGAAAACAATTGGGGATTCCATCGAATATACTAAGTTGCAGGTAATTGAAGAAGAAAAAATATACAATGACTTCAAAAATAGGGTGGAAGCAACACAAAATGAATTAACCAATAAAAGAGCAGTTTTCGATGATCAAAGAACTGAATTGGATGGATTAAGACAACATTTTGGTCAAATACAAAGAAGTCAATTTGAAGCAGAAAAAAAAGTTGCCGTTTCTGATACCTTCCTTCAAAATATACAAAGAAGCCAGGAGCAACTTGAAATAGAACATAACAGCCGTGTTACTCAAATAGAGGAACTAACCGGGGCTTTACATACCAAAGAAGTTGAATTAGCCACCCAAAAAGTTAATTTAACTGAATTACAAGCCCAACATGAACAAGCTAAAGCAAGCATTTTTGAAACACAAGCACAATTAGAGCAATTAAGAATGCAATTGGCGGAACAAACAAGGCTTTTAGATGCAAAGAAAAACGAATACGATTTATTAAAAAGTTTAGTTGATTCCATGGAAGGGTATCCTGAAAGTGTAAAATTTTTACACAAAAATACAGGATGGAATCATGAAGCACCCATCTTATCTGACATCATTTATGTTGAAGCCCAATATAGAACTGCTGTTGAAAATGTGTTGGAACCTTATCTGAATTATTATGTAGTCAATAATTTGAAGGAAGGTATGCAGGCAGTACAATTGTTGGATGACAATAACAAAGGGAAAGCTAATTTCTTTTTGTTAGATCAATTAAATGATGCAAAACCTGCAGTTGCGCCATCCAATACCATACCAGCTATATCCGTTATCGAAATCGATCCCAAATATAGCACCCTTGCCAATCATTTACTTGGCAATGTATTCATTGCAGAAAGTGATTTAGCTTTAACATCGGAAACGAATGGTATTATTTTAGAAAAATCAGGAAAATATGTAAAAGGAAATTTTACATTAACAGGAGGAAGTGTAGGTTTATTTGAAGGCAAAAGAATTGGTCGTGCTAAAAATTTAGAAAAATTGTTAGAAGAAATCCAATTGCAAGAAACAGTGGTAAGTGCATTGAAAGACCAAATTCAAACACAACATAACGCTGTATTGCTTTATAATCAACAGTTAAAGGACAATGCGATTCGAAATACGGAACAAGCAATAAATACCTTAATCAATGAAGTTTTTGCAAATAAAAATAAAGTAGAAAATCTCCAATCAGCCCAAGCCAATGCAATCACCAAATTGGCTGAATTCGCTACAAAAATAGCAGATGAGCATGCAGCCATTGCAGATACTAGGGTTACATTACAAGCTTTAAATGCTACTTTGCAAGACACACAGGCTCAATTAGCATCCATTGAATTAGCCTACCAAGCTGCTGAACAAGCTTATCACTTGGCTTCAGGTGAATTCAATGAAATGAATTTGCAATTAACCAAGCAACAAAGCAAAATTGAATCTTTGCAACAAGAAGTGGTATTTAAAGAAAATCAATTAAATGATTTACACACGCAAATTCAAACAAATACTGCACAATTAACCGAAGTGACCACTGCTATTTTAGAGAGTAAAGAACAATTGGCTCAAATTGAATCAGCTTTGATTGAGATGATTAAAGCCAAAGAGGAAGAAGAATTAACATTAAACGAAGCAGATCAGGCCTATTACACTTTACGTAATAATTTACAAGAAAAAGAGAGTGCTTTAAGGACGCAAATAAAGTCAAAAGAGTTGGTTGATCAATTAATCAACGAAATCAAGGACAAATTAAATGAGCTTAAATTACAGTTGTCTGGTTTGAAAGAACGCTTGAGTGTTGAGTTTAAAGTAGAATTGGAACAAGTGCTAGATAAAGGACGACAAACTGACGAAACATTGGAGGAATTGCAATCTAGTACAGAAAAAATGAAGAAGCGCTTAGAAAACATGGGGGAAATTAACCCAACTGCAATAGAAGCGTATACAGAAATGAAAAAGCGTTATGATTTTATTTTAGAACAAAAAAACGACTTAGTAACAGCAAAGGAAAGTTTAATGCAAACCATTCAAGAAGTGGAAGCTACAGCCAATCAAGCTTTTTTAGAAACGTATAATACGGCAAGAGAAAACTTTCAAAAAGTATTTAAAGCCTTATTTACAGAGGAAGATTCTTGTGATTTGATATTAGTCGATCCTGATAATTTAGCCGAAACAGCTGTAGAAATAATTGCAAAACCAAAAGGGAAACGTCCATCTTCGATTACCCAATTGTCTGGTGGTGAACGCACGTTGACCGCCACAGCGATGTTGTTTGCTATCTATCTAATTAAGCCTGCGCCATTCTGTATTTTAGATGAGGTTGATGCTCCATTGGATGATGCCAACGTAGGTAAATTCACCCAAATGATCCAGAAATTTTCAGATAACTCACAATTTATTATTGTGACACACAATAAACAAACGATGAGTGCTGTGGATGTAATTTATGGAGTTACCATGCAAGAGCCTGGTGTAAGTAAATTAGTGCCTGTTGATTTTAGAAGTTTAAGTAATTAACAACGTACAGTAAATAAAATAGTAGCATCCTAAGTTGTGTAACTTTGGAATACTTTAAGAAGGCTTTAAAATGATCAAATCATCATTCATTTTATTTTTTACTTGCTTTTTAATATACCTCCCTTTTAGTAGAGAGCCTGATTTTATTGATAGTGAAACGGCCCCCGCCACAATTGTCGCACAAGGTGATTCAATTGTTGCCGTATATTCTGAATTTGGTAAGTCATATTCCTTACGCTTACAAAAAAAAGAATATCAAAATAAAATTGGGCAAAAAACCGAAGTCATCTATGAATTAAGTCATCCTGAAAAAGCAGTCATCAATCAAATATGGGGTTATTGGTTGATTGGAAATGAATTAGCTTGGTCTTTCGGAATCTTTGTATTGCTACTGGGCATCGCTTTTGCCACTACACATCATCCACATCCGGTTGCATTGGAACAACAATTAAATTACAAGGAAGAGATAAAGTCAAAATACCAATAAAAAATAATCAATGAGTTGGTATCTAATTTTAATGAGTAGGAACTTTAGGGTACTTATCGTTTAAGTAATCTTTTAATTTCTTTGTCAACATCTCTGTTTTTTATCGTCTCTCTTTTATCAAATTCTTTTTTACCTTTCCCAATACCAATCTCAAGTTTTGCCAAATGTTTTTCATTAAAAAAAATGCGAAGGGGAACAATGGTAAATCCCTTCTCTTTAACCTTTGATTCTATTTTTTTGAGTTCCCTTTTTTGCAACAATAATTTACGGTCATGTACTTCAATGTGGTTGTTTGCTGAACCATGTGAGTAAGCATTAATATATAAACTACGCACCCACAATTCCCCTTTGTCAAAAAAACAAAAGGCATCATTAAAACTTACTTTCCCTTCGCGAATTGACTTAACCTCTGTTCCAAGCAATACAATGCCGGCAACATATTTGTCCTCTATGTTATAATTAAAATAGGCTTGCCTATTGTTTAATTCTTTGGCTGATATTGCTTTAGTTTTAGGCATAAAAAATGTCCTAGTCAAAAGACTAGGACAACAAAAGTACTATAAGAAACGGTAGTTCTGAAATTGAATACAAAATTGCTTAGTTGCGGAACAAATAAGCTACTTGAGCTAATTTATTCTTTAGCTCTTTTCGGTGAACAATAAAGTCTAGAAATCCATGTTCTAATAAAAATTCACTTCGTTGAAAGCCTGCTGGCAAATCTTTTTTAATTGTTTCTTTGATTACTCTTGGTCCTGCAAATCCAATTAAGGCCCCGGGTTCTGCAATATTTAAGTCTCCTAACATGCCAAAACTTGCTGATATTCCTCCAAAGGTAGGGTCAGTTAATAAGGAAATAAAGGGGAGGGTTGCATCACTTAGTTGAGATAATTTGCTGCTTGTTTTTGGCAATTGCATTAAACTAAATCCACTTTCCATCATTCTAGCTCCTCCACTTTTACTGATTACTAAAAAAGGTAAGCGATGAGCAATACAATAGTCAACAGCTCTTGAAAATTTTTCTCCCATGACACTTCCCAATGAGCCACCAATAAATTCAAAGTCCATGCAGGCAACAACATAACCTTCACCATTCATTTTTCCAACTGCAACACGCATGGAGTCTTTTAAATTTGTTTTTGCATGGATATCATCTAACCTCTTTTGGTAATTTTTAAGATCGGTAAAGTTTAACGCATCCTTGCTTTTAATATTGTCAAACAAAACTTCATATTGTTGTTCATCAAAAAGTAAATCAAAATATTCTTCACTTCCAATGCGATGATGGTGATTGCATTTTGAGCAAACATATAAGTTTTCTTTTAACTCATTGCTTGTACATATATGATTACAAGAAGGACATTTCGTCCATAATCCTTCTGGTGTTTCTTTTTTGTCTGCAGTGGGTGTCGTGATGCCTCTTTTAATTCTTTTAAACCATCTTGGCTTTGATTCATTACTGTTTGAGTCTTCACCTGTTAAATTCACTTCAATATCTTCTTCTCTGTTTTTCATAGTTTGGCATTTAAGTGCGCAATCTTAATTTTATGCGTTTCTATTTAAGCAGTTTAAATCATCAAATGATTGTTCTAATCTTTTGATAAAAGATTCTTCTCCTTTTCTTAGCCATACTCTTGGGTCGTAGTATTTTTTATTAGGTTTGTCTGCTCCTTCAGGGTTTCCCAGTTGTTTTTGTAAATAGGCTTCATTCTTTTTGTAATACCCTAAAATACCTTCCCAAAAGGCCCATTGTAAATCTGTATCAATATTCATCTTAATCGCTCCGTATCCAATGGCTTCTCTAATTTGATGCTGTGGAGATCCTGATCCACCGTGGAATACAAAGTAAACTGGTTTTGGTGCAGTGCCTAATGTTTTCTCAATATGCAATTGGCTATTGTGTAAAATTTCAGGTTTTAGTTCCACATTACCAGGGCTATATACCCCATGAACATTACCAAAAGCAGCGGCAATTGTGAATAGGTTGCTTATTTTGCTTAATTCAGTAAAAGCATATGCAACGTGCTCAGGTTGTGTATATAATTTATCATTTTCTATACCGCTATTATCTACACCATCTTCCTCGCCACCAGTAACGCCTAATTCGATTTCAAGACTCATTCCTAGTGGAGCCATTCTTTTAAAAAATTCAACGGATGTTTGTATATTTTCTTCAATGGGTTCTTCAGACAAATCTAGCATATGTGAACTAAACAAAGGCTTGCCTTGTAGTTTGAAATATTTTTCACTTTCATCAATTAAGGCACTAATCCATGGCAACCATTTTTTGGCAGCATGATCGGTATGTAAAACCACTGAAACACCATAATGGGATGCCAACTGGTGAACGTGTAATGCACCTGCAATAGCACCTTGGATATTGGCTTGTAAACTTTCGTTTGGCATACCTTTCCCAGCGATAAATTGAGCACCACCATTGGAAAATTGAATGATGATTGGCGAATTCACTTTTGCAGCAGTTTCAATTGCAGCATTGATTGTATCAGTGCCAGTTGTATTCACGGCAGGTATTGCAAAGTTGTTAGCTTTTGCATCATTGTATAAAGCTTCCAAATCTTTACCAAATAAAACGCCTGAAGGATATTTGCGCATAGTTAATATATTGAAATACAAATATAGTCAGGTTATCCTATTTTATAAAAAACCTTTTGACTTCATCCAATCGTCATTATACACTTTTCCAACATATCGGCTTCCATGGTCATGAAATATACAAACCACTAAATCGGACGCTGAAAGTTTTGGTGCTAATTGCATAAGTCCTTGTAAACAACTACCTGCACTATATCCGCAAAAAAGACCTTCCTCTTTAGCCAATCTTCTTGTCATAATAGCACCTTCTTTGTCACCGACTTGTTCAAAATGATCAATGACGGACATATCATAATTGGCTGGCACAAAATCCTCTCCAAATCCTTCGGCTATATAAGGATGCACATATGCCATATCTACACATCCCGTTTGGAAATAATGGGTCAATAATGAACCAACTGGGTCAATTGCCCATACCTTAATACCTGGGTTTTGTTCTTTTAAATAAGTGGCAGTACCCGTAATGGTACCTCCAGTTCCTGCAGTGCACACTAAATGGGTAATTTTCCCCTCTGTTTGTTGCCAAATTTCGGGACCTGTTGATTCATAATGTGCCAAACGATTGGCTAAATTATCATATTGATTAAAAAAGTAGGCATTGGGTATTTCTGTGGCTAATTTTCTAGCAACTGAATAATAACTTGCAGGATCATCTGGAGCAACATCGGTAGGACAAACAATCACTTCGGCACCAACAGCCCTAAGAATATCCATTTTTTCTTTACTCTGTTTGTCTGTGGTGGTGAAAATGCATTGATATCCCTTAACAACAGCAGCCAATGCAAGTCCCATACCTGTATTTCCACTCGTACATTCAATAATGGTTCCACCAGGTTTTAATTTTCCTTCGGCCTCAGCCACTTCTACCATTTTTAAAGCCATTCTATCTTTAATTGAATTGCCAGGATTAAAATAGTCCACTTTTGCTAAAATGATAGCTGGTAGTTGAGCAGTAATTTTATTGAGTTGAATCAAAGGAGTGTTGCCAATTGTCGCAAGAATATTTGGGTACCACATATTTTACAAATTTAACTGCTAATAAAAGTAAGGGAATAATGATAAACTAAGAAATGTTAGTTTAAAGAAATTAAATCTAAATGGGATAAGTTGGCAAGTATTGAGTAAAGCCTTACAAATGCTCAAAATTATTGGCAATGATTTGACAAAAGTTGGATGCAATCATTTTTTCAGCAAGTGAAAGCATGTTGCAAAAAGCTTTTGCATTGCTTATGCCATGTCCGATAAGTACGGGAGACATAATGCCAAGTATGGGGGTTCCCCCATAATGTTCAAAGTGATAACGATTAAAAAAGGGATCTTTTTCTAGTCCTTGGTGCACTGCAGCTTCATACATTGCCTCTGCTGCTTTTAAAATAATGTTTCCTGTAAAACCATCACAAACGATAACGTCTGCTTTATCATTAAAAACATCCCTACCTTCCACATTACCAATAAATTCAATGGCTTTATTTTCTTTCAGCAGGGGATAGGTTGATTGCGCCAATAAATTCCCTTTTCCTTCTTCCTCTCCTACATTTAACAAACCAACTTGTGGTCTTTCTATATTTAAAATATATTTTGCATACAAGTTTCCAAGTTGTGCAAATTGGTTTAATTGTTCAGGCTTGCAATCTGTATTTAAACCAACGTCCACCAATAAGCCTGTTTTGCCACTTAATTTTGGGAGCAAAGTGGCGATTGTAGGGCGTAAAACACCTTTGATAGGTTTAAGTGTAAACATTGCCCCTATTAGCATGGCACCTGTATTGCCGGCACTTAAAAATGCATCAATTTTTCCTGTGGATAATAATTTAAAACCAATAGATATGGAAGCATTCGGTTTTTCCTTAAGGGCTTTAGTGGGAGGTTCATGGTATCCAATAACTTCAGATGCATGAACAATATGAACAAGAGGGGAAGAAATACCATGTTGTTGAAATAAATCATTCAACTGGTTTTCTTCCCCAATGCAGAATAAGGTATGATCAGATTGAGTTAGATATTGTTTGACGCCTTTTACAGCCTCGAGTGGGGCAAAATCTCCGCCCATCATATCTAGTCCAATATTCATTAGGCTTTAAGCTTTTAAAGGTGCTTTTTCAGCTACTAATTTCCCTTTATAGTACAATTTTCCTTCTTGAACATGTGCGCGATGGCGAACATGGATTTCTCCAGTAGTACCATCGGTACTCAATGTCACTTCTTGTGCTACATAGTGAGTTCTTCTTTTTGCACTACGTTGTTGTGAGTGTCTGCGTTTAGGATTAGGCATCTCTTATGTTTTAAATTTTTACTTTACTTTACTTTATTTTATTTTATTAATCTTCTAATGATCCTTCTTACGTTAACAATCTTGCAATAGCAAACTTATTAATTGAGTCCTTCTTTGAATTTATCAAGTCCTTTCCATAAATGCGCATTATTGGTATCTAATGGTGCAGACTTTAGTTTTTGTAATTGAGCCAAAGCGATTTGATTACAAGTTGTTTCTCCTTTTTCATTTTCAGGACAAATATGTTGTAATGGAAAGCTCAAGGTTATAAACTCATAAATCCAAGCAGCAACACTTATATGACTTTCATTACGATCAATGTAATAGATGTCAGGATCTTCCTCTTGGCCATTCATTGTATCAGGGTCTTCAACTAATTTGACAATAATGTTAAATTCGTCCCACAATTGAATGGTTAATGGATTCCCACAACGATCACATTGTGTATCTACTTTGCCGTCTATGTCAAATTTTAATTGCATGAAGCCTTGATGCTTGTCCAATTTCAATTTGATATTTGCAACACAATTACTAAATTCCTGTGGTCCAAAATCATTAAAGAACTTATCCTCAATATTGTATTCGAACATGTGTTCGCCGCTGGCTAAACCTACAAATGGTATTTCAAATGTTCTGTTTTGGCCCATATCCGTACTTTAAGGGTTGGCAAAGTTAGTAAAATACAATGAAAAGACAAAGTTATTCCTATTTTTACCGTATAATTTTGAGTAATGATCCCATTTACTAAATTACATTTAAAATTAACATGGAATTATATTTTGTATAGTTTTGGTTTTTTTGTTTTTGGGATAAGCCAATCTAACTATTTGATTGTCAATTATTATTTTCCATATTTTTATAAACCCATTGTTTTTTGTATTAGGTATATTACTGGAAAAATACCTTGGGCAATGGGGGAATGGGTTTACGTATTTTTTTGCATATCTATTGTAATTAATATAGTTAAATGTTTCAATCAACTAGAACATCCTATTTTTTCCATAAACTACTGGGTGCAAATTGTCATTCGATTTTTTAACGGGTTGGTTATTTTTTATATCCTATTTCAACTTTTATGGGGGTTAAATTACCAAAAAAACAATCCAGCTAAAGACTTCAGTTTACAACTTACCCAGCAATATACTATTGCTCAAATGGATAGTTTAAGCCTTGTTTTAATTCAAAATTTGAATGAGACAAGAGCTCATCTTAAGGATGATTATATAAAAAGGCTTTCTTTTGGTTTGATTAAGGAGCTATGTCAAACACAATATGAACTAATCGCTATTCAACATCCCTTTTTAAAATACCAAGCCCCAAGCATAAAAAAAGCAATATTTCCTAGCTGGGGTAATTTTGTTGGTTATACAGCTTTTTACCAACCTTTTACTGGTGAAGCTATTGTTAGAGGTGACGTTCCTTCATTAACCCTTCCTTTTACAATTTGCCATGAAATAGGACATCAATTGGGCTATGCTTCAGAAACGGAAGCCAACTTTATTGCCTATGTTGTTGCATGTGAATCAAATAATGCCTTGATACAGTATTCCATGCAACTACAAATGTTTAGTTATGCCCAACATGCACATTTACAGCTGATAGCCAATCAAGGAGATACATTGTTATTTAAAAAAATTATAGAACGTAATAAGCAATTATTGAGTTCACAAGTGTTAGCGGATAGAAAGATGATAAGGGATTTTTTTACCAGCAAAGAAACCGAGCAAATTCCGGGATCAGCGCAATTCTATAACCAATTTCTTATTTGGAATAAACAATCAAAAGGGCTTGATAGTTATAATGATGTATTGTTATGGGCCCTTTCCTACAAAAAAAGTAAAAAAGAATTTAAAATTGATTCTTCCACATCATACTCTCAATAGGTTTATCAGGTTGTCCGCTGTATTTTGCGTTTGCTTTTTTATGGTAAGCAACTTCAATATCCCCGTCAACCGGAAAATAAATTAGTTGACCAATGGGCATACCTTTGTAAACGCGCACGGGTTGTTTTACGGAAATTTCTAAGGTCCAATGACCACAAAATCCAACATCCCCCTTACCAGCTGTTGCATGAATGTCAATACCTAATCTTCCAGTAGATGATTTTCCTTCTAAAAATGGAACATGTGTATGTGTTTCCGTATATTCTAAAGTGACCCCTAAGTAAAAACCTGAGGGGGATAACACGAATCCTTCTGCTGGTATTTCAAAATAAGTGATGGTATTATGGGCTTTCGCATCTAATATTTCATTTTCATAAGTGGCCAACCATTTTCCTAAATGTACATCATAACTATTGCTACCTAAATCCTTTCGGTTATAAGGTTCAATTTTTATGGTTCCTTTTTCGATTTCTGCTAGTATTCTTGAGTCGGATAAAATCATCTTCTATTTTTTAAATGTAATTATGGTTATTTTGCAGCACATACCGCAGTGCAATCTAACGCAAAGCTTTTTTTTATGCCGTTCATTTATCAACAAAATATCAACGAGTTTCAACAACTAGCCATTTGGTCAACGATTGAACCAATTTCATTTTATGAAAAACAATTGCAAATGGTTGTTGATATAAAAAATGAATCTCGCAAAATGCAACATATGGCTGTAAGGTGGTTATTGAAATCTATCATGCCCAAAACAAATATTCATGACATCGTTTTGGCAACCAACGGCAAACCTTATTTACTTGGCATGCCTTTTCACTTTTCTTTTTCTCACTGCAATGGATTCGCGGCCGTGGCAGTAAGTAAGGATACTTCCATAGGGATAGATATTGAAATCATAGATCCTCGTATTGCAAAAGTGGCACATAAATTTTTAAATAGGGGAGAAATAGCAATCATTGAAGCATTGGATGAAGTTGACAAGCTAAAACAATTGACATTTTTATGGGCAGCAAAAGAAGCCATGTATAAACAACATGAACAACTAGGAATTGATTTTGCAGATGATTTCAATGTGCTTCAACTTGCCCTTGAGGATAGAGGTGTTATAACTGCACAAATAATACACAAAGGGGTTGAAAAAAATGTTCAATTAGCTTATCATTTTGAACTAAATTATTGTTGTGTAACTTGTTTTGAAAATTAATTTTTAAAAAAGCGATCAGCGCGCAAGCATTGCGCGCTGATCGCTGAGTGGTGCGCGTACCTAAAGCCTTTCAACAAGCTTCTTTAAATAAAATTAACAAAGCCTGTCACTTTCGTGACAGGCTTTGTGCGGAAGAGGAGATTCGAACTCCCACGCCCGGGTATGGGCGCTACCACCTCAAGGTAGTGCGTCTACCAATTTCGCCACCTCCGCAGAGGGCAACAAACCTACAAAAAAAAGCGTCTTCCCAAATAGAAAATCTCTTTGAGAAGACGCAAAATAAATTTTAATTTTATTAATTTTGTAAAGATGCTAACAAATCTTTTCCGTTTCTTACATAGTCATCATTTTTGGCAGCAATTGCTAAATTAACACAAGTTTCTGCACTTATTTTTGCCCCATTTTTATCACCTAATTGTTTTTGTATTTTTGCTTTTAACAAGAACATATAATAAGCTTTTGTATTTAAGGATACTGCTTTATCTATACAAACTAAAGCATTGTCAAAATCCTTGTCCATTTCAAAGTAAAAATTGGCTGCAGCAAAATATACATCGGCTGTAACGCTTAAACCTTTTGTGGCTTCTTTAACTTGGTTACGAATTGTTGTTTTGATATCGGTGCTTAAAGGGATATTTAC
>Ga0114960_10000341_pt1 | contig 39232 bp, 44 predicted proteins | sample C_130625_MF_Meta_FD_92637 | JGI IMG/M metagenome (GOLD analysis project Ga0114960, IMG submission 92637) | Freshwater microbial communities from Lake Croche, Canada to study carbon cycling - C_130625_MF_MetaG | ecosystem: Environmental > Aquatic > Freshwater > Lake | place: Lake Croche, Canada...
ACGTACCCGTCGCATGCGGCGTAGCTTAAAGCGTCGATCTAGTCATAGGTAATGCACGAAAGCCTCCATCCAGATATCCGAGCCTATATTGAATGCATGAATCCTGTTAGAGGATGGTGTTTTCACTATGCTGCGACTGAATTCTTTGTGCGTGTACAGTATGCCGACTCGACAGAAATGCTGAATCTCGTCGAGCGTGAAGATGTCTCGGTCTTCTATAAGCGCGCCGTCTACGCCTTTGGCTGGTCGTTTGAGAAGAAGGGATCGTACGAGATCCAACTCTTGTTTAATGGAACCTGGCTTACCTTTTTCCGCTACGACGCCACGATTACTCCTCAGATTACGACAGGTCTTCCCTCCTTCCTGGTGGTCGACAACTTCTACACAGATCCAGATGCCGTCCGTACCTTTGCTCTCCAACAGAATTTAGTCGCCCATCCTAATAATCATAAGGGTGTTCGCAGTGACGAGGTCTATCGCTTTCCAGGTCTCAAGGAGCGCTTCGAGACGCTCCTGGGAACGAAGATTCGTGCATGGGAAACTTATGGGACAAATGGATGTTTTCAGATCAATAGTGCAGGGGAACAGGCCGTCTATCATAATGATTTTCAGCAATACGCAGGAGTACTCTTTTTGACCCCGAATGCTCCAGGAGCAGCAGGCACAAAGTTTTATCGGTCAAAGAGTGGTGTGCGTAAGCCCGATGACTCGAATCATGCATCCGTGTTTCAAGGCGGGTTCTACGATTCAACCCGCTTTGAACAATTAGATGTGGTTGGAAATGTCTATAATCGTCTCGTGCTCTTTGATGCCAAGTTGATTCATGCTGCAGATACGTATTTCGGCAAGACGAAGGAGGATAGCCGTCTTATCCAGCTCTTCTTTTTTGATCTCTAGATCCCAGCATGTGTAAAGCGCATCGACTGGCCAAATGTCCCAGACGGATTTGGTAAGGTAATACCAAATGTATCCAAGACTCCTCGCCGCGCAACTGTATATCTCCATGCATACGAATTCCGATCATTCACATTATGTTCACGTCGAAGAACATCTTCCTGATCAGCAATCCACTGGGCTTGTACCTTCCACAGAGCCTCCGCTTTCCTTAGACTTCCTGCTTGAATAGCAATAAGAAACAATTCTGCCCATGTTTCCGTCAACGCTTCATTCTCCGCTTCAGGCAACGATGGATGATCCGTGCACGACGCGTGCAGAAGTTCATGGACTAAGACGCGGCAGACTTCTTCTTCCCTGTAAATAACAATGGTATCATTACTACAGGGATAGGTATATCCACCATTGACATGCTCGGGTCCCAATTCACCTACTGAACGTGTACGACGGCTAGGATGAGCAAACCATACGACACGCCAAGAACCTTTTCCAAACGCCGTAAAAATCCGCGCGAACATATCCCAGGGTATGATCGTACCAGGATACACAACAGCGAGAACTTTAGCATGAGGGCTCGATTTAGTCACAAGAGACGCCTTCCCTGACCGAAGATCGCGCAACATGGTATCTTTTAAGCGCAGACGATCAAATTCATCACTCGTCTGTTTGAAGATATGATCTAAATCAGCATCGGTCGGTTGATCATCAACCCACCGAAAGGATCCCTTTGTTAAACGGTGTACAATGGTTTCTAGAACCAGGGGGATCATATCTTCTTCTTCCTCAGCTTTTTCTCTTTTTCTAGAGGTGCCAAGGCATTCCGCAGAGAACAGAGATAATGTTCCCAGAGAATCGGTATTCTGTAAGAGGGGACTGTTTGTCCTGATCCTGTAAATGGTTGCTTAATACATATAGAAGCAACTTCTCGCCGTGTCTCTTTACTCAGAGGAAGTGTATCAATCACGAAGAGCCAATGATGAAAGCCGTCCGTCCAGCGAATATTTCGATGTAACAGAGCATAGACAATTGAGCGAATCTTCTTAACGTCCGAGAGAACCGGTGGGTTAGCCAGCCATTCCATGCAGATTTGCCGGATTTCAGTCTGGATAGTGGGAATAGACTCGGCATCCCCTTTAACATGACTCGCGAGCTTGATTTTTTCTAGGGAAATATCGTGTCCTGGATTCGCAACAGGTATTTCTAAACACCAGTCGGCAAGACGAATAGGTAGAGGATGTTCACTCGTCATCCAAATGACCGTATCTTTTGAGTTTTCTTCGAGGAATGCCTGTAAAAGGATGATGGATTCGCTGCTGAGTAGATGTGCGTGATACAGGACAAGGCAGCGCTGGACATGGCCGTTACTGAGAACCTGGCTTCCGCGCCCCCATTTGACGAGAATACTTTTAATATATTGCTTGTCTTGGAGCGACATACGGGAAATATCAAAGCCCCAATGCAAGAAGGAGACTTCCATAGGGAGCAGGGCTTTCTCGTCAGAATCTTCATCGACCTCGACGTCTGCTGTTGAGGACTGAACATCCTTTTGCAGGGGGGCATTCCATGGCTGTGTACGGAGAATATAGGGTTGATTCATTGAGGCTGCCCAGGACTGTAATTCACGTTGAAGAAGCACCCGTTTTCCTGAACCAGGAGGACCCCTCCAGCACATGGAGGTTGTTTTATACATCGCTAAAGGGATTAGGGAAGTCAGCTTTAGGGCTCTTAACCTTATCGCTTAAACGGAATGTCTTCCCTATACTTAGGATGGAGTGGCAATTACCCGTACAAAAACTTGAAGTTGGAAGCATCTATATCGCATCTCCATGGTTACGTGAACCCAAAGAAAAATCTAGTCCAATATCGTCCTTGTCGTATATCGGATCCCAGTTTCGCATGCCCTCAGTGTCGATTCTTTTCCCTCCCCTGCCGATTATTGACTACAATGCGTCTTCGGGAAAGCTGGTCATTGATATTTCAGAGACAAGTCTCGCGTGTACAAAACTATCTGCGTTCCAGGAGACCATTCTGCAGTCGATCCTGTTCCACCAGGGGGCTTGGTTCGGAACATCTTACAGCATTGAAGATATACGGTCTAAATATACTCCCATATATAAAGACAATCGCTTGATTCTTCATTGCCCTGTAACAACCTTTTCAGGAACAAGTGGTGCATCTATTTATGTAAATGGCGAGTGGAAAACTGGATGCTACGATATGCTGAAGCCTGGAACTCGCATTCGCGTGGCAGTCAAGTTACATGGAATATCATATTTATACAATCAAACAACGGTAAATTTATTGGCGGAAGTACCAGAGGGAGTGCAACCGAAAACATCGTGGAGTGGAAAGACTCGGATACAACATAAGATTGTAGGGATTCTTATCCAACCTTAAGTGCCGTTAAAGTAGATTCTGTACAAGAGGAAGGTATAAGCAAGGGATGCGGAAAGAAGTGTTGCGGAAGATAAACAAATCACGAGAAATTCATAGTACTCGTCCATGCGTTGAATTGTATTCATACACGAAATGCTCAATAAGATAGAAAATCCAACAATCACTGGGATAAATATCTGCAATGTATAATCTTCAAAGGAATAGGATGTTCCTTTTAAGGTTTGATAGGTACCTATTGTTGGAGCATATACACTTACGATTAATGCAATGGCGACGCCGAGTAACGAATAAAAGGTAAGAGGTGTAAACGAATCTTTATATGCGTAAATGAATCCAGTAAAGACAAGAAGTGAAATAACATTTAAAACAATACCAACAATTGCCCCGTTTTGTGCAGGAGTCATCTACTTAGATACAATTTTAACATTGAAACATGATAGGTGTAACGTAAGCATCGCAAATAAAAAGGATATTGCCGCATAGAGAAATACAGCAGTCTTTCTCTTGTCGACATCTAAGCCGTTACACATGAAGATAAAGGCTATTGTAAACAAAACAAGTATAATTGGATACAAAATAAAATAAGGTAACATTCCTGTCATAACGCCTGTATTACCGGACATTGAGTTTGTAATAGGAAATATGGAAAATAAGACAGTAAAAAAGATATAGACTGCGAAAAAGGCTATGCCGACAGCTTCCAACATACTATTGAGGAGTCTGTTTTTATACGGAAAGGTTCATTTGTGTCAGTAATAGAGACACGTGGACAATCAATACAGCAACTAATAAGAGAAACACCATGGCTCGGTTAAAGGAGGATTTGTTGAAGACGATGTAAAAGAGAAGAAGAAAGATGACGGAGGAGATAAGAGTTCCTACCCACCAGAGTTTAAGATTCGATGGATCAAGGGCATTCAGATCGACACGTGAACTATAAAATCCTAAACTAAAGGTTATACAAAAAGCTACGGCGGAGACAATAGTCCATGTTATTGGGTTTGTAAGGATAAGGATAAATAAGCCAGAATAATCGCCGTCACTGGGTTTAGCGGGGGTTGCAGTTTTAGCTGGGGCAGGGGTTGGGGTTGGGGTTGGGGTTGGGGTTGGAGCTGGCGTTGGAACTGCTCCTCCAGAACTCATTTTCTATACTAGCAGAAGAATGAAACGGTATCATATATACTTTTTGTTTTTAAAACTTGTTCTCATTATACAAACAATATTAATCCTCCTTCAAAAGGAAAATTCAAATCAAATTTCTTATATTGCAAGTGATATTATCTTCAAAACATCCCTCGGCTTATTTTTAATTATTTTCTTTACTTTTACTGATATACCTAAGATGGATATATATGATAAACTTATTGCCACGTTCGCAGGAGCACTTCTTGTCTTTGATTCGGTTTACGTAAGTCTTCCTATACTATTAATAAAATTAGGAGTCAAGTTACCTAGCTGGATTATTGTACAAACTACTTCCCCTGTGGCGGCGAGGGTTGAGGAGTCGGCGAGGTCGTCTTCACCAAAGCCGTAAGTGGAGTTCCTTTTATCGCACGACTGTGATTCCTATTGATATAGGCAAATATCCCTAGGAGTATCACACTAAACCCTGCATTGACTGCAGTTGGAATATGAACAGGAGAACTTATTGATGCAATTTGTTTGACACAGCTCATCTAATCTATATATAGAATGAGCTATGACCGGAAAACAGCAAGAAAAACACGTCGTGTCCGTGTAAAATGGCCATACCCGGGGCCATATCAATGTCACCCAAAGGTCAGCGAAGCAACCCCAAAGGTCAGCGAAGCAAAGTCGAATTCTGTTACAGGGTTCTGTATCCCCAAGGAAGACATCGATAAAGCAAAGAAACTCCTTCACGTTACTACCATCGAACAACTCTGTCAACAGTTAGGCGTCGATCCCAAAAACCAGCGTACCTTTCTCAATGCGCTTCCCTTTACCCAAAAACGAAAGGACATTCTCGCCAAAACCTATTTACGCCCAGCATATCCTGAAGCATGGAAGCTAAAGCCAAAAGAATGGCTCGACAGCAATGATATCCGTTATGTTATGAAACAATATGAAGAAGCTCGCCCGGACTTTCTCTTTCTCGGACCCTTCCCTATTGACTTTGCATCTCCCGACCCCTATAAAGAGAGCAAATGCCTCATTGAAGAAATGTGCGAACTCAACATTGACCGTGAAGAAATGAATGGGAAAAAATATATTGGCATTGTATTCAATCTGGATCCACATGATAAGGATGGATCACATTGGGTCGCTGCATTTATAGATTGTGTAAAAAACAAATGTTACTATTTCGATTCATATGGAATGCGACCTCCTAATCAGATCTACAGATTCATGCAATGGTTGACGATCCAGGAACCAACCATGGAATTGGCGAGAAATGGAGCAAGAATCCAGCGCTCAAAGTCTGAATGTGGGATGTTTTGCATGTATTTCATTGCATCGATGTTATATGGGATGGACTACGAACCCTTCTGTATAGGACGGCCGCCAGATTCTCTAATGTTCACCATGAGAACCTGGATGTATTCGACTTAGACCTTCGCTCATTAAAAATGAGTGAAGTTCGGCGACAGTTGAACATTAGACCCGTGGTTATTTCAAACCGGCACTTTTACTTCCAAATAGGGTTGCGACACAAGGGACAAGTTAGAGGAATCTGTGTGCTTGTTTCGGACCAGTTCTTCCAACATTCAAGACAAACCTTATGTTTTCCGCAACTAATTTCAATCATATCTTTATTAACTAGGCATATAGGACAATCACCCTTTTCATCTAGAAACTTAATCCTTCCAATCATTATAGCACAATCTTTACACATTCCATTATCACAATCAAGAAGATTTTGTGGACGTTTTTGTCCGCACATTCTATAATTATGACATTCTACAAGTTCGCAGTTATGAGGGCATTTTTCCTTACAATATATCTGACATTCTCCAACCCCTCCGATAAGTTTAGTATGATTTCTATGACCGCAACTACAGACTTCAGAATCAATATCGCCCTCTTCATCAAAGCAAATACAAAAGCATTGTTGAATACAATCACCACGCCCTTCACAATTTGACATCTTTATAATTTAAAAATAAAGATATCAGTTTGTCAATTTTATGCCGGTTTGAAATGTTCGCCGGTCTAAAAATGGGCACAATGCCCATTTTTAATGTTCAACGGTCTAAGCCTGGCGTAGAATCGCCTAAAAATCTGTTGACTTCCCTTTATAGAATGTCGTCTCCCTTTTTACAAAAGGAGAATAAGGGTGTGTTACAACGAGTAATGTATAAAGATATTTGCCGTCGTTATGGAGGAGATTTAGATGAGAAGCAAGCAACCCGTCTTATGAAGACTGTCGAATACTATATGGGCGAGGTCTATCGTGTGAATGGCAACCAATCTGTAGAATTCTTAAATAGGGAAGTATTCGGAGCAGTTCTTCCTGATTACATGGCATATCTCGAGCGTAATGAGCGTTCTGTACGATCTGCTGTCTCCGATATCGAAGAAGGTCCTCCACAGAAAGAAGCCCCCAGGAGAGAAATCCAGGATATCGATAATGCATTTACAGCCTTGCAGAGCCAGAGACAGGAAGTAAAGGTAAGACCAACCATGAAAGAGTTTCAGATCTCTCTTTCTGAGGAACCTCCTCTGTCCATGGAAATCTTTGAACGGATGAAACGTGAACGGGAGGATATTGTGGTAGCCGCCCCCACTCAGAATCTTACCAACTTCGTCGAAGCCTCAGACTCCTTTTTACAGGTATCTAAGAAAGCTCAGACTGACGCTGAAGCTATGTTTGCCGACCAGGAACGCAAGAAGCTGGAACGTCGTGCTCAAGTAACGCTCCCTGTTCCTCCTGATATGAGAAGTCTCTACATGAATACGGCAGCTGGAAATCCCACTGTATCAGAGAGTCGTTCCAAGGAAACCCTGGCAAATCTTCCTCAGGCCATTTTGACTCGTGAACCCGAGATCATGTCTTACAGAGAAACCGAGACAAATCTCTTCGTGTATAGCGGAGACAGAGATTGGATATCTAATTCCAGTGAGACGCGATACAATTTCACAGTAGTCTTTGACCCGGCAGGTCTTCCAGGAGCAACTCCCTTTTTCCAAAATCCCAGTGTTCCCACGCGCTTTAGAAATATTGTTCGCGTTGAATTTATCAAAGCCATTATTCCTGGTGAAGGTCTTGATCCCCTCATCACCAAGGCAACTGCATCTACCTATTCTGCAAATGCCAATATGAATGCACTCTCTTTTCCTTATGTGCAAGTGAGAATCCCAGAACTCGAGACAAATAGTTACGGGACGAATCAATCCATAACTGGCTCCTTTGCCCTCATTCAGTATGATGCAAATTGGATAAATGATTCCAGTCTAGGATCTCAGCGGGGATATCTTGCGATGATTCCCAAGTTTATGAAGTGTCAAAAGGTGTATACCACACCCCTGTCTACGTTACAGAGGCTGAGTATTCAACTCCAACGCCCAGACGGCAACCTTCTCAGTAACATGGTCGACACCCTTGATATCTTGAGTGTATTTCCTAGTATTGCCGTGAACAGTGGTGTATTTAGCGGTGGGTCAGTTACAGGGACGATTTATCAGTATGATTCTGCTGTTGAAACGGCTGGGTCTGCTTATTATTGGATCCAAACTAAGAACTACTTTAACGTGGCTTCCTTTAATACTGGTGACAGAGTGGTCTTGAAGAATATCGAATGGTCGTGGACACCTCTCAGTCCAGCGGGAAATCAGTTGAGTCAGTTAACGGCTATTGTAAACTTTTTACAGAGATCGACTGGGCATGTGGTGGTGTCAACAGGAACCATTACTGGGAGCGGGGTGTCGAGAGTATTCAGTGATAGTCCTAATCAAGGATATGTAAACGCATTCCTGGTGCGTGGTGATTTTCCTGATCCGAATGCGACGGCCACCTTAGGTCAATTTGTTCCAAATGCCCCAGGGGGGGTATCTGATTCGTCTAGTGCAGCATCTGGTACTTCCGCCAATTATTTAGTGAATAATCCTGTAACTTCCGGACGTGCACTAAATCAGAGTCGCCAGGTGCATCTTGCCCTTCGTATTATTACACGCGACTTTGATTCTACGGGTGTCATTCGCGGGGACAATGTATAGACGGAGTGATTGTATATCCTAGTATTTTATACTCGGAATATAGAATGTCAGGAACAAATGTTAATATGGCCAGGATGGGGTCAATGGGTATTACCAATATAAACAACGTTCCCCGCATGGACGGTGTGAATTCAGTCGCCCTTGCAAATGCTTCTCCTATGAACAGTCTTTCTGTCACAAAGGTAAGCATGTCAAACTTTGACGCCGCGGTTGCATCATGCGAGGGACTCAGTTATGCACAGGTTCAACGCATGAATAGTAAGGGGATATCCTCGACCGATACGTCGTGTGCATGGATTCAGTTTAGTCAGAATGGCCAGGGTATTAGTGTTCTCGGAACAAATGATACACCAATTGGTCCCATGCCCGCAGGAGTTACCGAAGGATCCAAATATTTTCCTCCTCTCCTTACAACAGTTAGCATGGCTTCTAATTGGACAAATGCGACATCATGTCACGCCAGTTCCTCTGGCTATGTATGCATGAAGGAAAGATTTATAAATCCTATGCCATCGAGTCAATTTTCCAGCGTCGACGATGCATTCGCCACTCCCTTTTTAGATAAGTTACCCCCTCCTCCCACAGCACCGTTAGCAAGAGATTTCTATTTGCAAACCGATACTAATGTAGGAACCATGGCGGCCACCTTATACGAGGAATCTCAAAAAGGGCTGAGCGATCCTACCTTAGAAACCCGTTCCTCGTATTCTATCTTTACCAAATCAATGGCTCCAGTACAACCCGATAAAGAATCCTGGGAAGCCTCCTTCAAGGCAGCCCCTCCTACCGAGTATCCTCGCCCTAGTCGTGATGTTCCCGTCGTATATGGAAATCTAGAAGAGCATGATTTCTGCGCAGAAGTGAATGAGCAAACAATTATTAATGAGAATAATATCAGCTGTCTGCAAAAGGAATGGCTGCGCAAGGGAGGGTCTGTTAACGACTATAATTATCCGACCACCCGCTTATACGGAACATGTTACGGGCGCGTCCGAAAAAATTGACACGCCTGGCCAAGTCCAAGACAAGTCCTCCAATGAATCCCAAGTCACTGCGTAACAGAAATCGTGTCATTGACACGATTGTTGGTGTGTATAAGAAGAACATTTCTGACCCAGATGTCGCACAAATCCACAAAATATATAATGACTATACTATGTTTAATGAATTTACTATGGAAGAACTGGAAAGTTTTCATAAGCGTTTAGATAATGCTCTTATGAATCATTTCCGTGATTGGATTGAGCCAAAGTTAGCAGAAAGAATCCTCCATATTAATGATATCGAGGACATCATTATCAAACAACCGTTTAGTGACTATAGGGATCTTCTCTGGTCTCTGTATGATCTGTGGTCAATCACCTACAAGGGTCCCGTGGCATCTCTTGCAGACATTGCAGCAAACTCCCAGAATATACATGCTCATGAGGTGCTCAAGTCAACAACTGACGGGATTCTTCATCTCAGTCGCGTGGATGTTCCTGCAAACCAAAAGACGTTAAAGGAAATTGCCGAGGCCTTTATGACGTATCCTGAGTTTGACGCGGCAAAGGAAATCCTGTCCTTCTACTCGAAGAATCCTGATCTCTATAGCAAACTCTCTCCTGAGCTGCGAGAGAAGATTAACGCTGAATTCTTAGCAATTAAGGCAGAGGCTATCAAGGAAATTCAGGAACACGATGATTTTGTACGAGCAAACGAGAGCTATATGCACAAGATTAGAGAGTATATGCAAACACAGAAAGCGAGTATGCGGAAGTTAAAGTTACATCTCTTTAAGAATGAGATCATTAAGAATGAGATCTTTAAGAATGAGATGACACAAGAGATAGTCCTGCAGAAAGCGAGTATGCGGAAACGTAATGTACATCTCTTTAAGAAGGAGACGAGTCAGAAGGAGACGCCGCAAGAGATAGTCCTCGAGCTCTTAGCACTACACTGGTACAAGCTAGAACGCGGTACACTATTATCCTTGCGCAATGAGTACTTTGCGGTATACTACGCAAGGAAGAGTGCTGTAGAGACGACGATCAAAGATATGCGCGACTGGGGAAGCCGTGAGTCAGTGATGAAGAAGGGAGAAAACGTGTACAAGACAACCCTGCGAGGTGTCTGGGCGAAAATCAAGACAGATCCAGCATACAAGGAGCTTGTCAATCGCCTCTGGGAAGAGTGTTCTGAGGCAGTAAGCCTATGTGCAGATGGGCACGTGGGTCGCCTGTGCAATGTATTCGTTGGATTTGACGATGCATTCAAGAACAGCCTGAGTCCAATGGAGTATTTCCAGAATAAGATTGCCCTCATTTCGGAGAGTGCAGCTCCTCTTGATATTCGCATCGAGCAGGCAAGGAAGCTCATGGATGATATCAATATGCCAGAGGGAGAGCGTGAACCCTGGTTAGATGCGCTCGCCTAGGAAAACACTTATCTGTATAGAGGATATGCAGCTAGAAAAGATCTGTACTGCGTACGGCATTACCACCATATTTTTTCTTGGAAAAACCACCGTCGCATCAATTCCTCGTCGACTTGACCTCATTGTCTGTAAAGATGTATTCACCCAGCTTACTCTTACACAGACCCTCGACGCACTTGACATAATTAAAGCTAGTGGAGCAAAGTATCTTCTCGCCACTACCTTTTTAAATCGTAAAAATAGTCCAAGTGAACCATATAAGTGTTTATTTAACACCCCCTTTTCCTTTCCTCCACCCCTGGAACTTAGTTCTGAATGCTGTATGAATACATTTCCTAACTATGTAGATAAATCGCTAGGTCTATGGCGAGTCGTCGATATTCCAGACTATATTCCACGAAGTATTTATCAATGTTGGCATGCAAAAGAGTTACCTGAACTATTACATGCGAACTGTGCGCGCATCCGCACGGCGCATCCTGGATTTACACACAAAGTCTTCAGCTTCGAAGAGTGCGAAACCTTCATCGCAGAACACTTTCACCCGAAAGTTCTTCGTGCCTATCAGACTCTTATTCCAGCTGCGTATAAATGTGATCTATGGAGATATTGTATATTATATACACTGGGGGGAATATACGTAGATATATCATTTGAATTAAATAACTTTTCGTTTCTTGATATCATCAATAAGGAACACTTTAGCTCGGAAATAGGCGGATTATTCCCATACGAATATGATAAATATAGAGGTGTGTCAAATGGGTTGATGATTTTGCGTCCAAAGAACCAGAGAATGAGCCAAATAATAAATGCTATTGTTGATAATGTTGAGAAACAGTTTTATGGGAAAAGTCCATATGATATTACTGGAGCAGTATTATTAGGGAGTTTTTTCACTCGATCAGAAAAAAGGGACTTTCTGATCCAGCGTGAAGTTACAAAGAATTGCAACAGATGGACACTCGGTGGACGAGCCATTCTAGATCGCATAAAAGACTATGATAAAGGGATGCCTGGCCGTAACAATGGTATTCAGCAATATATTACACTGTACTGGGGAAAAAAAGTCTATGCTACCTCGACCACGTGAGACCGACCCAAGAGATACTGCCGTCCTTTTTCGCTCCTGTTCTACCAAGAACAGTTGATGAAGAATCAGGGGCTTTTCTACGGAATGACTCGTCCCATGCATATAAAATATAAGACATTGCTGGAACTTGTCCATTCTCAGGATACGCATAGAATTCTGTACCGTCTTCCATCTTTAACCGAAGCCCTTTAATCTCGACTTTAGGGTTTACTTTTGGCTTTACATCAGGGAGTGGAACAGATGCTGCCGCTGCCGCCGCGACAGGCGCAGCAGTAACAGTAGTCCCCGCATCCTCGTCAGGATACTCTTCCTTTGTTAGAATGATATCCTGTTTCAGTAACGGGTGAAATGCATATTCCTTAAATCCTCCATCGAGGGCAATACATCCAAGCCCCTCCTCCTCATTATCATATAAATTAATTTTACAATCAATTGCACTCTGTTTCATTAAGTTCTGAATCGTCTGTAAAATAGTCTTTTTTCTCTGACTCAGCATATATAAATATTCATCTGATGTCGGCACGTATTCTTTCACCCCCTCTGGTACAGGAAATCCCAGAGAGGTTGCTTCTGCGGCAGCATATCCATCCTTTAACAGCGTTTCAGGAATAGGAACATATTCACTTGACCCACTCCTCATCGCATCAGGATGAAAGACCGAGCAATAGGTAAATACTTCTACCGTTCTTTCATTCAAGGATGGTTCTGGGTTATATTGTAAATCGACGTGAGAACAAATACGCACAGCGCGCCCTTTAACTTGATCTGTGCGCACGTGATTCCAATAAGGTTCCATGATGTGTACACGGCGAACATTGCGCAGAGATAATCCTTCAGCACCCGCACTAGTGATGCAAAAGACTGAGCATAGCTCCCCCTTGAGATTTCCAGTGAATCCTGCTGCCTCTAGGATACTCGAGAGCTCAGCTGGTAACTCTTTGAACCGAGTACCTTCGGCCTTCTCAGGCTCATACTTGGCATTAAAGACGCGAAGTGCCATTGTACGCTTCTCTCTGCTCTCTCCTCCTGTGAAGGACAGAAAGCGCTTAATAGTCCGAGGATCCTTCGAGTCTGTTCGCTGGGTAAGTGATTTGATCGTCTCTGGAGAAAAACTCTTTCCATCCAAACTTATTTCCAGAGGTTCAAATCCATGCGCCTTCAGCACTTCAAGAAAAATCCCAATTCCCTCCATCTCTAAGAACTGACTGTAGACCAAGTTACTTCCTGGACTTTCCAGAATCCGTTTCAACATCTCGGCATACTTGGGGCTGTGGTAAGAAAGTCCGAGAGGATTTATTGATCCGTCGTGTTTGTATAGAGAAATAGATTGTTTAGCAAGAACGCGAAGACATCTCTTGGATTCGCGGATAGCATCAGCATACGTTGCGGCAGTTCCTGCTGCACAGGTCTTCTTAAACTCCTCCCTTTCCTTTAATAGACTACTCATAGGTAAGGGAGCAGTAGACACAACAGGCTTTTCCTCCAAGAGGAGAACTTCTGGCTCAGCTTCGACTTCCTCGTCAACAGCCTCGTCTTCCTTCTCCACTTCCTCCTCTAACTGTATATCTTCTTCCGTCGGCATATCTTCTCTCTCGACAATGACATCGTTCGGTGCATCCATTTCCAGATCCATCATTTCCTTCGCCTGATCACGACTTGGTCGTGGTCGTCTAACATTCTTGGGAAAAGCAAAGGTTCCCACTTGACGACTGTACATACGGTAACTTGGGGATGATTTTGAGCTAGTTAATCCATATAACTCAGCCCATAACTCTCCCATCTTTCCTGCCATTCCTGGCTCTCCAGAATCCTCTTTTTTCTTTGAGGCATTCAATTCTTCCACGCGTACACTACAATACTCTGCATGTACATAAGGAGAGAAGGGAACACGTACTAGCTCGTCTTTTATCACCAGAGGCATTAACTCCTTTTTACTTCCCTTGTAATAAGAAATAAGACCTTGTATACGTTTGCGTATAACCAGGCGATTGAGAATACGGGAATCATCGTCCTTGTCCAGGAAATATTTACGAAATTCATCTCCAATAGGAGGAAGAATGGGTTCAGAATGAAAGGTAGGAGTTGCGGTACTAAATCCCATACGTTCTAGGTCAGTTTGTATAGTTGACACTAAATCGCTAAAGGGTGGTTGCTCAGCGCGTGTGACTCCTCTATCCATCTTTTTCATTCCATCGGGCACCATGGTAAAAAAGACTTTTGTATTCTTTCCATCACGTGTTACTTCTACATAGTCAATAAAGACATTGTCGGTTAACTGCTGTTTAATGGTCTTTATCTGTCCATCGGTCGTGGGAGATAAAATATATAAGGATGCAGTATGAATATATCCTCCAAGTAAATTCATTAAAATAGCTACTTCCTCTGGAAAGTTAATGAGGGGAGTCCCTGATAATCCAATGATCTTTGTACCCTTTGCTCCAACCAGAAGACGATATAACATGTAGCCTCGCTTATAGTTCTTGCTGGGATCATTGCACAAGTTAGGCTTCCATCGGGTATGGGTAACAGGTTCGACTTGCACCTTTCTGCGCTTTTGATAAAGACTGGGGAGATTTGTTAAATAGGGTTCGATCGTTCCTTGCATTAAACGGGTTAAATTGTGTATTTCATCAACGACAATAACCGCATCATCGAAAAAATCTGGCTGTTCACAGGCAATCCGTTTCAACTCCTTGGCACTAATACCATTGTAATTAATAAAGGTTATACGAGCCTGAATCTGCGCCTGAATCTGTTTCTGAATCTGTTCCTTCTCTTCACTTGACAGAGACTCGACATTTGGCTCTGCATCAAATTCAGGAATCCAGATTGTTTTTGCCGTGCGTAAATAGGATTCAGGGAGACCGAGAACATCAGATGCAAAGGCTTGGAGTATATCCCAATCTGGGCGAGACGACTCATATTTCTCCCAGTGATTATCCATACGATAATGACGAAATCCACAGAAACTTACTTCACGAATAAAATTGTCTCTGAGGGAAAACGGAGTCATCACAATGATTCTCTTTTTGTTGACGGAATAGATGGCCTCTGCGGCAGCAATAGCGGAACAGGTTTTACCTGAACCGAGGCCATGATAGACGAGAAGGCCTCGGTAAGGACTTGCTTGTCTCATATATTCACGGACAAATTTCTGATACTCGTACATTTCGACGGAACTTTGCTGTCCTGTGGCAATCTTGTCGCAAGCATTATAATCAATAGATCCTTCGGGTATACGTTTTGCAGCAAAAGAGGAATAGAGTTCAAAGATGTCATCTTGGAACGACAGGCGAGTTTGCAGGGGGAAGACGACTTGCTCCTTTTCTTTATAAGGATTCTCTGACTCGATGCCGAGAATAGCTGCCTTGGCTTTGTCAAGTCTTGTGGTTGCGGTTGTTTCTGCAGGTGCTTCTGATGCTTTTGTTGCTTTTGTTACTGCTTTTGCTTCTGTACCTTTGGTTGCTTCTGTACCTTTGGTTGCTTCTGTACCTTTGGTTGCTTCTGTACCTTTGGTAACACGGGTTGACACAGCGTTCTTTCCTATCGTAACATCTGCTACTGCTCCACCCCCAGCAGGAGATTTCAGTGACGAAAAATCATCTGGTTTTATTTCCTTTTCTGCCTTTCGCATAGCCTCTCCTGCCACACGAATTGTAATCTTTCCAACGGGGAGACGAAACTTCGGAACGCCAGACATTCTATCATCGCATGATATTCTTATAGGGATTCAAGCACAGCTAAAGCAAGACGAGACGCTTCCTGTTCAGCAACTTTCTTATTTCTTGCCGTAGATGTTGCTAGAATATTCTTCTCATTTGCTGGGTCAATAACTCCCATAGTAAAGATGCGATCGTGGGGTGGACCTTTAACTTCAACTTCCTTATATCTGGGCGGCTGATGGTATTTCGATTGACAGAATCGAAGTAACTTATCCTTATAGTTTATATCATCAGTAATGAGGTCGACAAAGTTAATATGACGCTCGATTAAGGTGATAAGAAAGGTTTGTACATAGGTAAAGGCGAGTCCGGGATTATCAGGTGTCTCAAAGTTTTTATACAGAGCATGTACCCAGGCTTCAAGTAAGCTGCCAAGAAGACGAAGATTTCCCCTGCCTCCTTGACATACCTCTTCGACGTGACGACTGACAATGATCCAGGGTTCGAGTCCCATCTTTTTTGCCAGGAGTCCTAACATGTTATTATTAACAATACGTGTACGAATACGAGTAAGAAACCCTTCTCCTCTCCCGGCATATCTCTCATACAAATACATTGCCACCACACACCCTAGTAAACTATCGCCAGCAAACTCACATTCTTCATTGTCAGCCTCTTGAAGAGGTAGACAGTCAGGAGGTCGTTCAATAAGTTTCTGCTCTTCCTTATTATCGAGTGACCATTCTTCCGTTCTGTCGACGTAAGATTTATGAACACATGCATTACGAAAGAGGTCTGGTTTGGGAGCAGGATGACGAATACCATACGTCTGTAAAAGTGCATTGATTGTCGCATCATCAATCTTCTTATTCTTCGCATTCCAAGGATTGAATATCTTAACTAGCTCGTCAGTCTTTTTTCCGTTAGATCCATCCATCTAACAAAACAGGACTTGAAATAGATGTCGTCTGGCAGTTCAACTTTAGCGAAACCAAATCTAAAGCCAACGGATCCAAAGGATCCAAAGCCAAAGGATTCAAAGAATTCAAAGGATCCAAAGGATCTTAATTCAAAGCAAGTATTTAGACTTGGGAAACTTCTCACTGGAAAAACAAATTCCAGTAAATTACCAGAAGTCATTTCAATATTTGATGTAGAACATTTCAATCTAACAAGTTGTTACAAATCGACGACGTCAAATGTATGTGAAATTTCTCCCACTGGTCCCACGAGTTCCACGAGTCCCACTGGTCCCACGAGTTCCACGAGTCCCACTGGTTCCACGAGTCCCATGAGTTCCACGAGTCCCACTGGTTCCACGAGTCCCATGAGTCCCACGAGTCCCACTGGTTCCACGAGTCCCATGAGTTCCACGAGTCCCACTGGTTCCACGAGTCCCATGAGTCCCACGAGTCCCACTGGTTCCACGAATTCAATAAGTCAACAAAATAAGGGTCCAACCGGTTCACAAAGTAGTCAACAAAATAAGGGTCCAACCGGTTCTTCAGCAGATTTATCCTTAGCATCTTCCTATTTCGGAACAAACAATATCCCAACACTTACGGACAAAGAATCCTATAGCTACAAGACACGCAAAGAATTTGAGGCATTGTATCTTGGTGGATTAGAAAAAGACGAAAAGAAAGTTATGATTAAACTATTTCGCTTTATTTTTAGCAATGAACCGGTTCCTACATTAGATTCAGATTCAACATTTATACTGAAACAGTTACCTGCCTTTTACAAAGTACCGTGTAAAGCGGATGGTCATCAACTTACTTTATGGAAGCTATTCAAGAAATGTATTCACTATCGTATTTACGGATCAGACGGAAAAGGCCTCGCCGACGGAAAAGGCCTCAATGCTGAACTTGGCAGTCTACAAAAGATTCTTCCTCATGAGAATCAAGAATACAAAGATAAACAATATCTCCGTGCACAACTCCTTCGTCTACTCAGCATCATGGATGAGAATGGAACCTGTATAACCTTTTCCGATAAAGGGGGGGTCATGTCTCTCAGCAAGTATCATTCTGCCATTCTCGAGTTGATTCGTAAGACAGTGAAACAACTCATTACTGAGAAATTGCCCACAGAAGATACAAAGACGAAAGCTCTTGATGCCCTTCTGAATGAAATAAAAAATCTCAAAGAACTTGACGTAGATCCCAATGCTATTTATGATGATATGTTAGGAGTAGTATCGGCAATGTTCGATACATTCACCCGTACAGACAAGAGCATTGATGTCTTGGAAGAAAAGTTAAAGGCACTGTCGGCTTTGACTCCGCAAAAGGGGGGTGCAGTTGACGACGAAGAATACGAGCGCGTGTATAGCACTGCCATGGAACATCTATCACGACTAAATAAGAATATCCTCGAGACAGTTCACGAGATTCTTAATACATCAGGTGACCTGGAAGATGCAATTGAACAAGCTGCATATCGCAAAGGCTTTTCTCTTTCCTCTGCTGTAAAACGCTTTGAAACGATTGAGGGTGCTCGTGCTAAATCTTTCTTGCGATGTGTACAGACTCTCATCGAAATAAAACAAGAACAACTCAATACCTTTGACGCCCCAACCCTTCCCCCAGGAGAAGACCGGTATCTCCAGACCATAGAGTCATATCCTACCTTAAAAACGTACACAGAACCTCTACTCCACCTAACCAAAGCAGAATTTGCGGCAGATAAGAAGGCTGCTGAAAAAACCTTACGTCGCATGTATCCCTACACCGACGCTCTTATGGAAGATATTGATATCATCCGAGAGAAAGATCCTTGCTGCCTCTTTTACAAGGCAATGTTACTTAAGGTTCCAAAGAATGCCCGTAAACTTTGTAAAAAGGCTGCTGCCATTCCCCGTTGCAAGGAAATTGTGGAAGAGGTGTTAGAGAAAGTATCGTTACAGCAAGAGATTATGCATGTCATACCAATTGATATACCAAAGGGATTTTGGCCTATTGCAGATATCATACGGAACCTCAAGGTCGATGGTCTTCCTATAACCATTCATAAACCAATATTTGAGGAAGTCCTGGGGGAAAAGCCGTTTATCCTCGTCGGCAATGGAACACTAATAATAGTAAATGGCCGCGAGATTGATGTTACAGAGGAGATCGATGAGATCCGTCGTGAGGAAATCAGTCTTGGGTCTCTCATGTTTCTTTACCTATATATAAAGTGTGATAAGCATATAGATGCCTGATCTTCCACCTGTCCAAGTCAATGTTGCATTGAAGGCAAAATATGCTGCCTATACGGCGCTAGTATTTTTTTTAGTGGCGAATCCAGAAACGTATAGACTCTTTCAACGAGCTTTTGGAACTTGGATTCATATTGCTGATGGAGGATGTCCCACACCTCAAGGATTCTTTCTTCACACAGGACTCTTCTTCCTGCTTCTCTGGGCACTCATGCTGTTTCCTCGAGATGTCTGAGACCGTGATGTCTGAGACCGTATAAAGCGATCGTATACAGACACGGTATGCAAGCCCGGCTTGTTCTTTCTCAAGGAGAATGGATTTCTGTTCCTCTTCCCGCAGGACGTGATCCTACATGGACAGTCGATGAGGAATATATCTTTGTCGCAGCATATGCCTCTGGTCTACGAAAATTCAACAAGATGCGAGCCAGCAATGTTGCCGAAGCCTGTGTACTCCGTCGCCTCTATCCAGGGCTAAAATTCGACAAGACCATGGAAAAGGATTTACAAAGTATTATCCCTGAATAGAATGAAGCTTGGAAAAATGTTTATGAAGAATGTTGCCTATGTACTCGTGGGTATTGTGATTCTCTATGCAATTGGCTACGGGATATTCAAGTTAGTGAAAAAAGAGGGATTCGAGTCTGAATCTACCTTCGACCTCTACTATGCCGATTGGTGCCCTCACTGCAAGACAGTGAAACCTGCATTTGAATCCTGGATGTCTAGCCAGACCATCGTGACTACACACATGTACGAAGCGGATAAGGATTCTGAGAAGATCGCGGCTGCTGGGGTCAAAGGATTTCCCACCTTACGGTTGACCAAGGCAGATGGTACAGTCGTTGATTGTAACGCAAGAGATGCAGAAGGATGGGAAGCATTTCTGAAGAAGAATATGTAAACTGAGTTAATCAATCTTACAATGCGTTCCATATAGGGGTGTATACTACCCTGTAGATCTAACCGAGGTATATCTAAAAAAAGTTGATCTTGGATGTAGGCCATGAAACATGTCCTACATGCAAGATTGGACTCCTATCATTTTACGCTCTGGTACGAAGGTTGGTGCAAAGACGAAGAACGTATCAAACCCTCATGTTACACGTTCTGTCGCAGCACAGACAGTTGTTAATATTGAGAAGGCAGTGCCACAGAAGAGGCTTTCTCCAGAGAGTCGAACCACTCTTATTGGAAAGAGGGTAGCATTGAAGCTTACCCAAGTGCAGCTAAACCAGCGCTGTTCTTTCGCTCCAAATACCATTCGTGATCTAGAGAATGGTACTCTCTGCCCAAGCAACGGGCAACTAAATCTACTGAACCGTATTATCGGCGGGGGTCTTCACCTGGGTTAGTTAGATCATTGGTTTAGAATTTATCGTCTACGACGTGTCTTATAATTTCCTCTTGAAGATTTATACATCTTTCGGATCGCTAATCCGGGCAATCTTAGAGAGGATCATCTCGAGGGTAACGACGAGTATTATCTGAAAAATATTGTATATATAGTTTATTATATACCCGTATATAAAGAGGGTTATATAAAGTATATATTAAATTCTAATATAGATTTAAAGATATATTATATGCTAAAATACAGATGATTATAAAAAACGATACACAAGCCAGTGAAAATATTAAAATAGAACATGTAGATCTTTATAAGTGGCTATTTTGAATGAAGCAGTGGCAACTGACCCGTTCATTTTTAATTAGAACGGGTCTAATCATTATTTTTCTGTAATACCATAACAGCATGATCGCTGTTATCTTTTAGAAGATTATTAAACAATGTCTGTTTAGGTATACCAAACCAATCTATTTCAGTAAATCCATCAATTAATAAGGGTAGACGAACTGGTCCATATATTCTGTGGGCGTTCCACACTAAAGCGTCCTTTCCAAAGGGGCAAGATAAAATGAGTGTACCAGATGGTTTTAAATTATTTAGAATTACTTTCATTGCTTTCAAATCACCTTCAGGATCTAGAGGGTCTCCGTATCGACCTAATCCACTATGTTCTATAGAAGATATGGATATAACCGCGTCAAATGGTGTTTTATTTTCCTGAAAAAAATTAAAATAATCTTTGCACTCTAAATTCTCATATGTTGTTTCTGGTACGTTGTATTCAATAGTCGTTACTTTATTATTAAGATTAAGTAATATTGCTTCTACCCATGGGGTTTCTGATCCAACCACAGCTACACGTTTGTTTGTTATAGAGTATTTTTCGAAGGATTCTAAAAGATTTAAACACATTGTTGGGCTTGTTTTCTAAACGATAATCCAGACAAAGTAGTCTTATACGATAAGAAATATACATATAATTATCTAAAGATGTTCACTGCCATCTAATCCCAACCAGAGGGAAGAATAGGAGAAAGGTATTTGCATAAAGAATCATACGATGGATTATAACTTCGTGAGTTGCGTTTAGCACAAAGCATATCAAACCCGCTGCCAATGTCAATATAGATTGCATTTGGGAATTTCTTATGAAGCTCACTGATTAAATATTTTCCACCCATTCCTGCAGAAATAAGAATCATTGTATTTGAATCATCCTCTACTGCAGACGAAACTTCAGTAAAGATTTTTTCATATTCCGTGTCAAACCAATTTGACGGATTAATTATAATATGAGACTGAATATTGAAAAAATCCTTCGCTCTACCCAATGTACTATTTGCAACATAAATCTTCTTACGGGTAGACTCTTGTATTGCCTTAAATAAATGTAACTTATCGGGAGATGATGTAGTTTGATCAATTAATACCGTGTGAAAATCAACCCATTGAACATTCTCACTGTTATCAAGCCCCTCCCAAAAGGGCTTGTTCTTCAAACTGTGCCATTCTCCTATCATTGCATGATTCTGTTTACTGTTATATATAAAAGACTCTCGAACTTTATCGCCTAAGTTTTTTGTATACGGGGTACCATCGCAATTTCCTCCGGTGTAAAACATTGCAGCATAGTATTCGCCATCTCCATATTTAACAAACATACAGGGTGTACTTGTAGTTATATACAATGTTAACTGCTGGGTAGAATTCATATGCATAGTGTACCATACTACCCGTTTAAACGGATGAATACTTTTATGTTAAACAATAAATGATATATTGGATAGTAACCACGAGTTTAATCGAACAAAATGCAGACCTGAGAGAAAAGCAATATAAACGTGCTATTGGAGATCTTCTTAAACGTTTAGATGGAAAACCAATTAAAGTGATACTTGTTGAAAATACATCTCGTACCAAATCATTCTTAGATGAGTTCGGAGTAGATGTTGTCTATACACAGAATAACTTAACCCCTACCTCTAATTATGGAATTAAAGAACTTCAAGATGTTCTTCACGTAGTCAGACAGTATTCGATTCAACCAGATGACTATGTTGTGAAAATGACAGGGCGTTACTTCTTATCAGAACAGTCTAAGTTCTTAGATATACTTTTAAATCTAGACTCAAAATATGAAGCTGTTCTTAAATACGGATGGTGGGAACCTTCTCCTAGAACAAAGCATGCAGATTGTATAACTGGATTGATTTGCATGAAGTGCAAGTATTTAAAAAAAATAAGAATTCCAGAAAATTCCGATACAACAACAGCTATTGAACATCGGTGGGCTGAAGTTACCTTAGATATACCAGATGCATTAATTTGTATGCTAGACACACTGGGAATTCATATGACTTCAAAAAATAATCCTTACCATGGCACTACTTATATGTAATGTTCATCCAACGAGCTAAATCTTTTGAATGAATGTGTAAATTCATCAAAGGAAGAGAATTAAGCCAAGGCTTTCCCTCTCTCCACTCTATAGTAACTTTATCACATTGAAATACGGTTGTTTCGTTTATAAATCCTCGTGTATCTCCTGGATTGTTTCTAGGATCTACACCACCAATATACTGCCCAACACATGCCCCATCAAACAGACAACCAAATGCCTCGGCGTGCTGATAAAATTTTTCTGATAAAGGACTGCAATAGTTTGTAATAATAGGAAGACAACCTACTGTAGAATTTTGTTGTGCGAATTTTGCTAATGCCTGCATATCATTTAATCCTTTCGATGAACACTCTATACAGGTATGCAGTAACTTCTCAAGGATAGTTTCATTTTTAATATATACAAAGGATGGAATACATCGTTCTTCTGAATCAAGTACACACCACATGTCTTTTTGTTGAAATAGAGAAAGCTTTTCAGTAAAATCCATATAGATGAGAATATCATTTTCGATATGAAATACGTCAGTCAACCCTTGCTGTTTCATATGAGTATATAAATAGAAAAACCGCTTGGTTGCAAATTTCCAGAATCCCCCCCTCATATAATCATTTAATATGCTCATAGATTCAAAACGAGCATGTAACTCGTCCATATGAATACCGTCTAAAGGGAAAGGAGTAACTCTACCTCGTAAAAGGGGGATATGCTTTCTATCGAGCAATACATGGATGGGAGTGTCACTAACACTATTTACTTTCTCAATACATTCGTTAATATAGGAGGGAAAATGATCTCCTATATGAACGAGAACTAGCATTATACTAGCAGATAGTCTATATTCTTTAAATAATACATTCGTAAGCTAATATAAATATACAAATACTCTCTAAAACTCAATTTTATTCCATTGTGGAATAGAAAACATATCGCCGTACCACTGATTTTCAAGATCATATTTAGGATAGTATACCTCTGAAAAATATCCATTATCTTCATTTAGACCCGTGCTCATTTTAATTTGCCGTTTCTATTTAAAAATTATATTCGGTACATCCTGATATGGCTCCCATTTTTTTATATTTATCTATTTCTTTTTTTGAATGCTTTTCGTAAAAATCATTTTGCAAAACAGTTACTCTTTTACCAAATAATTTACGCCTTGTTTTAGATAAGTTTTTACGGTGTTCTTCTTGATAAGGAATCCGGAGTCGCTCTTTTGTGATAGTTTTACCATCTTCAAAAATAGTACCCTTACAGCCAGGATTACACCATGTTGCTATACAGTGTTCGTGATTCATTTTATCACCTTTATCAATCTCTTTTTTTGACAATTTTGGTATATTAATTCCTTGTTGTCTAGCCTTTTTATACATATTTTTTCTAAACTTTTGTGTTTCTCTTCTTAACCTGCCACAATATTTCTTAGAACATGTTTCTATTCTTCTCTTAGTATTTAACATTCTATATATTCTCTGGAATTTAAAATGGGCACGGGTCTAAAACTAGCGTAGATACGTGCCGTTTAGATCCACAAAAGAGGGGTATTCCTAAACGAGTTATTCTATCGTGAGAAGAGTAGTTTACATATAGATCGTATTTTTTTGCAAGGATAGACACGCACGTATTTCGAATAACTTGATTACAGAGTCGTCCAAATTCTACAGTATAGCTCATATAGTATTATATATTAACTTAAACCCCTATATTATTAACATATATATGATTTCTGGAGAAGATATTCAAGAGTTATGCGATGCCTATTGCGGGTTTGAAGATGATTTTAACTATAATCCTCGTATCCGTTCGCAAATATCTAAGCAGATGAACTTACAACGTCTCAACGAACCTTGGGATAATCCACGCACACTCTTCTGTTACACACATAGAGTAAATGAATTTATGAAGAAAGTATCATTTTTGCAAAACGAATTTATCCTTGTTACGCACAACTCTGACGGAAATATAACAGAACATTATATTCCATTGCTTGATAATCCTAAGCTTATCTTCTGGCACGCCCAGAATCTTCTCATTCGTCATCCTAAGTTAGGAGGGATACCTATAGGAATAGCAAATTCAATGTGGCCACACGGAAATAAAGATAGTCTTATTTCTGTTATAGGAAAAAGAATACAGAAGGTAAATTCCGTTTACTTTCAGTTTTCTATTGGAACAAATCCCACTGAGCGAAATAAATGTTTCGCAGCACTAAAACATCTTCCGTGGCAAGACCCCAAGCCATTCTCTTCATATCTTGAAACACTTGCATCGTACAAGTATGCAATATGTCCCCCTGGGAATGGACTTGATTGTCATCGTATATGGGAATGTTTGTATTTAGGTGTAATACCTATTCTTCTTCGCTCTGTCTTTACTGAACGAATCCAGACACGCTTTCCCTGTATCTTACTTAATAGCTGGAACGATTTTAATGAGAGTGAATTATATTATAGTGGTATACCTTTATTATCTATTAGTGATATAAAAGAGTGTATACAAACAAATCGTATGTATTTTTAGTTTTTTCTTTGATAGTGATGATAAGAGATATAATCATAATTAAGAGTTAAATCGAGTGTATCGACATTTGTCCAATGTAAAGGACGAAGTTCAATTTCATCTCGATGACAGGTAAGCATATAATTAAAATACAGTTCATATTCTGATGCCCCTGACCCAGCATATGAACCATAATATTCATCACTCCCTACTTTACTGATAAAGGTTACCCAGAAGGGAGATCCCTGATGTTCAATTAATTTCATCAGTTCCTCTACAAAACACTGTTCAAATATCATGTGATGACATACTCCAGACTTTTTTCTATCTACCCTAAGTAATCCAGGAATAAGCCTAGCAATATGATGAAAATAGAATGGCCAATATTCGGTTCCATATGCATACAAACACTTATCATCTTTAATAAATGATACAGGCTTTAAAAAGAATGTATCTGCATCAATAACTAACCAGCGAGGTAAAATACCAGAAATAATTGTTCCAGCATATAGTTTAACAAGTTGTTGAAAATACCATCCGTTTCGCTGAGATTGATCAGATCTAGCGAACGTATGTAGTTCAGCCAATTTAAATGGAAATATAGTTTCATCAACAAATATACAAGGGGAAGGGATTATTGACTCAAGACTAGACGTTGATACAATATATATATTCCTATATCCTATGCAGTTCTTTTGCGTATACTCTAGCTGCTTAAGAATAAGTTCTCTATCGTTTGGACCAACCGGAATTACAATATCGTACATATATTTATAAATACGAAACTAGCTAACCGAATACCTCCGCATAACCCTTACGATTGATCGTGTATCAAGAAACCGAAGACATTTCGAATATCCCTGTCGAATGAGTTCATGCTTTTCTTCAAGTGTGGCACATGAATACATCCGGACAGGGTCTACTCGAATGTTTAGCATATTATCCTTATATCGATTTAAATAATATAGATCCCGTTGACTAAATAATGTTTTCGTGACGTAATTAAATATACTCGTGACTTCATACTCAAGTGGGTCTTCACTAAAGACATTAAAAAATACCGACAGTGTCTGCCGCTTTTCTTCCTCTGTAAGAAAGACAAACGGCATATTATTAATGAGCACAGCATCGTAATAGAGCGTGTTCGAAAAGGGATCTTTCATTGGTGAAAAGATACTAGGAACACAAGTGCTCGCTCTCACGGCAAAGAGTACGGGATGATTGGGAGTTTTCTCTAGACTGAATTCTTGTATATGACTTGTCTCTAAGCGAGTTGCGTAACAGCGAAAAAATATACCCTTGGGTAAATCAGAAAAGGTCGTAGAAGCAGAATAACCTTTCGTCTCCAGAAGGCTCGTAATAAATCTTGTTAATAAATCACCCGAATTTATACAAAGCGTTTGGTGAAAGAAGAGTGCAGAGTCTAGTTCGAAAGTAGTGAATAAGGATAAATCACAATACAGTAACAGGCGTTCGATCTCATTGAGAGTATACCCGAGAACATAGGCTAGACCTACCAAAGCCCCTGAACTAATTCCGATGACTCCTTTAATTGAACTCAGTAGATTTCGTTCATGTAGTGCTTTCAATACACCCATATGAACAATCGCCAATTGATTACCTCCACAGAGCGATAAGATACGCGAAGGAATGCGTACGTTAAAAAACTTCCAGTCGTTAGATGTCTTTTCGGAAAGACGTGATTCAGGTTCCGAAACTAGAGGTGAAACAGCTATATGATCAGAGGAAACGGCGAGATCATGCGCGCCTTCGGTCGTACAATACCCTTCTTGAACAGATTTATCATCGCGTATACTCATCGTCCCAGCTACCCGGGACAACAGCTTCTATTTTATATTCTGTTCCGCCCTTCATCCTAGGTCTGCCAAAGATGGATATGGAAGATTGTATTGTCTATATTGTCTTTCAACTTCGAACCAGCGGGTTTGAAGTAAAATTCACATGGCCGAATTTGCTGTATATTTCCTGGGCACATCATGAAGCATCCTACCTCGAGTCACAGAACCCGATTGTTCAGGCCATGTTACGGGAAGCAAAATCTGCACCTTTGCCTATGGCTCCAGCACCAACTCTACCTCTGCCAAAAGCAGTGGGGAAGAAGAAGCAATTGCCTTCGGTGCAAACAGCCCAGCCGGTCAAATCTACCGTAAGTTTTAACACGGAAATTGATATTATTACATCACAATCTTATTCTACATTCGGAACTCCCCCGAAACGGGAAACTTCTGAATATGTACCACCAGATTCATTTATTCAAACAATGGAACGACCTGTGAAGGTTTTGCCTTCTTTCCAACCGATGCCTTCTGAACGGGAACGGGAACGGCAGCCGAAGCCACCTCAACATCAAAAGACTTCTGTTCTGGATGATTTGTGGAATTAGAACTGTGCAAAAGCCCGTGTAAACGCTCTGCCTTCACTGTTCCAAACGTCTGTTTCCCTACCTTGACTGCTGCTAAAGACTCTTTCGATGCCGCAAATACGGCATCCAACGATCCAAATGCCGTCACAAGTTCATTCGCCATAGACATACTTACCCCACGACAACACGCAAGGACAGACGCTGCAAAGATACGAGGATCATCGCTATTTGCCTGACGCGTCGATCCCCGTGTCTCCACGTAAGTCATTGTCGCCGGCTGGTCAAAGGTCGTCTTATCCGTCAACCACTGATCCTCTAACAGTGCACACAGTTCAGCAGTCTCTTGTAGCGATGCAGTACGAAACACAGGAATATGATAACGGATCGATAGACGAGTCAGGTGCTTCAGAAGAGCAGATGTGGCCAGACGATTCCCTTTGAGTACACCCTCGATGATATAGACAAGCGACCGTGCCTTTTCCGTAGCAAAGGCCATACATCGACTTCTCTGTTCCCGATACCGTCCGTCAAGAATACTGGCTTCCAAATCAGCTACCGATTTACGTTCAATAATCAACCCTTTTTCTTCCCCAATCCAAATATCTCCTACATCTAAGGTAAGTGAGTCTGCAGTGGGCAACAATGCTTTCAGTGCGTGTTCTCGTGAATCCAGGATCATCCCTGCGTTACATAGTTGCTCCTATTTAACCCAGGTACAGGAGAATGTCGATTGAATCAGTAATTGATTCCTTAACAAAAAGTCGTCCTGACTATACAATCAGAGAACAATTCTTACATCGTTGTCGTATGGAACTCGAGCCCTTTGTCTATTCATATTTAAGGGATACGTATGGTGCGGCCTTGAAACAGCATTGGGACTCGTGTACAATTCCTCTCGTGGCATCAAGAGCGATTCTTATTGTGGAACGACGCTGCCATCCTAATCTTGAATTTACGATCCAGAATGCCGTTTATTTTGCCAGAGGATACAGTCTTCATATTATCTGTAGTAAAGCAAATGAAGAGTTTGTTAAAGAGATTTGCGGATCTCAGACCGTTCATATTCATCCTGTCTTTACTACCATAGGCACTCCTGAAGTAGGGAAACGAGAATATAACGCCCTTTTGAAATCCTATGGATTCTGGGCGAGTTTTCCTGAAGAGTATTTTCTTTGCATAGAAACTGATTCATATTTAATCCGACCAGTTCCTGAGTCGCTGTCTGAGTATAACTATGTCGCATCGCGCTGGGGTTGGGTTCCTGCGCAAGCAGGAGGTGGAGGGATAAGTTATCGCCGCCGCTCGTTCATGCTAGAGATTTGTGTCCTTCCTTCGCTACAAGCCATTGAGATGCAAGACACGTTTGCCTCACAAGGGTTGCTTGAGCTGGGGTATCCTATGGCAAACAAGCAAGTATTTTGTGAATCCACGTACGCGCATGATAGTATTGGAACCCATCAGTGGTGGACGTTCGTGTGCGAAAATGCATCGAATCGTGAAGTGTTTATATCTATCATGCTAACTCTAGAAATTGATGGTGGCGGGGGTGGCGCTGGATAGTCCCCCATGAGTATCTTACGTGATACCCAGTATTCAATCTACTATGGACAGATATACGACTGGATAGTATCGCCTCCAACAGACTTTGTCAAAGACTTATATGGGATTCATCGTCGATTTAATCAACACGCGCATTCTATGACAAAAATCCTTTTACGTCTCTTCTTTCGCTTGACTGTGGTAAATGATTTTGTTCTTATGAATAGTGCACGAGAAAATATACGAACAAAACCTATACGCGTAGAAGCAGAAGTAAATGCGCTGGAAGAGTGGTTAGACTCTGAATGGTATTTTAGCGAACTTCTTGCACATGACACACGTTCAGATGCTCTTGACCTCGAGGCATTTATCGAGGATAAGGGGATCTGTGTACATCCAAAAGCATGGATTGGCTATGCTTACTGTCATCTATGGCCGTTCTTGGCCTATCCGTACGAAAACTCTCCAGGGATTCATTCATGGAGAGAAGGGAAACGTATCATACAAAGTATTCGAATGATTCCAATACTTAGTATGTCTATTGCAGCCGCAGAAGACAGTATATATTCTTAGATGAGCACTGGTCTACAAAAAAGAATCATTTGCCCATAGATAATAAATATCGCCCATAGGGAAATATCTGTCTCATTGCTATTTGTGAAACTAGGTCAAAGGTTGGAAAAAGTTCAGTAAACCAATCTGCAATCTCTTTTTTCTTTCTAAGACAGGAATGAATATAGAGTTTACTGTATATATATTGCCAATCAGGTTTATACGGACAGTCGGCATGAAGTTCGCTATAATATTCTTTTAGTCCTTCCAAATTACCATTGTTTATAAACTCTTTGCAGCTTACTATTACTTTCTTATCAGAGATTCGTTCCTTATCAGAGATTCGTTCCTTATCAGAGATTCGTTCCTTGTCCATTACTATTGATGGTATGAGTCATTTACTTAAATCATACCCTCATGGTTACGTGTAACTTGCCAGTCTAATACCAATTCTGCATCGACTGATTAGGAGCAAAAGAACGTTCCAGGCCAGGAGTGAACCGTGTATAGTCCCATTTGCCATCTCGGGTAGAATCACCAGGAGTAAAAAAGGGATCCAGTCCCTGCTGTTCAGAGGTATAGATCACAGGAGCAACAATAGTATTTTCACCTGACGCGGGTGACACGGATGCCTCTGCGTCAGGCTCATAGGAAATCGGATTTGCCTTATTCCTCACCCCGGTAATAATAAATACATTTGAATCGGTTGTCGATGGTTTCATATCAGCAATTTGACCTCTAGCAGAATAAATACGATCAATTATTTCTTTCGCATCAGCAGCATCGTATGTTGTTAATTGCTGGGGTTTCTTAGGAACATATGTAGCCAGAATTTCTTTTTCAGTACCCGGGGTATCAAATCCTTCCACCCTGTCAGCTTCATTCTTAAACTCAGCCATCCCCTGTTGAAATACGGAAGAACTTGGAGGATGGGTTGACCAATCCATTGGATATGCCGACATAAGAAGATCGCGATTCGCCTTCGTAATTCCCTTTTCTCCTTCATTCTTGAAAATAAGCGTATGTTCATAATCATCAACATCGTTTATTGGAGCAATAGTAAAAGGAGGATTTACAGTAACTTCCCCCTGAGTATCAAAGTACTCAGGCGTAGAACTAGAACTAGGACTAGGATGATTACATTGAATCAGAAGAACAATACTGATAAGAATAATGGCAAGTATACCTAGATAGATTCTCATCCTTCTAGTAAACTACAACATTACATTGGCGTATTCACCCACGTTTTTCCAAGTATCAACCATGCTAAAGAAACAATGCACAGGAGATAAAAGAATGTGACAATACTTTTTGTTTGTATACTTATAATGCTAATACCCGCGATAACTACAGAATACAAGATAAAGAGGAAAAATCCGTGATTTTGTAAGGATTGTTGTGCGGTTGGATGTAAAAGGGGTTGAGTTCCATTGTAATAAACCAAAAGAACAAGGAGGACAACTAATCCGACAGAGTAATTCATCTTCTACTAGTAGATGCCAAAAGCAAAGGGGTTGCATGTAAATTCTCTTGCATTAGCAAAAAAGATTGATGGTATCATGAAGAATGGTTGCGTTACAATCGCAGTTATAGTTGCAGATTGGTGCGGGGCATGTAAACGCGTGAAGCCGATTTGGGAAAACATGTTAACGAAGAAAAATAAGAAGAATGTGCTGCTTGTGAACAATGAAGTCTTTCCAAAAACCTCGTTAAACCATCTGAACGTCACTCATTTTCCTAGTGTCTTTGAAATTGCTCCAGGTAAGGAACCTGAACTCATACAGAACGTCTCTGACCCAAATGAAATTGAAACCCTTGTGAATGGCTCCGAGGATGAGGATGGAGATACCATAAACTGGGAAAGTCTCGCAGAGCGTAACAGTCTCGCAGAGCGTAACAGTCTCGCAGAGCGTAACAGTCTCGCAGAGCGTAACAGTCTCGCAGAGCGTAACAGTAACAGTCTCGCAGAGCGTAACAGTAACAGTCTTGCAGAGCGTAACAGTAACAGTCTTGCAGAGCGTAACAGTAACAGTCTTGCAAAAAAGTCAATTACTGCATCCCAGCATGCAACTCTTGATGTGTTTACTCCCCACTCCTTCACCCCGTCTATTGAACCGTTAAAGGGGGGTCGCCGCAGCCGCAGGCAAAGGCAAAGCCGCAGGCAAAGGCAAAGCCGCAGGCAAATGAAAAATTGATACACCATGACGCATTGAAATCAGTCCCACTCTGAATGTACATCCATATCTTTGATGCACATTCCGAAGATAGATTTGCCGAAACGCGAGAGTATTGTATTCAACTCTTTGGTGCTACCGCCCAAGGTGTTCCTATCCGCGTAGATGTTACAGGGTTCCGTCCCTTTCTCTTCGTCGGTATTCCTCAGAGCGAATCCATCGATAGAGCAAAGCGGCGCATCCTAGATTCAATTCATCGCATGGACAAGAAATCTGAACTATCCGATCTTCAGGACACGCTAGTCTACAAGGAGCTCTTATACGGCTACACAGGAGGGCGTAAATTCCCCTTTCTCCAGCTCTCCGTTCCTCATACTGCTGCTTTCTATGCACTCAAGAAGATCCTCCTGACCGATACCCAAACTCCAAATCTTACCGTCGACGGAAATCTCATTCGCGTCTACGAATCCAACATTGACCCTATGCTACGGTTCTTCCATATGCGCAATATCAACCCTTGTGGCTGGATATCCATTGACCTCGACTCCGACGATGACGATATCCATATGGAGTGTGAGTGGACAGATGTTGACCCCTGTCCCGAGCCACCAACCCCTGTTGCACCCTTCCGCCATGTCATTTGGGATATAGAGTGTGATTCCTTTGATGGAAGTTTCCCAGTAGCCAAACAAGGTTACCGTCGTGTAGCCAAGCAACTTTGTGCTCAATGTACAACCGTAGAGGAAATCTCCCGAGTCTTGTTGGATGGCTTTGCAGGAAACGCATTTCCTCCCCGTCAGAAGCCTGGGAAAATCACGGAAATTCCTTCCTCTCTGATCGAGGCCTGCAGAAAGATCTGGACTAAGCGAGACGGTTCACCCAAGGAGAAAGAAGAGTGTATCCAAGCCGTCACTGCAGCCCTCGATTCTGCCTTTCGAAAGGCTCCTCTCGCAGGAGATCCCATTATCCAGATAGGTTCCATTCTCATAGATGGTGGAATCGAACGCCACATCTTTGTCCTAGGAACCTGCGATCCTATTCAAGGCGTCATCGTACATAGTTCACCTACCGAAGAAGATCTTCTGCTCGCCTGGTTTACCTGGCTCATTGAGGCTCGTGTTGACATCTTTGTTGGATACAATACCAACTGTTTTGACGAGAAATATGTCTGGGATCGTCTGGAGGAACTTGGTCTGAGCGAGGAACCCTGTGTCCAGCAACTCTCTCGTCTGTATACGGAAGGCCGTCAAGGAGTAAAGCTAGAAGAGAAGCGTCTAGCTTCTTCTGCACTTGGGGATAATCTCCTCTTCCTCTGGACAACACCTGGAAGACTTCGCATTGATCTTCTCGGCCACATTCGTCGCAAGGCACAGCTTCCTTCGTACAAACTCGATTCCGTCTGCGCCGTGTATCTGAGTGGGGTGTTAAAGGGTATTGATTCCCTAGGGGACGGGAAATGGTTACTCAAAACGAACCAAAAGAAGGATGCCCGAGTAGGAAGGGCAATTCAAATCCTGGATGGACTCGGTGAGGATTTGACCGACAAGATGATTATTACAGGCATCTCGGATGACGGACTCTTGGTCTCGTCTGACGAGGATCTATCGATCCTAGGAGATGCCGAGCGATGGGCAGTTGTAAAGGACGACGTCAGCCCTCAGGATATCTTTCGTCTTCAAAAGGGAACGGCGGCTGATCGCGCCATTGTAGCTGCGTACTGTATTCAGGATTGTGAATTGACATATGAGTTGTATAAGAAGCTGGAAGTCTTCAACGAGACCATGTCAATGGCAAATGTCTGTTCGGTGCCAGTCTCGTATATCTTTACACGAGGCCAGGGAATTAAGATTGAGTCACTCATCTTCAAGGATTGCCGTGAACTCGGGCAGCTCATTGAAGTACTTGAGGTTCCTCCTCGTGAACCGAAGGACGAAGAGTATCTGGTGATAAAGGATACTTATGGGCATCTGGGTGTCATTGGGATGAAGGAGGTCTTGTTAGAGGGTAAACTGACATTCAAGCAGAAACGGGCTCTGGAAAAGTGCATCAAACTTCAGGAATATGCTGATCTGCCAGAGGAGGGATATGAGGGAGCAGTGGTGCTTGTCCCAGAGCCGAATTTCTATACCAGTCCTGTTGGCGTGTGTGATTTTGCCTCCCTGTATCCAAGTACCATCATTAGCGAGAATATCAGTTACGATATGTTAGTCTGGGTAAAGGATTTCAGTCTTGATGGAAAACTGGTGGATATCAAGGGATCGGTCGAGGACGAGAAATATGCGCCTCCTGGGACACGGTGGACTGACATTGAGTTTGATATCTTAAGTGCACGCGCCGATGATAAGCGAAAGCATCCTGTTAAAGAGAGGGTTGGGTATCGTCTGTGTCGGTTTGCCCAGCCGCCGACAAAGGGGAGTCTGCCTAAGATTGTGGCGAAACTTCTGGCGGCAAGAAAGGCTAAACGCGTAGAGATTACCAAGACAAGCGATCCCTTCAAGAAAGCCCTTCTGGATGCAGAGCAAAATGCTTACAAGATCACGGCGAACTCTCTGTATGGTCAGCTCGGCTCACCCACGTTTAAGATCCGTCTACAGAATCTGGCTGCCTCTGTGACTGCATACGGACGAAAGCAGATCATGTTTAGCAAGGATGCTATCGAGAAGTTCTATGGTCCTGGGGCGGGCGATCCTCGATGCTCGGCGCAGATTGTGTATGGTGACACGGATTCTATCTTTATTAACTTCAATCCCAGGGGGGCGGATGGGACTCTGTTAAAGGGACGTGAGGCTGTGGTGGCGACGATGGAGTTGACTGAAGAGGCTGGGAAATTTATTACCGCGACCCTGAAGGAGCCTCATGATTTCGAGTATGATAAGGTGTTTTACCCGTTCATTATCTTCAGCAAGAAGCGTTACGTAGGGAATAAGTATGAGGAGTCTCCTGATGCATTCAAGGAAACCTCGATGGGGATTGTGTTAAAGAGACGAGATAATGCTCCTATCCTGAAGATGATTTACGGGGCGGCCATTCAGGAACTTCTCCTTCGACAGGATGTGGTTGCAGCGACGCGGGTAGTGAAGGATGGAGTGAGGGCGCTTGTTGAGGGAAAGAATAAGTTGTCCCTTCTGACGATCACAAAATCGCTTCGTTCGGAATACAAGACCACGCCTCCTGCTCATAAGATTTTGGCGGATCGTATGGCAATCCGTGATCCAGGTAACGCTCCCGCAAGTGGGGAACGTGTGGGGTATGTATACGTCAAACCGCCTGTGGGGCAAAAGGCAAGTGCGTTGCAGGGGGATCGTGTGGAGACGCCTGCCTTTATTCGTGAGAAGAAGCTGGAGCCTGATTATGAATACTATATTGAGCATCAGTTGATGAATCCGATTTCCCAGCTCTTCGGAATCTTTGTGGAACAGATTCCTGGGTACGTGCCGCCGAAGGTATGGGATGCCGATGTTGCGTATCACAAGGAGAAGATTGCATCGGACTTGCTCTTCAAGGAAGGGCTGGACTATTGCAAACAATCATCGAAACGGTCGTTTGTGGGAATGTTAGGAGCGGTACGTGGGAGCGGGGGAGCGAAAACGAAGGTTGCTCGCAGGACACCTAAGATGACGAAAGTGCACGGAGATCCAAGTTTGACGAAAGAAGTTGGGGGATTTAAAACACAATCAATGATTACAACATTCTTGAAACAGTCGGCGTCGTTTTCAGACGAGTATGCAATTAAACAGGCGTCAAAAGCCAAAGCAAAGGCAAAAGCGACCCCAGTTCCCTCGAAATCCAGTATGATACAAGGCGAGATGGTTATTGAGGAAAAAAAGATGAGATAGAGTAATGGTATCGATTCAATCTGATGCGAGGGAGCACCTGAGACGAGCAGAAGCCATAGATTCATACGAAATGAAATGTAATGAAAGCGAACTGAATCGTCTAGCGAGATCTCGGTGCACGTATTTGCCGTGGAATGACGATTCTTTTTCATCGTATGCACGGGACGGTGAGACAATAGTAACAATGAATCCTTCCGCAGATGGAGGGATGCCGCACACCCGCCCACCGTCTACGATATGTTTACCGGCATATTTTCCTGCAAGTAAGCTCGAAGAAACCTTGAAACATGAGCGTATTCATCTCGACCAGAGAAATCGTTATTCCGTTTGGGTTAGTGCACTTCGTCGCGAAGGATGGACTCCTGTTGACGAAGAAGCGATACCCGAAGAGTATAGAAGACGCTGTCGCCTGAATCCAGATACGTGCTGGTCTCCTTACTGGGCATGGGAAGGACGGTATGTCCCTCTCCCATTTTTTGTCCGCGAAGATAAGCCTGATCTGAGGGAAATTTCTGTCCGCTGGTATGATCGTTCCGGTAGTCTTTCTATCGTCGTTCCTCAGAGTTTAGTGAAGCGGTATGGAACCTTAGAGGCAAATTCTCTTGAACATCCGTTTGAATTAATGGCGTATGGAATATAATTATATACTCATAGTAAATTTAGTGTAATAATGGAAGAGTTTCTACAGACCAAAAAGGGTGGCTCGTTTTTACATGCCTATATACCTATGTATAGTGTATTGTTCCTCTGTGCGCACCTGCTGGAACCAACCCTTCCCTTTTTACACCTCTTCACCGCAGGAATATGTATAAATATATGGATTTACTTGATTCACCGAATTTTCCATAGCTTCTATATACTATGCAGTCAGTCTACGATATCCACTCTACAAAAGATATCGTATCTAAATTTTCATGTATCTATACACCATCGTAAATGTCTAGTATTGCCTAAGTGGTTAGAGTTAACTATTGAAAGTACTCAAGAGGTGCTTATGTTTTTTATTTTTGTCACCCTTCAGTATATTACTGATATCCATATTGTTCCCATGTCAATTATCCTTCTTGTGGGATTCCTATATAATTCTATACATATTATTAATTATAGTATATATTCGTCTGATATACACAATGCGCATCACATTAACCCAGATACAAATTTTGGACCAGACATACTAGACCATGTCTTTGGTACAAATGCAGACGAGACATATGAATATATGCATCATTATATTCCTAATTTAATTCTATCCTATTTACTGATTCAATATATAGATGGACAGTCCTTCATTGGATAGTCTTGGCATTGCTTGGAAAGGATCGCCGAGGTTATGGGGGACGATTCCCCTTGCCTCTTTGCCTATTTGCTGTATAAAAGGTATTGTCCGAGATAGCAACGGAACTATTCTCTTTACCTTGAAAGCAAAAGGACCTCTAGGTAAAGGAACCTATGGTCAAATTGATGCCTTTTACAAAACGCTTCCCTCAGGAGAAGAATCTGTCATCGCAATAAAACGTCCACGCGATTCTGGAAATATGTTAAGCGAAGCGCTCGTTCAATGGTATCTGGGAAAACGTTTATCCTTATACGGAATCCCTCCCTGTGTTCCTGTTGTCCATGATATATTTTTATACAAACCTACCAATACAGTCTGGTTTACGATGGATGTATTCAAACCTCTCCTCTTTTCCAAATGGTGTGTAGATACAATTCCATCTCATCCCGAAGTGTTCCCTATGATAATGATACAACTCTCGATGATTTTAGAAGTCTTTCAAAAGGATGCCCTCGTTGACCACAGAGATTTAAAAGTAAATAATATTTTAATTCTTGAAGAAGAAACTATATTTCCTGTAACATGGAAGCATAAGGAAAAAAACATTACCTTTCCCTTTCGCATTATTATTATCGACTTTGGATTTGCCTGTATAAATAACAGCGTGGATGTAAAAGATGGCTTGCCAAAGCTTGATATCTGCCCTAAGGAAGGAAGAGATATGTTCCAACTTCTCGTTTCCTTGTGGAATATTCCTGTCCTTCGGCAGAGCTTGGATGCACGATGGGGAGACTGGATACGACGAGCCTTAAGATCTGCTAAAGGGGATGGTGCAGCTTATATACGATTAACGGAAGGTATACTCCCTATTACCTGGATGTATAGTGTTACCCAGGAACTGGGATTTACGGCTTCCGCCTGTTCCTCAGAGAACATTTTACAGGAGTGTATGAAATGGATTGAAGAGTGAACGCGTCCGACGAGAGAGAAGACTTTCCTCGCGATAGAAGATGATCGAAGGGATCTTTCGATATACCTTTCCCATAAGTTATCCTATATTATTAATTTGTATTATATTAACGGTTATACTATCCCTACTTTTTATAGGGGGTATATCGTCGCTAATTTTAGTCTGTTTACTTCAATGCGGTATACTTCGCTTAAAACCTATTACCGATCTATTACATACGATCTGTGTACACCTATGGCCTGATTTACCTGATCGAATGCTTGAACATATTCGAGCAAGTTTTCCCGTCGAGTATGGAAGTCTACCTGAAAAGGGTATTTATCTCTTTCATCCCCATGGCGTAATCTCTATAGCCCATATGACAAATATTGGCCTGAACTCAGTATCAAACTGGCCAGTAAAAAATATACAAGGGACATGTTTATATTCGCTTTGGTATTCCTTTGGATTTAATGAACTTACGAATGGTGCATTTATAGCAAGTAACTATGCAAGTATGAAAAAAGTTCTTGAGGATAAATCCCTTTCAGTTTCCCTTGGTGGAATTGAAGAAATTAATTATTTATATAAAGATAAACTTCGGTTAAAAATAAAGAGTAGACGGGGCGTTTTTCGCTTAGCCATTGAAACAGGGACACCTCTGGTTCCCGTGCTTGTATACGGAGAAAATGAAGTCTGTGATAATTATGGAAATTGGGAAGGATTTGATTGGATAAATAAAGTTCTCCGCGGGTTCCATATGACACTCCTTTTTCCTTCCTGGGAACTCTATGAAAAAACATTATCTATTCACCGTAAACCCTTTGACACTCCTGTTCGCTCTGTTATTGGAGAAGCTATGTCCGTGGGGAAGGCGCGGGTTGCTACAGAGGAAGATATTCGTGTCGTTAGAGCAATCTATATAAAACGTCTAAGGGAACTGTATCGTAAGACACGTCCTGCTCACTATGCCGAAGAATTAGAAATTGTATAAAGTAGAATGGAAAGAAAGACACGGGGTCGTCTCTTTAACAATTCAACCCGTAAGCGAAGTGGAATCAAATATGCAACAGGAGCTAATGCTCGCAAGTCAATAAAACTCCTTCGCGGTAACCCTCGCAAAAAATCTATTGCATTACGGATGTATTATCGTGCCAAGTTTCACAAATACCAGACTCCTGGTATGCGTGAAGCTATGAAAGTATGGAAAAAGTATATTGATTCCCTTTAGACATTTCGCTCAACAGCCCATTCTTAACGTCTAGACCTCCAGGTCGCCTCGCAAATGTAACACATGTATATATATCTGAGATTTTCCGTATCATACTTGATATAGACAATATCAGATTCCTTTCCTGGAAGAGAACTGGGGCACTTCTCATTAATGCACTTCATGGTGTTATGCAAATGGGGAAGACGCTTATCCT
>Ga0114960_10000348_pt1 | contig 38726 bp, 36 predicted proteins | sample C_130625_MF_Meta_FD_92637 | JGI IMG/M metagenome (GOLD analysis project Ga0114960, IMG submission 92637) | Freshwater microbial communities from Lake Croche, Canada to study carbon cycling - C_130625_MF_MetaG | ecosystem: Environmental > Aquatic > Freshwater > Lake | place: Lake Croche, Canada...
ATATCTTAATTAAGAAGTGAGTAAGTTTTTGATTAGGTTTTTTAAGTTATTAAATATTTTTTTAAAAACCTAAATCAAGTTAAAATGACTTAAAGAAATACTAACCAAATATATATTAATATAAGCATGAATGCTAATGAATATGAAATTGTTATAAAAAATAAACGTGTATGGGATTTTTATAATCAAAATAAAAATATAAATATCGAAACTGCTAACGTTATGCTTATAGATTTTATGGAGAACATATTCAATGAAATATCAAGTGATGTTAGTGAAAATATAAATTCTCAATTGTTGTCTTATATGAAGGATAGTAAGCTACAGATTGATTATTTAAAACACAATATGAATACAGTTAGTGAGAACATTTCCAAGATTAATTCAGAAATAAAAAATAATATGATGTTACAGTTTGTAGAGTTGAAAAAAGATTATATTGATGATGTTAGACAGGTCATTCATAACAGTACATTGACTACTAGTGAAAAAATTACTGTACTTATGGATAAGAATAACACTCATCTACTTGATAAAACCACATTGATATTGAATGATATCATTCCTAAGAATCAACAACAGTTGAGTTCTCAAATGCAATCAAATTTGAAGCAACTATACTCTCAGATTAACGAAGATACCAATAAACTAGCAAAAAACATAAATAATGATAAATCTATTAATGAATTTCTTGGTAATTTTGAAGCCAAGTATAGTACCATGATGCAAGCTATTCAACAACCCTTATATTCTTTTTTTACAGCCAGCGAGAACCGAATAACACAAAATATTGATGTTCTCAAAGAGACTGCTTCAAATTCACTTCATAGTCAGAGTAAACTTCAAGAGGAACTAAATGAATTTCTTAGTAAATATAATGTATCTTCAAATAAAGGTAAATATGGAGAACATAATTTATGTAATATTTTAAATATTTTGTATCCTAGCGCAGAAGTTAGAGATACTACTGGTACTAAATCATCGGGTGATTTTATAATGGAACGCCCAGATAGAACTGCCATTCTATTTGAGAATAAGGATTATAAGCAAAACATAAATAAGGAGGAAATAGCAAAATTTATTGTTGATGTTGATAATCAAAATGTACATGGTGTGTTTTTGTCTCAATATTCGGGTATTTCTTTCAAACAGAATTTTCAGATTGATATTCATAAGGGTAAAATTTTGATATACGTACAAAATTGCGAATATTCAGCAGATAAAATTCGGCTGGCTGTTGATATTATTGATAGTTTATCGGTAAAAATAGAGGAATTAAGTCAGGACGAGGATACAAACTCGATTTCAAAGGAAGTTTTAGATAATATTAATGATGAATATCAAAAATATATTGTACAAAAGGAGAACCTGACAGTTTTGTTACGTGATTTTCAGAAAAAAATGCTCGCACAGATTGAAGATATTAAATTTCCGGAACTAGATAAATACCTTTCTCAAAAATACGCTTATGTTAAGAATGCGTGTTTTGTTTGTGACCTTTGTAATAACTTTAATGCCAGTAATAGACAGAGTTTATCAGCTCATAAACGTGGCTGTATAAAGAAAAATAAACTGACCCCTAACCCACAAAACACTATAACCACAAAAAAACAGTAGATAGGATTCAAATACTAATTTTAAAAATTGCAATTTTGTGATTTTTACAAAAAGTACAGTTGTAATTACAGTTTTGGGCGCATTACAAAACGTGTTATTCCTACGTCGTCACATTCTTCTTTTTCGTAAATTATACCTTTATGTTCTACTCCCTTGAGAGTTTCGATTGTCCATGTCTGTAACCAACGTTCCTGTATCTTATTCTTTAATTCTTCTGCAGAAAGTTTATAAAGCATTTGTATGTCCTGCTCAACAATATTATTTTCATCATCATACCATAGCATATCCGTTACACCATCACTTACAGATACGGCAACGATTTCATCAGTAGGTTGAATTTCGACTTCATATATGTCTGGGCATGGTTCGGCGCATCCATTATGACCGAGAGCTTGGGTAATTGCCAAGTAATTTCCGTTTTTCATTTTAACATACTCAGAATAAACTGCTATTATTTTACTCTCAGATATCATTTTTATATTTTGACTTTCAGCATAGGTAACTTTGTCACCTAAACGGATACGCTCTTTTTCATTTAAAGCATGGTGCTCATCGCTTTGATAAATAAGTTTACCGTTTTGAAACAAAAACATCCTTGAATCTCCACAATTTACGCACTTAAGTGTATTGCCAGTTAATATACCATAATTCATAGTAGCACCGGATGATTCTTGAAATTTACAAATATTGTTACTGGTTAATTGATGAGAAATTGACTGCACAGGTGATGTTTCTTCCATAAATTTGGCAAGTTCTCCGTTTTTCATGTACTTTCTTAGTTCATTTATTACACAATCTGACCCATGTCCATCCCAAATTCCAAAATATTGAGAACCCGACGCAGTTTCTCCAAAAAATGGTTGGTCCTGCCCCTTATAATTTTGTTCTACTGCTGATGTTAACTCAATAGTATGGGAATTTTCAGTTGCAAACATTATTATTAGTTTTATACTATTATTAGTTTTTAAAATAAGTGTTCAATTTTTTTGTGAATATATTATAAACATATGCATTATATTAGTTTTTGTTCAGAAGGAGAACCAAACGATAAAGGATTAAATTTATCGAGTTCTAAACAACAACTTACTGATGCTTTAAAAATTACTGATTTAAAATACTTTATGTATAGTCCCAAATATTTAAAAGATAACGGTTATGGTGAATTTGTAAAAGAACACCCTAATGCCGGTCTTGTTTCTATGAATTCTAATTTGAATTTAGTAGGTTTTTCTGCATGGAAACCACTCATTATGCTTTTAGAATTAGAAAAAATGAACGATGGTGATATTCTTGTCTATCGCGATTGTAATTGTGAAAAATATGGACAGTTGAAAGATTTTGATGATTTTGAGAACGCCATAAACAATATTATGAATATTGCAAAATTTGATTTTTTAATACCCAGAGAAAACACGCATCTTACTTTAAAACAACACTGTAAACCAAATATTATAAACGAATTAGCAATTAATAAAGACTTTTCAAAAGATTTTCCTTTGCTTATCGCGAACGTTATTATATGTCGAAAATCTAAAACTAGTATTGAGATATTAGAAGAGTGGAAAAAATATTGCTTGGTTGATGAATATATTAATGGTGAACAATACGGAGATTTATATGCTGAATTTAGATGGTTTACTCCTGAACAGGCCATTCTAAGTGTTCTTATATCAAATTATGTATTTGAAGGTAAATATGGCATACCCAAAAATTATCCCAATATTATTTTTGATAATCGTAATATTCATAATGTTATTATTGTTGATGAAATAAACAAGCCTACTGAGTCTTATACCAATTTGATTTCTATTGATTCTTCTCATATTGTAACCGGAATCTGTGTTTTTACTCTGTTTTTTTTTAGTGTTTTTTATTATAAATCTATTTATAAGCGTATTAAAAAATTGATTTGAATTAAACAAAAATAGTTAATTCAAAACGAAAATGGACTTTTTGAGAGAACCACATAATATGAAGGCCGGTGAAAAAGTCACTGTGTGTCTACGTAACAATCCGAACGAAGTGTTTAATGGTACTATTTATAAAATTATTAAACTTCCTACAAATTCAGCTATGCCTAACCTAAATATAGTTGATTATTTTTACGTAACTTTTACACCTGATGTTTATTCAAAGCTTCTATTAAGAGGTAGCGAAATTATTTATAATCATAATTCAAGTGTTATTGGAAAAATAGTGGTGGATTCTCATAATAATATTATTACAGAAATGACTTTGCAGTTTCTTCACGCAGGTGACCAGATTGCGAATCCTAATAATATTAATGCAATGCTTATTTGGCGAGTTGCTTATGATATTCAACCCGCGCAGTGATTTTGAGAACTTTATAAAATAACATAAAAATTGATTTTGTTTTTAGTTTTTTAATAACTTTATAAAAAACAATCATGTCGAAGTTTCGTAGTTCTTTTCGTCAAGCTAAACCCATCGTTGATGTCTCATCGAACGTCCAGTTTCCTGGTCTGTCTTCTGTTAAGATTGATACATCCCAACAACCTTCTTGGAATTATGAAAAAAGTAATAGATTCAGTGATAAAGCTAAGTATTTTGATAATGGTGATGTTTATGAGGGTGATGTAGATGAATTAGGGCTACCTAGTTATGGTAAGATGACTTTTGCTAACGGCAACGTTTACGAAGGGCCTATTCGTGACTACTGGATTAAAGATGAGGACGAGGACGAAGACGAAGATGATGAGGATGAAATAATAATTAATGAAAATATAGATGAAAATGACTATGATGAGTACGATGATTATGAGGAAGAACTACCCATAGAAAAATATGGTAAGATGACCTACGCAAACGGCGAGGTTTTCTGGGGTGTCTTTTGTTTTGCTCAAAGGAATAAGTGGAACTAAGAATATAGTTCCTCATCGCTATCATAATCATAATTATTTAATGTCAATCTTTTTTTTCGTTTACTAAGTTTACTATAATCTACTGGACCGCTTCCGCTTAATTTTACAGTATATTTTGCTTTATCACAACTCATATTTTTAGTTAAGCTTATGATACCATTGTTTGTTTTATTTTGCATAATAATAAAATTATAGGTGTTTGCTGTAAGTGTATTTGGAACTTGAAAATATGCTGGTTTATAAATGAATGGTACACCACATTGTAGTATCAAATAGTTTGGTTCGTTCATTGTTTTGAGAACTTCATTGATTCATTCATTATATTCAATTTTTAAAATTCTAATTACAAAAATAGAATTGTAATTTTTTTTTGTCAGGGTTGATGCAGTAATTTAGGTGGAACTTTTTCTGAATATTGTTATATGGAAAATTCCATTGTTTATACTGATATTGATAGTTCATCTAACGTTGTAAAAACAATTGATGGTTCTGCTTGCTATATTCGAGAACCTTTGGACCTAAGTCATGTTTTTTTGAATGAACATTTTTCAGGTAAAGAAATTTTACTCGGTAAGAGTATTCGGGAATATTTTTATTTTACCGGAAGTCCTGGGCCAGTCGGTCCAGCCGGGCCACCCGGACCCCCAACTATGGGCACCGATGTTTCAAATACTTTTTTGAATATTTTTAATACTAGCCAACAGCAAGTCCCATCAAATAATCCTATTACCTTTGCTAATAATAATTATATACAGGGTTCGTGTGCTCATAATGCCGGTACTTCTCAAATTCATATTTGGCAAACTGGATATTATTATGTTTATACCAACATTTACCATATTGAAGCCTGTCAGTTCTCCCTTTATAAAAATATGAATATCATTGTACCTGGCTCAACTATTGGTTCACTTACGGGTTCTTGTCAAAACTCCTGTTTGGTAATTGTACAAATAACTGATGAAGACATTTGTGTTGATTGTCCATATGCACCAAATGGTAAAGCTTGTATTCTAGAAGTTTATAATAATACGCCTTATATTCCATTTGTAACACTATATGATGGTAGTGGTCTTGGTTATACTAACCCTCAAATAAATGCCACTATGACAATATTTTTATTAAATTCTAATTAATTTTTTTAATAAACATCTGACTATTCGATAGTCCCAATTTTTCTATTCGCTTATGATATCCGGAAATAAATCCATCAATTCCTTTTTGTGTTAGTTCAGGACCTCCCCAACCATAGTCATCAAATATCATATATCCTCCTTTTTTTAATTTTCTAAACGAAAGAACTGCATCCTCTAAAACATACTCTGGTTCATGATTACCATCAATATAAATAATATCAAAAAATTCATCTTCATATTTTGGCACTTCAATATTCGATAAACCTCGGTTTATTTTTATTTTTTCTTTATGACCAGACTCTGAAATATTTTTCATAAAAATATCGTAAATATGACTAATTTCTCCTTTATATTCGGGATAATCATCATAATCTTCCCAAGGGTCAACACAATAAAGTTTTGATTCATTATGTAATCCATAAGTTTTTGCAACTTCAATTACATTTGCTCCATAAAACGCACCAATTTCTAAATATTTTATTGGTTTGTTTTTAAATTCATCCATATTTATTTTATCTTTCCAGTTATCTGGTAGCGTATATTTAGTTCCTTCAAAATTTTCATTTGTTTTTGCTACGTAATAGTTTAAAATTAATAACAAACATATCACTAAAATAATAATAAAGATAAACAGATTTGTTTTCATTATATATATATTATAAAACATTATAATAGCGTTGTTTATGCAGAGTTTTAGAATATATCAAATTAATTAACCCTATAAAAAAAAATAATTTATTATTACTGGTTTTATTAAAAAATTGATTACTTTTATTTGAATCATTGAAAGAAAATGAACCAACATGACGAGCTGTCTTGATAAATATTTGCTTTATAGCAAAAATTTATCTTTTGTAGAGAAAAAAACTGGTACCGTTTATATGTTTCGCTGCCCTAACAGTAAAATCTATCTTATTGAAGAATCGTCTTTTACGGAAAAAATGGTCGGACCATCTGTTCCAAAAAATATGTTGCCTGCCATGTTATTGAGTGAAGATACATTTACTATTCGTAACTGTGATTATAGAGGATTGATTCAATATAAGCATAAATTTTATGGTCTATCGTGGTTTACAATAGCATTCAGATTCTACGGCGAATGAATCCGGGTGATACATCCCTTTTTTGCAAGGTTTCACCTTATTACAGTCTACTTTTGGACCTTTTTGACCTTTTTTCACGACCCCCTCTTGAAACGATTCCGTCGATATATGCCAAACAAATTTATGCGAAAAGTGGAAGACAACTGCAAATATAAGAGCATGTACAGCGGCTACTGTCATTTTGTTACCATTCTTAGGAAATGTTACTAAAATACCTGGACTTAATACAAAAAACAACACTGCCGAAAAAACGAGAACCGTTAAATTCATTATATATTAAACAAACATTTATTCTTGAATAAACCATTTTAGTGATGAGACAAATATTAATATTTCTACGTCCAAATGCATGCTTACACTATAGTCTCGTCCACAATACAATGCATTCGGGTCTTCTCCATCATAATGAACGGATTTTCCGTTTTCACTATATTTTTTGAGAACCCATTTTGGTTCATCAAATGGATAATTTCTCGGTAAATGTATCATATAATTTAGTTCTCGAACTGTATTTAAATAAGAATAAATAACATTATTCATATCCCTAGGTATACCATTGATATATGTATCAGTAACATTATAATCACAATATTTTGACCTGATTTTTAAATGAAAAACATTACCGTATCCTTGGTCGCGTTCTAATGATATTTCTCTAATATTCCGTTCTGTGTCCTCTATTCCAAAATATTTATGTAGCTTTCTTAGGTTTCCTCCATTCTCTTTAATTTTTTCAATCATTCTTCTTATAAATCGGTCGGACATGGTTGTTTTAGCGTTAATAAAATTGGTTTATTAAATCAATTTTTATATTCATTTATTATATATGACAAGGCGACGTCATTGGTCTATGAAATATAAGAAAAGCATCAACTGTAAAAAGCCTAAGGGTTTTTCTCAAAAACAGCATTGTAAATATGGAAGAAAGAATATGACGCGTAAACAAAAAAAATTATCTTATTAATATATGCGCAATAAAACTCAAAAAAAGAGAACTTGGCCATCAAGTCTTTTTTTGTATTCCAATCCTCGTACGGCCCAAGCAAAGGCCTATAAGTATTTAGGTAAGACCGGAAAATTATACCCTGGAACTGTAGCTGGTAAAAAATATTCTGTTTATGATAAAAAAAATAACCATTGGGCTAATTTTGGACAAATGGGTTATGAAGATTATACAAAGCATCACGATAAAGCACGCCGTAAGAATTATTTAACGCGTTCTGGTAAAATTAAGGGTGATTGGTCTAGCGACCGTTATTCAGCCAATAATTTGGCCAGACATATACTTTGGTAATTAATATTTTTTTACTCTTCTTGTCATTTTAATAACCAACATAAGAATCATGATGATTAATAGGCCATCCATAAACAGGCCAAAAGTATAATTCATACATGGCCTAAAATCACTAGCGAGCTGTTCCATAGTCGTTTCATTCTTGTTTTTATAAATTAAACGAAAGTCGTTTGACGGAATCAAACACATGTTTCTATTGAGCGGGAACTTTTGAATTACATATATACACCTCAAATGCTTTTCTCTTTTCTGTTGCTGTTTTGCGCATTTGTTCTGGCATTTTGTAAGGCAGGATGATGTACCAGACATTTTGATTAATTTAATCTGGATAATTAATCAAAATAAGAATCAATTTTTATGTGAAAGTTCTCAAAAATTGATTATTTACAGATTTTAATTTAACTAAATAAAATGGATTTACATTTACAAAATAATATATCCAACAATATGGATAAGTTATGGGCTTATTTTCATTCTAAACAGAATTATCCCGAGTTTTATCTCGGGTTGTCTAAAAAAACGGCCATCTGTAAATGTCCTTTGACTGGTGTCGAAGAATTGCATAATGCAGACCGATATATATCCGTAAAAAACCCACAGATTGGTTCAACTGTTACAATTAATTGTCGTAACCTTGTTTTCATTGGATGGACCAAGTTTTCTCTGCATGAATGGAGAATGCAGGACGGAACTAGTATGCTTTTAGAGCAAACGTTTATAGATGGACTATCACCACAAGACCGTCGTTATTTGCGTATGCAATTGTAAAAAGTATTTATTAGTAAATATTTTTTATGATAAGGGTTTTTGGCAAGGAGCGTCGAATATTTTATATAGTTCCTTAAGTTGCGGGTGGTCCCACTGGTCCAACAGGTCCCACTGGTCCAACAGGTCCAACTGGTCCTATTGGTCCAACTGGTCCAACTGGTCCAACTGGTCCTATTGGTCCTTCGGGTCCAACTGGTCCAACTGGTCCAACTGGTCCTATTGGTCCTTCGGGTCCAACTGGTCCAACTGGTCCAACTGGTCCCACAGGTCCAACTGGTCCAATTGGTCCAGTTTGGCCAATTTGTCCGCGAAAACCTCTGGGACCACGTTGGCCACGTGAAGAATCTGACGAGCTAGATGAACTAGATGAATCAGACGAGCTAGATGAAGTAGATGAACTAGAGGAACTAGAGGAACTAGACGATTCAGAATCTGAATCAGACGAAGAAGAATCAGAACTGAAGCTTCTACTGGGGTCTAAACCGAATCTTCTCTGGTTATTATTATCTGACGACCCTTCGCACCTTCAACGGCGACCACCGTGGCGGCCACGGGAACCACGGCCATAACCTCCGTAACCACCATAACCTCCACCCAAAGCACCGAGCTCAGCAAACTTAAGTAAGTTGTTCTCATTGGTAGTTGTGTTAACCTCGTCACGGAGACGGTTGCGGTCAAGGGTATCAACTACACCAATAACCTCCTGAGTGCGCTGGTCCACCTTCTGCTTAATCTCGCAGCAGCAGTCGCCCATCTCCTTGGAGAGCTCCATCTTGTTCTTAAGTGCCTCATATTTGGCATCCGCGAGCTCACGGGAAATAAGCTCCTTGGCCTTTTGTTGCTCGAGGATGATGGACGCATAGTGGCAGTCCATCTGTTTACCTAAGGATGCATAATGGCCATCAGACTTGCTTACCATGGCGGCAAACTGCATGGCAGAGTGGCTGGCTAAGTCGGACTTGTTCTTTTGGCCTTCAAGAAGCATGGAAGCATATTGTGTGCTTGCCTGAGACGCAATTTGCTCCTTGTTCTTCTGGTCCTCAAGTAACAAAGAGGCATAGTTGTTGGCCGCTTGCATAGCTAAGTTCTCACGAATTTTCTGGCTCTCGAGGATGCTGGTAGTAAAATGAGAAGACTCCGACGAAATGATATCATGTTTACCACGAAGGTGCTCTTCTGAAAGGTTCTGGAACCCAGCGGCTGACGACGTACGGTTCTCCCACGCCGCATCCGTAACGGCCTTGTTCAAAACATTAAAATTCTGGATACCATTCACAAGGGTCTCGTTTGAGGCGCGATTAATATCGTTTAAAATAGCGTGACGAATATCGCCCATCTTGACATCGCTATTTCCCTGGCCAATAGCATTGGCTAAGCGGGTTTCGCCAGCATTACGCTCAATTGATTGTAAAAGACCAGCATATGTCTCTTTGGTGGTGCTCACGGCATCTAATCCAACACGGTCAACACCACGTAAAATATCACGGGCGCTATCGTTAGCAGCCTGGCGGCTAGCAGCGTCGACAACGGTCGTGGTAAGACGGCCTTCGCCAGCAATGCGCTCAACCGTAGACAAAATGTTACCACCGTTGCGCTCTACAGCAACACCAATCTGATTTCCGTTGCGGTCAACGGAACTATTGACCTGGAAACCAACACGCTCGCTTGTGGCGGCGGCATTAGCACCGTTACGCTCAACTGCGGTACCAATCTGGTAACCAACACGCTCGCTGGTAGCAGTGCCGGCGGCGCCGTTGCGCTCAATAGCAACAGCATTCTGTGCAATAGTATCAAAGATATTCTTGTTTACGTTGGAGAACTCGCTGGTCATAAGACGCTGGGTATCGTTTGTGGAGTTGATACCTTTCACAACACCTTCATAAATGTTGCTATTTGTGTTGGCAAATTCATTGGTCATAAGACGCTGATTATCATTAGTAGCATTAACCGCCTTTGCGGTTCCTTCGTAGATGTTTGCGGTAAGAGCGTTATTTTGCATCGACGCTAATATTTGGCTTGGGTCCAGGGAATAAGGGTTGAAAGCAGGAAAAAGAGGAACACCAGAGTTTGTCGACATCGACATATATTAATCTGGTAGATTATTTTTTCCAAAATTTTTTTCCTAAATTATGACCACATATGCAGTCGAATATTGTAATTACAAAGACAGGTTTCTGATTACAAATTACAATTGTAACCGTTGTATTACTTTTGTACAATTTGTATTACAGTCTTACCATTTGTGGTTTGATGCCGAATTCTTTAGAAAAATTTTTAGCGCCATTGATTATATGGCGGCCGATAGTCAACTAAACAGTTATCTCAATAATCTCGGATATGAGAACTATATTTGGAAAACAAAATACAATGAACTCTGGGCAAATTTTTTGGCTGTAACCGAAGAAAATAAAAAGTTACAAGCCGAACTTAATGAAACAAAAGAAAAACTACAAAATCAGCAGGAAACACAATCCGTTCAACAAATGTTAGAAACTGACGCAGCGCTTGGAAATCGAAATCCCCTTGTCGAGTACTTACAAAAAAAAAATGCTGAACTGATTTCTATTATAATACAAAAGGAAGTAATTATTGCTAGCTTACAGAAAAATATACCCAATGCCCCTGTTATGCCTCCGCCAAATCCACATCCTACAAATCCTCTTCGATAATTAAAATGCGTCCAAAAAGTAAATTTAATTTATAATATAAATATATACCTGCAGTACTAACTAATGGTTTCTTCCATTTTTGAAAACATTGACCCGCGAATAGTTTCTTTCTATAAAAACAACCCTCAAATTGACATTAATACCGTTAATCTGATGTTCATAGAATTATTTGAAAGGTCTATGGCGTCACGTCCAATTACTAATAGTAATAATTTTATTCATGATACCGTTCATGCTCTGAATAACAATATTACAGAAAAAATTGCGGATTTACAAAAAGAAAACGCAGTGCGTCAACAAATTACTCATGCAAAATTCATCGGCGAAATTGGTGAGATGTTCAAGAAACATCATCATGATGGTATTGAAAATTGCAACAATATGAATATTCAGCAAATGGCTGGTGTATTCAATAAAATGTATAGTACGGCTGAGTTTATATTACAAGATAGCACAGAAAAGTCTGTTCGTTTTTCTATGAAACGGTATTTAAAACCTGCAATTTTGTTTGAATGTGTTGATGTCGAAGAAAATATTAGTACCGATAAAATTACGGAATTTTACAAAACGATTGAAGAAAAAAACTGTCATGGCATATTTGTCAGCCAACGTAGTGGATTCTCAAGCAAACCAAATTATCTTATCGAATATCACCGCGGAAACATCATTGTTTTTGTTCATAGCGCCTGCTATAGTCCAGAAAAAATTAAAATTGCGGTAGATGTTATAGATACTATTTCCATAAAATTAAAAGAGTTGAATACTGGTGGCCGTGACGAGAATACAATATCGAAGGCCGTCCTTGACGAAATTAACAAAGAATATCAACTCTTTATTTCTCAAAAAGAAGCTCTCATTAATTTATATAAGGACTGCCAGAAAAAAGTTCTTAGTCAAATCGACGAAATACGCTTTCCCTGTCTCGATAAGTACTTGTCTACCAAGTATACAAATACTGTTCAAAAACCTGGGTTTAAGTGTGATATGTGTAAAGCTTTCAATGCTAATAATTTGAAAGCGCTTGCGGCACACAAACGAGGATGTGCCCGTAAGAATAATGTTATGAAAACAAATGATATTCGTCTTCCATTAAGTACTCTACCACTATAAAAAAAATCACCATATTTGCAATAAAAATATACAATTTTGATATTGTATATTTTTATTGTAAATACAACTACACTTATCATAACAACTTAAGGAATTACGGTTGATTTTATCAGTAAAAATAATTTTGCATTACTATTTTATAAGATGTCTTCATCGTCTTCCTCCTCATCATCTTCGTCATCGTCATCGTCGTCCAGTGATTCAAGCCATAGTCATCACAGCCATCATCACAGCCGTCACCACCACCACCACCACCACCACCATCGTCGCAGCCATCGTCACTATCACTACTATTACTATGAATATGTTTATCCATTTCCTTTATTGAGAGCTCGTTACCTATTATGGTAAAATAGTCCGAAACGGGACGGCTTAGGATTAACTTTTTTCGTATCATTATAAATCTTATATTGATTCGCTTCTGGAAGGGCATGTGTAAAAAATATAGTATAGAATCGCTGTATTTCATTATGATATATGACACCGACTTCATTTAATTTGGAACCATTAAAAATCCGACTTGGCCGGGTCAATCTTTCTAATAAATACTCATATACCGACCTTGGATGTCTATGTATTATTTCTCGAGAAACACTAAAACATGGACCATGACCCCAAGCGACAACATCTTTGGGCTTTGCTAATTCTGGAGAAAAAATATTATCATACCAATCTTTCCAAAAATCTACCTCATTGGGTTCATGATTGGAATAACTAATAATTTCCTTATGAGTTCCTACTGTCATATAATCATATTTTGCGCAATTTTCTAATAAATAATGAAAATGAATACCATATTTTGCCCAATTTGACTTTACAAAAACCGTTATATCATCTAATCTATCATAATTATTTACAATATGATAGATAAAAGCATATTCACAGCGACAAATATTTGGGATTTCTATTAGTTGATATGGTAAATCTTGAAATTGCTCTGTTGTTATAATTGTATCCGTTTTTTTATAAATAATATACGGAATGCCTTTTTTTATTAAATTAACGGTCCATGATAAATTTATTTCATCATTAAAACAACTTGTAACTATAGAAGTGGTGCCATATTATAATAATAGAAAATAAATCATTTCTTGTTCCGACTTCTACGCCCGCCTTTCGATGTTCTCGATTTCTTACTTTTTGAAGGCGATTTTCGGTCTAAGCGTTTACGCATCAAAGTATATTCACTGGTTGGGTCGTCCATCATACAATCAGGATATCGTAATACCTCGAATCCATATTTTTTATAAATACCTATTAAAACACGTGCCTTATCTAAGTTCTCGTTATCTACCATTAAATTAATAAATTTTAATCGTTTTGTATAAGTCTTTGTCATCATTTCAAATACTTTTAAAAGTGCCTTTACTGGGCTTACTGATTGTTTACTAGTGCTTATTCGGCATAAATCATTAATCCACATCTGTGGTTTTCCTTTTTCGCACCAATCATAATATTGTAATGTTCCTGATGCCACATCATCATGATTCTTATTTTTTATGAAAGCAATAACACTATATTCGTCGTTCTCAATATTTTTAGAAACTACGGTCTCATTAATATCTAAACAATGCTTTCCATTCTGCATTCGATTACCTAGGCGGCGTATTAAATCACGTTCTACGGATTCTTTTTCTGCCCCTAAAATGGGTAACAAATAAACTTCATATTCAAATTCATGACTGTTCATTTCAATTGTTCCAATAATAGGTTTTGTAGTATCTGATGTTTCATTATTATAAATAGCCTCTGCTCCCATTTATATATAGAAACAAAAAATCGATTTAATAAATTTATATTAAGAAAATATATACTATGCAGGTTCTTCGACCAATCATTAAAAATGCCTCGACAGTTATATGTAAAAAATGTTCATATTTTCTAGAACCAAAAGGACCAAATTCTATAATTATGGGTAAATGTACAAAATTTGGTGAAAAAAACATTGTTACTGGTACCATAAAATATATTTCCGCACAAGAAACAAGACACGATGATGACCTATGTGGTAAACGTGGAGTTTACTATACTGAAAAACTAATATAAGTTTAAAATATAAACATTTAGTATTTATATACTAAAATGAAAATCATTGGACTCATTTTAATAACTACTGTTTCGGCCTTTTTTCCCAGTTTTTTTAAGAGAATTCGAGAACCTGGAACGGCTATACAAATGCGAAACTACCCTTTTTCTCGTTCTTACTATGAACATTATGTGCGCCGTCTAAACTCCCAAAATATTACTATTCAAAACCAAGAAATTATAGGTACAAGTGAAAATGGTACTCATTTAAATGATGATTTGGCAGAACTTTATGCCAATCAAAATATTTCCAGACCCAGGTCTGGCGGATTTCGAATAATTATTAATCCAGCTGCTTTAATGCCTGGCCTAGGTCTTAAATATAATGAGCAAGATGATGACGATGACGATAAATTTTATGGTTCTAATAGCCGTAATACTAAGAAAAAATCCGATAATTTCGAAGTCATCACTAAATCCTCGGTTTCATTTAAAGATATTGGTGGTTATGATAATATTAAACAAGAACTTAGTCAATGTATTGATATTCTTTCTAATTATACCAAATATCAAGGTTATAATGTACGTATACCAAAGGGTCTTGTTTTTGAGGGACCCCCGGGAAATGGTAAAACCTTATTTGCTAAGGCACTCGCCGGAGAAGCAGGTGTTGCATTTATTGCCGTATCGGGCTCTGAATTCTTAGAGAAATATGTGGGTGTCGGTTCTAGTCGAATTCGAGAACTTTTCAAGTTAGCCAAAGATAATATACCTTGTATTATTTTCGTAGATGAAATTGACGCAGTTGGCCGTCGTAGGTCTACTGATGCAGAGACTTCAAATACTGAGCGTGATTCAACATTGAACGAACTCTTAGTCGGTCTCGATGGATTTAAAAATACTTCGGGTATTTTTCTAATTGGAGCCACAAATCGTGCTGATTTATTAGACCCGGCCTTAATGCGACCAGGGCGTGTAGATAAACGCATATATATAGGTAATCCCGATGAAAAAACTCGAACAGCAATTTTTAATATTCATAAATTAGGTAAACCAATGAATGAGACTATTAAAATTGGAGACCTTATTGAAGAAACCAGTGGATTTTCTGCTGCTCAAATTGAGAACCTATTAAATGAAGCCATGTTACATGCCCTGCGTTTTGACCGTACTTCTATGAATCAGGAAGATTTGGAAATTGTTCTCAATAAAATGATGGTCGGATGGCAACCCACTGAACATGAATTCACAGATTCAATTATTGACCAAATTGCTATTCATGAACTCGGGCATGCGATTGTAGGTCTCCTATGTAAACATCATAGTCCTGTTACCAAAGTACTAATTAATTTACAGGCACCTAGCAGCCCTGGTTATACCGTATTTGCAAATAATAAAAGTCCTATTATGACACGCGAAGCACTATTCGAGCATCTAATGATTTTACTTAGTGGACGTATTGCTGAAGAAGTATTTTACGGTCGTTCTATTACTACTGGCGCAATAAACGACTTTGAAGAGGCGCTGAAATTAGCTCAAAAAATGATTTTATATTATGGAATGGGTAAGCATGCCGTTTATCCCAATATGAGCGAAAAATATAAAGAAATGGTTGATATAGAGGTCGCTGGTCTCATTGATGAAGCATATAAATATGCCGAGTTCCTGGTGAGGAATTCTAGAGATTTAATTCAAGAAAGCGCAGAGATATTAAAACGAGAAAAAATTATTAAAGCCGAAGACCTTATTCAATTAATGAACGATAAATATCAAACTATAGCTGCTCTCAAATTAAGAGAGATTTGATTTGACCATAGTCTGAATTGCTGAACCCGTACTTCTACATCCAGTAAACCATCCCGCTGAAAATTGGCTAGGGCCATGTGGCCGCCATCCTTCTTTGATGAATTCATTTACGTGTTCATCAAATGTATCCATATTTTTCTCAAAGTTTTTCTGATTATGAAAATCCTCATCAGAATCATAATAATTGGTCCAGTGATACCAAACATTCATATACTCCATCCTGTCTAATAAAAATATATCAGAATCATCAAAATCAATTTCTTGGGTTTAATTTCTTTAAGTATCTTAGACAATTTATTATATTATTTTCATAAATCCCCAAAAAGAAATAGGCCAACTTTTGGAAAATGGACATTTTAAAAATGTCCAAAATGAAAAAGTACAAGATAAATATTTTCAGGAAAAAGCCGAAAAACGATTTCTTAGCATAATGCTTTAAATTCCAAAATAATAATTTCTAGTTAACTGCATAAGTTTTTTTCGAAAAAACGGCCGCGCCACCTTTAGGAAGATTTTTTATTTCCATTTTATAAGAATGTCCGGAAACAAAATTGTGCCCGATAAACCAATAAAGATTTATAATTGTTCTGTTTGTGATTATAATACGTATCAAAATGGCGATTATAATAAACATTTATTAACCCGTAAACACGAAAGAAGAGTCATGGAAATATCTGGAAATAAAATGGAAATAATAGGAAATAAAAATTCTTCATCAGACGATAGTGCGAGACACTTCTGTAAAAAATGTAATTATTCAACAAATTTAAGTAGTGATTTTGCAAAACATATAATAAGTGCAAAGCATATCAATGCGACTATGACAAATAAATTAGAATGCATAAACTGTAATATGTGTTTTAAAACAGCAAGTGGAATATGGAAACATAAGAAAAAATGTAAGCCCATAGTCAGTAATGAAAATACGCCCATTGTTGCTAATCCTATTGAACTAGAAAATCCGTCCACGGCATTCATATGTGAAATGTTCAAAGAGATGATGAAATCGAATAAAGAAATGCAGAATATGTTTTTAGAACAAAATACGAAATTATTTGAAATCGCCAAACAAAATTCGACTACGCATCAGTCCAATAACACAAATTCACTGAATACTAATAATCAATTTAATCTGAATTTCTTTCTGAATGAAACATGTAAGGATGCTATAAATCTAACTGATTTCATAAATTCATTAAAAGTTCAAGTTGAGGATTTTGAGAACACGGGGCGCCTTGGTTATGTGGAAGGTATTTCGCGTATTATTATGAATGGTATTAAGAATATGGACGTAAATAAACGACCAATACATTGCACAGACGTGAAACGAGAAACGGTTTATGTTCGTGACCAAGATGTATGGGAAAAAGAGAACCCAGAAAAACAGAAATTGAAAAAGGCGGTAACTCGCGTAGCACAAATGAATTTGAAACAATTACAAAAATGGCAGGAATTAAATCCCGATTGTATTAATAATAATTCAAAGGAGAACAATGAATATATACGACTTTCGTTAACTGCTTTAGGAGGAGAAACCGAGGAACAAGAAGAAAAATATATGGATAAAATAATGAAAAATGTTTTACGCGAAGTAGTAATAGATAAAAATAAATTGTGATTCTAATATATATGGAAGCAAATCGAGTAGTACCTTTAAATGAAAATGAAATCGCAAATATTGCTACAAATAGTGCGGTAGCTATTGCGGGTCCTCCTCCTGCCGAAATAGATGAAATATCTAATAATGGTTCTGCGAACGAAACTATGCAAGCATTACAACCTGCTCCCGAAGAACCAGCACAGCAGGTCATACCTGAACAGCAGGTCATGCCTGAACAGCAGGCCATGCCTGAGCAGCAGGCCGTACCTATACCAGTACCTGTACCAGTGCCTATGCCTATGCCTAAACCAATGCCACCAGTCTTTTTACCAAAAGAAATTGTTGTAGAAGAGGAGATAATAGCAAAACCAAAACAGAACCGTTTAGAAGAGGAGAATTTTAAGGATGAAGTAGATTTAATACCCGTAGTACGCCGTAGTCGTAAACGTGTTAAATCGTCTTCGAAATCTACGTCTAAAAAGACACGTAAATATAAACGCTGTAAAAAGAATCATCGTAGAAACACCAAGACTCATCGCTGTAATACCAAGTGCCCTCCTGGTAAAAAGAAAAATAAGACAAACAAACGGTGTATTAAGAAAGGCGGTAAGAAATAAATAACTTGTGTTTTATAAATTTAAACAAAAAGACATTATATATCAATGGAGTTGTTTGAAAATGTTCATGTAAAAAGTTTGGCGAGTATATTAAGAGAAATCGGAGAACCAGTCGAGGGTAATTTAGTTTGTGATATAACGGCGGACCAATACATTATAGAGGAAACTTTAGATAAAATTAAAAATCTACAATATTTGGCTCGTAATAAAACCAAAATTTGCGAAATTGGTGTTAATGCCTGCCATAGTCTTCTTATTATGTTACTTGAAAATCCCGACGCTGAATATTTATTATTTGATTTAAACTGTCACGCTTATACATTACCTTGTTTAAAATATATTAGCTCGGCATTTCCTAATACTAAAATGTCTTTTATAGCGGGAGACTCAACTGAAAGAATACCCCAATTTGTAATGAACTATAAAGAAGAATTAAATACTTTTGATTTATGTCATATCGATGGAGGACACACGTATGATGTTTTTTCTGCTGATTTTAATAACGTAAAATGTTTATCGAAATTGGGATGCCCTGTTATATTTGATGATTCTGATAATGAACATATTGATGGGTTTTTAAAAGAAAATGTTGCGCAGAAGTCTATTGTTCAATATGAAGACGTGAACATTATAAATACGAATAAACATTTTATTTATACTTACGAAAATTGATTTTACATTATTATTAATTAATATAGATAAATTTAGCATGCTTACCCGTAGTCAGACAAAAAAGGTGCAATTTGCGGTAAATATTAATTTTGATGAAGCAAGCCGAGCTTGGCGTGAAAATAAAAAGGTTCTCAAAAATGGATGTTTTACATATGTCAAGCCGACTATGAATAAATATAATTTAAGAAGTTGTAAATAAAATATGAGTTTAATATATATTTTATTTTTATTAATATGGAAGAGCTAGCCATTAATCAACCAGAAGCAGCACTACCACCACCACCACCGCAACAACAATATCAACAGCAGCAACAACAGTTACAACAACAACAATATCAACAGCAGCAACAAGAGTTACAACAAAAACAATATCAACAGCAGCAACAAGAGTTACAACAACAACAATATCAACAGAAGCAACAAGAGTTACAACAAAAACAATATCAACAGCAGCAACAAGAGTTACAACAACAACAATATCAACAGAAGCAACAAGAGTTACAAAACCTTTATGTAGCATTCAAAACAGATCCATCCAAACGTTCATCAAGAACAAATTTTTTTGAAGCAGCATCAGCTAATAAAAGACTTTTTTATTATTCATACAAACCTTATACAAAAACATGCGTGACGTTTAAATTACAAGAATATGGTCGTAGCGAAATATTAAAAAAAATAGTTGACAAACTAGATATTTTAAAAGTATGGATTTATTTATTTAGTGAGGACGGAAATGATAACGAACCAAAAGGCAGTGGAGAGGTAGTATTACAAATATATATTAATCCTTGCTCCGGAAACATTGTTGATTCTAATCCTTATCAATTTACACCAAACAAAACAATAATAGGGGTTATGGAAGGAACTCTAACTGATTTGGGTGAATCAAAATGCCGACCAGTTTTACATAATTCAAGTAAAAATTTTGAAGATATGAAAACGTATGGTTATTTTTCGGCAATTAATTTTAAATCGGGAACAGATTTGGATGAAAGAACAAAAGTACAATTAAATGAAGGACCGAATGAAAAGGGTGAATATTTGAATGCATTCACCAGAAGCGTTTCTGAAACTTCAACGAATTCGGGAAGAGCTATTTTGAATGTAGGAAATCGTTTTGGAAGTTGGTTTAGTAGGGGAACCAAAGCAGGCAGAAAAAAACAGCGCAAAAATAGAAAAACAAAAAAACAATATAAAAAATAACTTTGATACATTATATAATGTCAAGTGAGCTTACTGAACCCGTTCCTACTCCTGTTCCCGAGCAGATTTCTGAGCAAAGTCCTATTCCGACCGATGCCAAGTCCGCCATCGTGAATAATGATTTGCTCAATGTTCCTGTAAGTAATGAAAACGTCGCTCTTAATGTGATGGTATCTTTTTTGAATATTGCACAGAAGCGCGGTGTTTTTTCTTTTGATGAGTCCGCCAAGATTTGGGAGTGTATCCAGAAGTTTATACCTGAGGGGAACCTTGGTTCCCCTTCAACCCCTCCTTCTGATTAAATACTTGTATCCTGAGGGGAACCAAGGTTCCCCTTCAACCCCTCCTTCTGATTAAATACTTTTATCCTGAGGGGGACCAAGGTTCCCCTTCAACCCCTCCTTCCGATTAAATACTTGTATCCTGAGGGGGACCAAGGTTCCCCTTCAACCCCTCCTTCAGATTAAATTCTTGTATCCTGATGGGGACCAAGGTTGTACAAATAACATCTTTACCGAATTAAAAAAATAATTTCTAGTGCGTCTAGATATTATTTTGATACAATCAATTCTTCGCATAATATATAATGTCTTTTTTTAGAGCACAGCGTGCACAAGCATTACGTAGTAGTGTTTGCTCTAGCGATAACTTGGCAATATGTACGGATTTTAGGAGAATAGGTGTAAATCAAATAACATTTGTTAATCAAGTCACAACACCTTCTGCTCCAACAATAGTATCATCTAGCATAACAGGAACAACACTAACGATAAATTTTACTCCAGGGTCTACAGGTGGTAATCCCATAATAAATTACCAATATTCATTAAATAATGGTGTGACATATACAGTATTTTCTCCTCCTGTAATAACATCACCTATTACCATAACTGGACTGACAGCTGGTTCGAGCTATTCCGTTTTGCTACAAGCAGTAAATAGTGTAGGTATTGGAGAAAAATCCGGAGTATTGTCAGTTAATGTACCCACTGCCCCTTTAGCACCATTTAACTTAAATTATACTACATCCAACGGCTCTGCGACAATTTCTTTTAATGCTGGCCTAAATGGTGGTAGTGATATAACTAATTTTAGATATTCAATTGATGCTGGTTCGACCTTTAATGAATTCAGTCCTGTAAAAACTGTATCACCTGTTACTATTAGTGGACTTACTGCCGGACAAACATATTCGGTTGTACTCCAAGCTGTAAATGCTCTCGGAAATGGAGTTAGCTCATCTGCTCTTTCTGTAATTATGCCGACATCCACGCCTTCAGCCCCTACAAATCTAAGCAGTAGTAATGTAGGTTCAACATCACTTACTGTTTCATTTAGTGCAGGGTCGAATGGCGGAAGTGCCATAACCAATTATAAATATTCTACCAATGGTACTACATATAATGCAGTTAGTCCTGCTTCAACAAGTACATCTATTAATATTACGGGTCTCAGTAGTGGAACAACATATAATATTTCTATTAAAGCGGTTAATGCAAATGGTGATGGTACGGCTTCGTCAGCATTATCTGTTAAAACAGCAAGTATTCCCGGTAGTTTACTATTTGGAGGCTCTACGCGTGAATTAGCGTTAAATCCAGGTGTGTCGATGGGTTCTGGCGCTTATACAGTTGAATGTTGGTTTTATAATAATAGTGGTGGATGGGTAACAGCTGCGCCCAATTTTGCTGGTTTATTAGGTCATAGTATGGTAACAGGAAGCGGTGTAAACGTCTCAGGTGGTTTGGCTATTTGGTTTACGGATGATAAAACAGTTGGCACAGATAGAAACGGAGGTGATATGAGACCTACTTACAGTTTCACAAACGCTATAACTCTTAATGCATGGCATCATTTTGCATTAGTTAGAAATAGTTCGTTAACCGAAACTGTATTCATTGATGGCGTAAAAGCTAGTGGGTGTGGCGGAGGTGGTATTATTAAAGGGGAAGATGGTATTATTAAAGTGGGACAACAGACGAATAGTAAAGATTATAATGGAAATTCAGTCGAGATTGGACATTTTTATGAAGGCTACTGGCCTGGTTATTTAACCAACTTTAGAATAGTTGCTGGAACCGCAGTATATGACCCAAATGCCGATTCGATTACAGTACCAACATCCCCACTAACAAATATCACGGGTACGAAATATTTGATGGTTGGAAATACAGTTACGGGCGATGGTTCCTCCACACAGACGGTTACCAATACTGGTAACGTAACACTAAGTACATCTATAGTTCCTTTTTAATGTCCAGTCATCCGGATAAATTCTTCATCGCTAATCGGCTCATGTTCCAAATATTTACCTTGTAATATGGCGATAACAATATAATCCAAGTCTTCGCGCGAACCCGAAAGTCTCAAAACCTCACCCGTTTTAATATTTAATATTTTGAATACTTTCGGGTCGTCCGGCTTCGTCACAGTCCATAGCCAAGCATATATAACGACTTGTAATAAATGGTCCATCGATAACTTACTTGTACATTTAATCTCCCAGACTGTGGATTCTGTTATCAAGTCGGTACGTGCAGTAAATCGGAATTTTTTGTTCTCAAAAAATTGCGCTAGTGCTGCGTCAATCAAAACATGTTCTGGCTCCATAGAAGGATTTAATATGGTTTCTTCAATACGTGGGCAAGTATCCGCGCATTCTCGGCCAATAATATTATTTAAACGTTCTCTACAATTCGACCAGTCAGAAAGCCAACCATATTCGGCCTGGTCAATTTGCTTCAACTTAAAATATAATTTTTCCTGTGTAGCCACATAAATATTCGCCAAATATAAATATTCCTTTATTGAGCCAGTACATGGCCCAAGTGCTTCCACAAGTTCTCGAATATAACTATGTTCATGGGATTTCATTTGGGTCAAAGTCTGCTTTATAATGGTTAATAATATATTTGATTTTTCATTAGAGAATCGGTTTGTTAATTCGTCGTAGTACATTGCTGGAATCGCAATACCATTCAAGTCACTGACTTCTTCGAAATGTCCCGAACTAGTTTGTATAATAGACGGAATATCAAATTCATTTTCAACCGCCTGTTCGCAAACGAAAATACGGTCCACAATAGGCGATATTTCTTCAATAACCGATTCCGGTATAAATTTTATCATATTTGTAGGGGTTTCAAAATGTTTGTCGATTAAGTTGATAGATTCTGGTATAGTGCGTTGTTCATCGGCATAAAAAATAGATTTTGGTTGGCCTTTAAATTGAATATAAGGTTGTGCGCGCATTTCGTGGTGATTCATCTTTAAAAAAGGTAGGGGCCGGTCGCCCGCAAAATTATCGCCTTCCAACAAAAAGAGGGCTTTTGATGCCCTGGTCGCACCAACATAAAGCGTATTTGGGCAACGATTTGTCTGTAATGTTCTCGCATAATACTCAAAATAACTATTATCAAAACCAACAATAAATACATAAGGACGCTGTCTGCCCTTGACCGAATGAAAAGTCGAAAATACGATTTTACCATCTATGACGCGGTCGTCGATGTTCTCGTTTTCCATCATAGGAACATAACATGGAATACCCTGACTAACGAGAACATTTTCCATTTTCCGAACCACGCTTTTACTACTTTTTACGGATGCACCCAAAATAAAGAAATCGGATGGTTTTGCACCCTGTGCGAGTAGCCGATTCACCTCAAAGATTACTGTTTTTTCTAAATTCGTTCTCGAATTTCGCACATATTTTACGGGTTCGTCGGAACGGCAAGAATTCATACGATTCGAGCCAATCATAACATTATTTACGAAAGCACAAATTTCGTCGGTAATACGATATGACATTTTCATGGTACATTTCGAGAACTCGCGAGTTCTCAAAAAAGCACAGTTTTTCCATATTTCTTCGGCTAAAGTAAGAAATCGGGCATCGGAACCCTTGAATTCATAAAGAGACTGTAATTCATCACCTAGTATTAATAATTGCACTAATTTATCGGTATTTATTAACATATCCTTAATAAATTTCTGAACAATTTGAAAATAAACCAAAGTCATATCTTGTGTTTCGTCAATAACGAGAACATCGATTAAAGGGATTTCGGTACGTGGCTTTATATCATGATATAAAATTCGGCGCAAGCCGGTATCCGTAAAACAATTCGCCAAATAATAACGTACAGCCAAACTATGATACGTATGTATTTTAATATTGGATAAGCCGAGTTCTCTAACCTTCTCTTTAATTTCTGCGCGTAATGACGCATTATAGGTTACCTGTAGAAACTGTAAGTCAGGCATTTGTGCAGCAGCGCTCAAGACCGTAGAACTTTTACCAGAACCAGCGACGGCGCAAACTATGGCGTTTTTGCCTTGTTTTATTTGTTCTATAATATGATTCTGTTCATCACTAAGTTGCATTTTAATATTTGATGAGTGTTTTTTATATGTTTTAATCGAGAAATAGAAAGTTCTCGTAAAAAAATATCAATATAATAAAATGGAAACAAGGTCTAGAAAAACGGTAGCAAAATCGAGAACTAGAAAAGCCAGTCCAACAACTATAGAAATTAGTAGCGGTATCGAAGGCGAAGATTATACTTTAACTCGATTAGAGAAAATGCAGGGAGAAAAATCAATATATAAAATCGAGTTTAATAGTGCGGATGGTAATCGGTGCATCAATTATATCGATGATGCAAACCGACACGTAGTTTATAAGGATGCGAGAGGTGAATATGTACTATTAAAATTACCGAGTACAAGAAGTAAAAGTAAGAGTGGTTCTATGTCGGATATGAAAAGGAAATGTGCTGATGCACTAGCGAAAAAACGCACAATAGGTAATAAAAACGTCCAATTAATCAAAGACGCGATTTTGCTTCAAACATGTGCCCCGGAACTCGATTTAACAGAAGCGCAAGATGTTCTTGTTAATTTAAATGGAGAACTTCGTAAAAAATGCCCGAATTTGCATTTTAAATTAGCGCCTTATTATGATTATTTGGAGCCATTACATCGATATGGACAATATGGTCATATATGTATAGGTTGTCAATATTATAATACGCTGATTTTAGCACTATGTACAGATGAACGCTGTATAAGTTCGATTGAACTTTTAATGGTACATGATGGTGAAATCATGATAAATTCAAAGACGGACGAGGACCAGGAGGGTAAAAAGTATAATAAATTATTAAGAGCTGTTTTATCAATGGTAGCATATAAGGTCGAGGGAATGCGTTTTTTTAAGTCCAAAGCCATGAATCCGGTAAGTACATGGTTGCTATTACAATATTCGAATGCCCGCGTCGATGAAGATGACCCGTTTACTGAATATTTAAATGGCCGTAAGCCGACCAAAGAACTGATACAGGAATATTATCCAACTGATAAAACGGATTATAAAGAAATTAAATTAACTGTTGATTTAAATGCAGCAAATGCCCAAAATGCATATAAGCAATTTAAATCTATAGTTAATACGGATGGCGAAATAGTTTGTTGAATTTATATAAACAGTTAAACCTATTTATATGATGTCGAAAATACCTTACGAAATCATACATCAAATCTTATTATATCATGGAGATATTGATATGCGAAGGAATTTTGGACTTTATGGACCCATTGATAAAGAAAAGTTCTCAATTTTAAATACAATTATGAGAACACCGAGCCCAATTCATCGACGCCTAATAAATGATTATTTATATCAACAATATGCTTTACCGAATATTCATAATTTTAATGAGCGCACTACTGAGAAAATAAAGGACGATTATTTGATTATGAAAGTGGCGCCTTATGAAGGAAAAGTTTATTATAATTTTGGTATTTATCGATTGAAACCGACGCCCTTTTACTCTTATCCGAAAAAGGAATTTCCTTGCGATAATAAAACGGTGGATGACTATCGATGGCTTTATGTTACGTATTCATTTATTCTAAATCATTAGTCAGGATACGTATATTATATTTTCATCATAGAATATATAATGTCCTTCTCATTTTTTAATAGCTTTAATGGAAATTCCCAACGTCTAGGACAAAACTATGCGATAGTAAGTCAGGATATTAATCCCCCGGCCGCCGTTAGTTATATTGGTGCAGATACTTCTTCAGTGACGTTTAGTTTTACTGCACCGAGAACGGGTGGTACGATTTCTGGTTATAGTGCTTATGTAAATGGGAAATTATATAATGGTACTGGGGGGCCGAGTTCATATACAATAAATGGCTTGGCTCAGGGTGGTCAATATACGATTAATATGGTGGCGAATATTGCTTCGACGAGTAGTACGAGTACGACAGTAACTGGCTCATTCAATCCAACGTCAATAACTGGAGTTCAATTATGGTTCGACGCACTTGACCCACTAAATACAGGAACAGCACCAGCAAACGGTTCGTCAATAACTACGTGGTATGACAAATCGGGATACGGTCGAAACGCAATATCTGCTTCATCTAATATATATAATACTACTGGCTTGAATAACAAACCGGCAATAACTATAAATACGGTCTCCAATAATTATCAATGGCTATCAGGCACCGTCCCAATTACAACAAATAAAATGAATGTATTTGTAATTATGTCTATTATTCCAGGTGCTGGTGATTACTCACGATTGGTTTCATTAGCTGCCCCGGGTATTTTTGATTCAGGTAGTGATATATATCATTCATTCATAATAGCAGGAAGTACAAATACCATATTGTATTCAATAAAAGGGTCTAGTGTGACTACCGGTGTAGCACCTGGTTATTCTATACCTTCTTTATGTGAAAGCTGGTTTGATGGGACAAATAATTATACTACGGTGCAGATGGGTAATAGCACAACCATAGCTTCGACAGCAACTAGTGCAGGAAACTTTGCTATATCTAGTTTTACACTTGGCGCTGATAGTCAATCAATAAGTGACTACAGAGGTTGGTTCAAGGGTTTCATTTCCGAAGTTTTAGTTTATAATACAGCACTGAGTACATCTGACCGTCAAAAAATCGAAGGTTATTTAGCTTGGAAATGGTCTATTCAGACATCTTTACCTACGGCACATCCTTATTATAGTGCTGCTCCACCTGGTAGCCCGACCACGATTACTACAACAACTACCAAAAATATTTTATCGAATCCGTCTGCATCGTTAGTTCTCAATACCTTAGCACCTTTTCCCACGAATATCCAATTAATTAGTGCGACAACTACATCATTAACATTTAGTTTTAGTGAGCCGACGATTGGACCGACACCGACCAGTTATGTTCCTTATGTTAACGGTTCGTCGACAACGGGGTCAGGTGGTCCTTCTTCGTATACAATAAGTGGTCTCACTGCCGGAACAAATTATTCCCTCTCTATTGGAGCAAACGTAACAACGTCTGGCTCATTCAATCCGACAAGTTTAACGGGATGTCAACTATGGTTCGACGCAACTGACCCTCTTAACACAGGTACCGCGCCAGCAAACGGCTCGTCACTAACGACTTGGTATGATAAATCAGGTTACAATCGTAATGCTACATCTGCTTCGTCCAACATATATAATACAACTGGCTTGAATAATAAACCAGCAATAACGATAAGTATGACTAGTAATCAATGGTTAAATGGCCCAGTACCAATAACAACGAATACTGCAACTGTCTTCGTGATTATGTCTATGAACTCAAATGCAGGTTTCGCAGGAAGAATAATAAGTTTTTCTCAACCAGGAGTCCATGATTGGAATAATAATAATTCTTTTACTTTTATTAGAAATGGTGGGTCTAATGTTATTATCATTTATAAAAACGGTACATATTCAAGTTCCTCATTTCCAAGTTATTCTGTGCCGTATTTATGTGAATGTTGGCTTGACGGAACAAACGCAAATTCTACTGTTCAAATAGGAAATAGTACAAGCATATCATCAGTCAGCTCGTCGGGTAATTTTAATATAACGTCTTTTGCTATTGGTAACGACTCAACTTTTACTGACCCAGTCGGACAATTCGACGGTTTTATATCCGAAATATTGGTTTATAATACGTCTTTATCATTATCCGACCGGCAAAAAGTAGAAGGTTATTTATCATGGAAATGGGGACTTCAGGCAAATTTGCCCAGCGCCCATCCTTATTATAGTGCTGGTCCGTCCAATACAACCACAACTTTGTATCAAAATCCTAGTCCTGTGTCTTTATATACCCTATTTAATTACCCTACTAATATTCAATTACTTAGTTCCACGGCTAGTTCATTGACGGTTAGTTTTACTGCACCAGGTTCCAACCCTACTAGTTACACACCATATTTGAATGCAGTAGCCGGAACAGGTTCTGGAACGCCTAGTTCATATACAATTACTGGTCTCAACGGGGGAACTAATTATTCTGTCTCTATTGGAGCAAACGTAACAACAACCGGTTCATTTACTCCAACGTCTATTAGTGGAACCTTATTATGGCTTGACGCAGCAGATAGTACAACTATTACGTATTCATCAGGTTCAAAAATTAGCCAGTGGTCAGACAAATCAGGATTAAATTATCATTTTACTCAATCAACCGTAGCAAATCAACCTAGCTACGTATCTATGGCAAATGGTAAACCAGCATTAAGTCTTACTAGCTCTGGAGTTATGCTTAATAACAATATTCCAGTTTCCACAACTTGTACTATTTTTGGAGTAGGATATTCTAGTGCTGGTGGTAATGCTAGATTAGTACAAAACGATGGCTACTTTTACTTTGGAGGAATAAGTAATTCACTAGCAATTGGTGCTGGAACAAATAGTGTTTGGAGCGGAGTAATCAATGCTAATCCAGCAACATCTATTTCAAGCTTATGTTTAATGGAAATGTCCAATTCAAATAATATCATATCTCCTTATGTGAACGGCACGGCATTAGATACAACAACTATCATCAGTTCTTCATTTACAGGACTAACCATTGGTGGAGTTTTTTTTTCCGGTAGTTATACTCAATTATGGGGTGGTTATGTAAGTGAAATATTAATTTATAATTCTGTTTTATCGACGACCGACCGTCAAAAAGTTGAGGGTTATCTAGCGAACAAATGGTTAATTCAATCAAGTTTACCTGTCGCACATCCTTATTATAGCGCGACGCCGACTAGTAATGTAACAGTCATTTATCAAAACCCAACGCCTTTATCATTAACCACTGCCCTTAGTCCACCGACCGGCCTCACATTCATTAGTGCAACAGCAACATCCATAACATTTAGTTTTACAAATCCCTCGGGAACCATAACAGGATATACACCTTATATCAACGGCTCAACTGCAACCGGCTCAGGTAACGCATCGTCTTATACAATTACAGGATTAACGGCAGGAACCTCTTATACAATTTCAATCAGTGCATCAACGGCTTCATCAACATCGATACAATCAACAAGCGTATCTATGAGCACAATAGTGAATCGTTTGAAACAAAATTTATCAGCAAGCGCGCAAAGTGCATTTGTGGGAGCATTTAGTGTTTATTTAATTTCATCAACATATACGGGTCCATCATTGAATATTCGTAGAAGCACAGATAATGCAACTAGTGATTTTTATTCCGACGCACAAGGCAATTTGGGTCAAAGCATTGGTGCGACAGGAACTTCTATAACTTCTTGGTTGAGCGGAGCAACAGGGTATGTTACAAAATGGTTTGACCAATCAGGAACCGGGAATCATGCGACGCAGACTACAAATGGTTCCCAACCATCTATTAATGTTTCAAGTAAATACGTTGATTTTAGTAGTCCTGGTAATTCGTTCTTTAATTTACCAAATGGCGCCATTCCTTACGGAAATAGTTCATATACCTTTGTGTTAAAACACGGCTCCATTCCATATGGACAGACATGGAGAACATTTATAGGTTCAGGAACTTGGATGACGGTAAATGGTATGAATGATTTTTACATTAATAATAATTCAAATTATTATACTTCCTGGTATGGTAATGACCTGAATGGCGGAACTGTCTCATCAGGTAACACAGTTAGTACAAAATACAAAACCAACGTTTCTAGGACAATATATGTAAACGGTGTTTCAGCTGTTTCTGATGCTCCTTCAGGTAGGAACACAAATAATACTAATAATTCAATTGGTATCGCTTCACAGAGGCAATACTATTTAAATATGCCCCTACATTTTTTATACATTTTCGGAACAGATTTAACCGATGCTGATAGATTAATAGCAGAAGCAGGACAATAAATCACGTCCCCGCACGCATTATATTTTCATAATAGAATATATAATGTCCTTCTCATTTTTTAATAGTTTTAACGGAAATTCCCAACGTCTAGGACAAAACTATGCGACACAGTCCTATGATGTCGCGGAACCAACCGGTATTAATTTTATATCATCCGATGCATCATCCATAACATTTAGTTTTACTGCACCAAAAACAAGCGGCACAATTAATGGCTATAAGTTTTCAGTGAATGGACAAGTAATGAATGCTACTGGCGGTCCAGGTGCATATACCATCAATGGCTTGAGTCCAGGACAACAATATTCAATTAATGCAGTGGCGGATGTTACGACGAGTTCTACGTCGAGCACTACGACCACAACAACAGCAATTTCGCCAACACCGACAGTTCAATTCGATAGTAATATAAATATTACTACTACAGGAAGTAATTTGGTATCAGATTGGAAAGACGTAACAAACACGTATTCAGCGACACAATTAAATAGTTCCCTTAGGCCTACATTGAATACGTCATACATAAATGGAAAATCCGGAATAGTTTTTAACGGTACTTCAGGAATGATGTTAAAAGCAAATGGACTGCCTTCATCTATTAATACAGCTACATTTTTTTTTGTTATGCAATTTTCTTCATATTCTGGAGCTAACCAATTTTTATCTACGGATGGAGCTTGGGTTCCTGGTTCGATACATGTATTTGCTGCGAACGGTTCATTACAACCATGTTTATATAATTCCCAAGCTCCGGTCGGTCTAACAATTCCATTAAATACTCCATTTATATTAATGATTAATTATTCAACAATTGGACCGTCTACAACTTATGCACGTTATAATGGAGTTTCGTCTTCCGTATATAATTTTGGTAGTTCATCCGGACCATTATTAACATCAAACATAGATATAGGTGGTTGGTCTGAAGACGGGGGAAGAACAATTCGTGGAGGTATTTCAGAAATATTATACTATAACCAGTCGCTAACTGCTACACAAATTTCACAAGCAGAGGGATATTTGGCTTGGAAATGGGGTCTTCAAACAAGTTTACCAGTTGCTCATCCAAATTATTCAACTAACGGATACACAACATCCACCACGGTCACAACAACAACCACCAAAAATATTGTATCAAACCCGTCGCGCTTACTAACCAGTACAACCTTAGCACCTTTTCCCACAAATATTCAATTAATTAGTGCGACGACTACATCATTAACATTTAGTTTTAGTGCACCAAGTCAAGGCGGGACACCGACCAGTTATGTGCCGTACATAAATGGCTCGTCGACAACTGGGTCTGGTGGTCCTAGCTCTTATACTATTAGTGGGTTAACTGCGGGCACAAATTATTCGGTCGCACTAGGAGCAAACGTAACGACAACTAATACCTTTAGTCCAACATCGATTTCCGGGACATTATTATGGCTAGACGGAGCAGATAGTACAACCATTACATATAGTTCAGGCTCAAATATTAGTCAATGGTCAGATAAATCAGGAACTGGTAATAATTTTACTCAATCAACAGCTGGTTCACAACCGGTTTATGCAGCAATGTCTAATGGTATGAATGCTATAAATTTTGCGTCTAGTAGAAATATGGTTAATACTTCAATTGTATTTCCTACAACATATTCTATATTTGCTATTGGATATACATCTGCTACAGGATATGCAAGGTTATTAAATGGCGGAATTGATTACAATTTATTTTTTGGCATCGGAAACGGTAATACACAATTTATTACATTAGCAGGTAATGGTCAAGTACAATATTGGAATGATGTAAATACTAATTCTCCGGCAACTAGTGTCGCTAGTTTATGTTTAATGGAAATGACCAATAATAATACAAGTACAGGTCTAATACCCTACGTTAACGGTACAGCATTAAATGCAAAAAATGGTTCAACACTAACCTTTACTGGATTACAATTAGGAAATTTTTTTAATGGTGCTTATTGGAATGGATTTATTGCTGAAGTTTTAATTTATAATTCGGTTTTAAGTACAACTGACCGCCAAAAAGTGGAAGGTTATCTGGCTTGGAAATGGAACATTAAAGCAAATTTGCCCGGCGCCCATCCTTATTATTCTGCTGGTCCGTCGACTACAACAACGACTCTTTATCAAAATCCTAGTCCTGTGTCTTTATATACCCTATTTAATTACCCTACTAATATTCAATTATTGAGTTCCACGGTTAATTCGTTAACCGTTAGTTTTACTGCACCAGGTTCCAACCCAACTAGTTACACACCTTATATAAATTCAGTAGCCGGCACAGGTTCTGGAACACCTAGTTCATATACAATTACTGGACTAAGCGCAGGAACTAGTTATTCAGTCGCATTAGGAGCAAACGTAACAACAACAGGTTCTTTTAATCCTTTATCAATAACGGGTTCTATATTATGGCTGGACGCAGCAGATGGTACAACCATTACATATTCTTCAGGTTCGAATATTAGTCAATGGTCAGACAAATCGACTATAGGAAATCATTTTACGCAAACAACGGTCGCAAGTCAACCATTATACGGAACAATGACGAACGGAAAAAATGCAATTAATCTTGTTAGTAATAGTTCTTTTATGTCTAACACTTCTATATCTTTTCCTACTGTTTATAGTGTTTTTGCGGTTGGTTATACAACAGGAGGACATTATCAGGGAGGAGGACCAGTATTCGCTAGATTATTAAACAGCAATAATACAACGTTTTATTTTGGCGCCGGAATAGAGGGAACAAATTTCTCAACGTTTGTGGGTAATACTACAGTTGGTAACTGGATTGATACAAACACTGATACCCCAGCGACAGCAATAACAAGTTTATGTTTAATGGAGGTAACGAATAATAATAGTTCAACGGGATTATTACCATATGTAAACGGAAAAGCGTTGGACGCGAAGAACGGTACAACAAACACATTTACAGGTTTAACTATGGGGTCGATGAACGGAGGTGGAGGTCAAACTTGGTGGGGTTATGTAAGTGAAATATTAATTTACAACTCGGTTTTAAGTACAACAGACCGTCAAAAAGTCGAGGGTTATCTAGCTAACAAATGGCTGATTCAATCTAGTTTACCTGTTGCGCATCCCTATTATAGCGCTGCTCCAACAAGTACCGTCTCTGTTATTTATCAAAACCCAACCGCAGTTTCGTTATCAACTACATCAATTACTTCAGCGATACCCGCGGGAATAAGTGGTGGCGCACCAACCATATATTATCCTTTTTGGGCAGATACAAAAGATTATGCAAGTGGCTCTGGTGTAACGAATGCTACATTTAGTGGTACTACTCCACCATCTATTTCTTCTACCACAACTTATAAATCATATGCCGCAAAATCCCTTTATAATTCAAATACAAGCTGTTCTATGAAAATACCCAATATAACTATAAATACTGCAGTAGGTTTTACAATATGCTTATGGTTTAATTTAACTACATCAAGCGATGGAATGTTATGGTATGCTACTCCTGACGGTGGATATCCAAGAACATTTATTTATTATACAGGTAGCAAAATAAGAGTTGCCGTAGAGACTTCGGTAAATAGTGGTTCTAACGATATTTTTAGTATAAATCTAAACACGTGGTATTTTTTAACTTTTGTACAACCTCCCGGTGGTCAACCATATGCTTCTTTAAACAATGCTTCGGTGACCAATTGTACATTATACAACGCTGTTAATTATACAACCACATCGAATACTATTTTTTCATTTAATAGTTCAGGTGCAGGTGTACCTGGATACATGAATAACTTTTATTTTTTTAATCGTGCGCTTTCGGCCAATGAAATTACTGCACTTTATAATCAATAACCAATCAAAATAATATAAATGTAATCAAATATATTATTTAATGCGCGTCAAACTCATCAATTATAGCCAGTCCGCCCAGGGTCAATCTCTTCAAGACCAAGTCGCTTTTTGTGCCCGCGTGTCTAATCCCTCTAACCAACATAATACAGAGACGAATGAAAAACTTATTCGATATTTAATGAAGAATGAGCATTGGTCGCCACTCGAAATGGTATCTATTTGCCTAGAAATCGAGACCACTCGTGATATTGCGCGTCAGATTCTCCGCCATCGCTCGTTCTCGTTCCAGGAGTTCTCACAACGTTATGCTATTGCGGACCTCGGATTTGAGTACAAAGAAGCGCGACTACAGGATACAAAAAACCGTCAAAATAGTATTGAAACTGACGATTTGATGCTACAAGAGAGATGGGAAAATGTTCAGGACCGCGTGGTCGAAACTGCAGAAACCGCATATAAGTGGGCAATCGACAATGGTATTGCGAAGGAACAAGCACGGGCAGTACTACCGGAAGGTATGACAGTTTCGCGACTTTATATAAATGGAACGCTAAGGTCTTGGGTACACTATATTCAGCTCAGGTCAGGAAACGGAACACAAAAGGAGCATAGGGAGGTCGCGCTCGCTTGCGCGGAAGTAATCAAGCCAATTTTTCCGATGATTGAGGAGTTTATTCATCCATAAGTTTAGTAGGAATACATTCTTCTTCGTTAATAAAAATGCATTTTATTATACATATTTTATATATCTTATAATATGTTTTCTAGTTTTAATAAACTCGGTGCGTTACTACAAAACAAACCGATTAATGCTACAGTTATAATAGGTAGTAATACAAATATATGGATTACTTTGGGAAGTACATATTATAATGGTACGAATGGCTCAATACTCACGATAGTAAAAGATATATCACGTAATTCAATATATGTGGGAGGAACATTTACAACAGTTCAAGACGTTTCAAATACAGTTGCAATATCAGCAAAAAATATAGCAGGATGGGATATATCAAATCAAACATGGAGGCAATTCGGAAACACATCATATAATGGAACCAATACTACAGTAAGAGCACTTGCACTAGATAGTTCAAATAGTCTGCTCTACGTGGGTGGTGCCTTTACTACAGTCCAGGATGTTTCAAATACAGTCGCATTATCTGCAAAATATATAGCAAGTTGGGACATATCAAATCAAACATGGAGACAGTTTGGAAATACAACTTATAATGGAACTAACGCTGCAGTAAGTACGCTCGCATTAGATAGTTCAAATAGACAATTATACATAGGAGGCTTATTTACAACAGTCCAGGATGTTTCAAATACAGTTGCATTATCGGCAAACAGAATAGCGACATGGGACATATCAAATCAAACATGGATACAATTAGGAAACAGTTTTGGTAATGGAACTAATAATGATATAAATGCATTTACTTTAGATAGTTCAAATCAGCAACTATATGTAGGAGGAGCATTCACAACAGTAAATTTGGCAAAACCAATCAGTCAATATATAAGCTCTTATAATTATTCATTAAATAAACAATCAAATATATCTTTAATTGGTTCTGCATATACAAACGGCACGGTAAATGCAATAATAAAAGACGTATCAAGGAACACTGTATACGTGGGAGGAACATTTACAATAATATATGATAATTCAAATAGTTTAGGTATATCAGCAAGAAATATAGCGAGATGGGACATATCAAATCAAACTTGGATGCAATTCGGAAACACAACATATAATGGGGCTAATAATACAATATGGGCACTCGCACTAGATAGTTCAGGCGGGCAACTATATGTGGGAGGCGCATTTACATCAGTCCAGGATACAATAAATACAGGTGGATTATCAGCAAGTCGCATAGCAGCATGGGATATAGTCAATCGAACATGGAATCCGATTGGAACTGTTACGTATAATGGAACTAATAATATAGTATACGCACTTGCAGTAGATAGTTTGAATAAGCAACTCTACGTAGGTGGCTCGTTTACATCAGCCCCACTTCCTAGTAATGGATTTACTTTGACTACAAAATCCATAGCAAGATGGGATATAGTTGCTAAAGGATGGAACTATCTTGGAAGTGCTGCATATAATGGAACTAATGGTCAGGTCAATGCAATTGCATTAGATAGTGTAAATAATCAGCTGTATGTAGCCGGCGCATTTTCAACAGTCCAGGATATTAATTTGGGCGCTACCGCGTTACCCGCAAATAATATAGTAAGATGGAATATATCCACGGCAAGATGGAGTCAACTTGGAAATGCAACGTATAATGGTGCTAATACTACAGTAAGTGTACTTTCACTAAATAAGTCAACTGGAGAGTTATATATAGGGGGCACATTTACTGTAGTGTATGATACCGGAAATACAGGTGGATTATTAGCAAATTATGTAGCAAGATGGAATATATCGAGTCTAAGATGGGTGCAATTCGGAAACAGTAGTTCTAATGGAACTAATAATGGTGTATTTGCATTAGCATTAGATAGTTCGAACAATCAGCTTTATGTAGGAGGCTCATTTACAACAGTTCAGGATACAATAAATACAATCGCATTATCTGCAAATAATATAACAAGATGGGATATATTAAATCAAACATGGAAACAAGTGTCAAATAGCGTAAATAATGGAACAAATAATCAAGTAAGCGCAATTGCAATTGATGTTTCAACTCCTGTTGTATACTTAGGAGGTAGTTTTACTTCTATAAACAGCAGCTTATTATCAACAAATAGAATAGCAAGATGGAATATATCAAATAAAACATGGACGCAATTCGGAAACGATAGTTATAATGGTACCAATAATAATGTAAATGCACTTGCATTAGATATTTATAAAAGACAAATTTACGTAGGAGGCTTATTCACAACAGTTCAGGATGTTTCAAATACAGTCGCATTATCTGCAAAATATATAGCAGGATGGGACATATCAAATCAAAAATGGAACCTATTGGGAAATAGTGTATATAACGGAACTGGCGGTCCAGTAAATGTTCTAAAATTAAATACTAGTAATAATATACTCTACACAGGAGGTGAATTTTATTATTACAATACAATTAGTAATCCAATAAGTCAATATATAAGCTCTTATGATTATTTATCCAACCAACAATCAAATATATCATTCAGTGGTTCTGCATATACAAACGGGCAGGTCAATACAATAATAAAAGACTTATCAATGAATATCATTTACGTTGGAGGAACATTTACACTTGTATATGATAATTCAAATAGTTTAGGTATATCCGCGAATAATATTGCAAGATGGAATATATCAAATCGAACATGGAGTCAATTTGGAAATACTTTATATAATGGAACTAATACTACAGTAAGTGCACTTGCACTAGATAGTTCTAATAGACAGCTATATGTAGGAGGCTCATTTATAACTGTCCAGGATACAATAAATACAGTTGCATTATCAGCAAATTATGTAGCTAGATGGGATATATTAAATCAAACGTGGATACAATTTGGAAATACTACCTATAATGGAACTAATGCTACAGTAAGTACGCTTTCTTTAGATAGTTCAAATAGACAATTATATGTGGGAGGTTCATTTACAACTGTCCAGGATACCAAAAATACAGTCGCATTATCAACAAACAGAATAGCTAGATGGGATATACCAAATCAAATATGGAGACAAATCGGAAATATTACAGGTAACGGAACTAATGCTGCAGTAAATACATTTAGTTTAAATAGTTCAAATGGACAACTTTATGTTGGAGGTGCATTTACATCAATTAGTCTTGGTACATCACAATACATAAGTTCTTATAATTATTTATCCAATCAACAATCAACTATATCATACAGTGGTTCTGCGTATACGAACGGCCTTGTCAATACCATAGTAAAAGACATATCAATGAACATTATATACGTTGGAGGAACATTTACACTAGTATATGATAATTCAAACAGTTTAGGTATTACGGCAAATAATATAGCAAGATGGGACATATCAAATCAAATCTGGAGACAATTCGGAAATACAACTTATAATGGAACTAATAATACAATAAATGCATTCGCACTTGATAGTTCAAATCAGCAACTCTACGTAGGAGGTGCATTCACAACAGTCCAGGATACAATAAATACAGTCGCATTATCAGCAA
>Ga0114960_10000349_pt1 | contig 38716 bp, 36 predicted proteins | sample C_130625_MF_Meta_FD_92637 | JGI IMG/M metagenome (GOLD analysis project Ga0114960, IMG submission 92637) | Freshwater microbial communities from Lake Croche, Canada to study carbon cycling - C_130625_MF_MetaG | ecosystem: Environmental > Aquatic > Freshwater > Lake | place: Lake Croche, Canada...
ATTGGGTTACATTTTAGGTACTCCAGGTGGATTATTCGGACTACAATTAGTTAGTGATCCAGCAGCGGCTACTCATGCAATGGATATTGTTTATAACATTGGTGATGCCGTAAATAAAATCGGCTTCGGATTAGTTATTTATGCGCTTTCTCGTAAAGAAGCTGCATAATTATAATTGAATTAAAAATTTAAAAGCATGCTTTGTATATTTATATGCAAAGCATGCTTTTTTTATTTAAGAGAACGTATACTTTATCAAATTCTATGCGTTGACGCCTAGATTCGTTAATAATTTTTTAAGCAGCTTCAATAAAGAAATAGATGCATTAGGAGAACTAATTAATCTTTATTCCCAGATCGAATACTTTTTAATAAACCAAAAGTAAATGCTACAAAACAGGAAGATACTATAACTGTGAGAATTAAAAAATCTAAGTCTTTCATGATTTAATTCTTTTTTGTATTTAAGTAGATAAGTAAAATAAGCATAGTTGGTGGCCATAATCCAATAAAAATTGCACGATCATGGTCTTGTAAGATAGTATAATAATACTCAGAAATAAATATGATAACGAGTGCTAAAAATGCTATCACAATTTCAAAAGAAGAAAATTTATTTTTCATTAGAAACCTATTAAATATTTCGTATAATAAAATGTTGGTTTGATTTTCAAATGTAATGAATGTAAGTTATAAATAATATTATAATATCCAAATTTAGTGATGACATTAAAAAATACATTTTCATTAGATTTTTGTCATTTATTGTATGAAGTAATATATCAAGTTAATTAACACGCTATCCCATACAAATCAACCTGCGTAAAAATTGATAAAAAAGAGCCCTAATTGCTTAGTGCTCTTTTAAGTCGGGACGACAAGATTTGAACTTGCGACCCCACGCCCCCCAGACGTGTGCGCTACCGGGCTGCGCTACGTCCCGAACATGGCCATTTGTATATAAATGGGGGACAAATATAAGGTAAAAGAAAATTTCAAGTTATATTGCACTAAATTTCTTAAGTCCACATGCAAATTCTGATACGTCAAGCAACAATTACGGATGAAAATTCGCCATTTAATGGCTTGGTTAAGGATATTTTAATAGAAAACGGACAGATAACACAAATAGCCGATTCCATCATTCATTCAACAGCTACCGTATTTGAAGCGGCTGATTTACAAGTTTCTTTAGGCTGGGTTGATTCATTTGCAAATTTTTGCGATCCGGGTATTGAATACAAAGAAACCATTGAAACAGGTGCAGCCGCTGCAGTTGCTGGTGGATTTACCCAAGTTTTTATTCTGCCTAATACGGAACCCGTTGTAGATAATAAATCGCAAGTAAGTTATATCGTTCAAAAATCTAGTACGTTACCCATTCATGTGCATCCAATAGGTGCTATTACCAAAAAAATTGAAGGAAAAGACTTGGCCGAAATGTATGATATGCGCGAAAATGGCGCCATTGCTTTTTCGGACGGATTGGCTCCTGTGCAAACATCTGGCCTTTTCTTAAAAGCCTTATTATATGTAAAAGCATTTGATGGTATATTAATTCAAGTACCCATCGACAAATCAATTGGTTCTGGTGGATTAATTAATGAAGGAATTGTTTCTACACAAATGGGCTTGCCAGGTATTCCAGCACTAGCCGAAATTACCATCATTAAAAGAGATATAGATTTAGCCAGATATACGCATTCTAAATTACACATCACAGGTATTTCAACAGCCGAAAGTGTAGGATTAATTGCCAATGCAAAAAAAGAAGGTTTGGCCATTTCATGTAGCGTTACGCCTTATCATCTTTTCTTCTGCGATGAAGACTTGGTTGAATACGATACCAATTTAAAACTCAACCCACCACTTCGTACACGCAAAGACATGTTGGCTTTACAACAGGCTGTTAAAGATGGTTTGGTTGATTGCATTGCTAGCCATCATTTCCCTCAAAATTGGGATAATAAAGTGTGTGAATTTGAATACGCAAAATCTGGCATGATTGGTTTACAAACTAGTTTTGCTGTTGTAAACAATCAATTACCGGAGTTATCAAACGCGCAAATTGTTGCCTTATTTACAAGTAATGCACGCAAAATTTTTAACCTCACTCCTAACAGTATTAATATTGGTTCCACTGCTGAACTAACTTTATTTAATAGAAAAGAAATTAGCACTTTATCAATTGCTTCTAATAAAAGTAAGTCGGCAAATTCTGCTTTTTTAAATACCCCATTAACTGGCAAAGCATTAGCCATTATTAGTAAGGGACAACTCATTATAAACTAAATTAATTATCATGGAAGAGAAAGTCGTTCAACCTTGGGTAACAGGCTTAGTTTTAAGTTTGGTATTAATAGCTTTTAGTATTGTGCTTTATGTAACCGGACAATCAGAAAATAAAATTTGGGGATGGATTCAATCGCTTTTAATTATGGCAACCCTTATTTGGTCTTGTATTAATTATGCAAAACAAATGAAGGGGAATGTGAGTTACGGAAATGTATTTGCACATGGTTTTAAAACCACTGCTGCAATGATTGCTATTTTTTCGATATATACTTTTATTTCTAGTAAATATATTTTCCCAGAAATGATTGACAAACTGATTGAAAAAGCTACCAAAGAAATGGAAGCGAAAGGAAATGTAACCGATGAACAAATCAATGCAGGCCTAAGTGTTTTAAAGAAATTTTTTATTCCAATTTCTATTGGCACTATCATGTTAACTTTTTCTTTGCTTGGTGCTATTGCTTCTGCTATTGGCGCTGGTATTGCTAAAAAAAATCCGAACCCTACTCCATTTGATCAATAATTAAAACTATGGATGTATCAATTGTTGTTCCGCTATTTAATGAAGACGAATCTCTACCAGAATTGTGTAGTTGGATAACACGTGTAGTAACTGAATCAAACCTAAGTTACGAAGTGTTATTAATTGACGATGGAAGTACCGACAATAGTTGGAAAGTAATTGAATCAATTGCTGCAGAAAATAATGCTTTTAAAGGAATCCGCTTTAGACGCAACTACGGCAAGTCTGCAGCCCTTAACGAAGGATTTAAAGCTGCTGAAGGAGATGTGGTGATTACCATGGATGCCGACATGCAAGACTCTCCCGACGAAATTCCTGCACTTCGTAAAATGATTATTGAAGATGGATATGATATGGTGAGTGGCTGGAAAAAAATTAGATACGATAACACGCTCACAAAAAATATTCCTTCTAAATTATTTAATGCGGTTGCTAGAAAATCTTCGGGCATTCAGCTCAACGATTTTAATTGTGGTTTAAAAGCCTACAGCAATAGTGTGGTTAAGTGTATTGAAGTTTACGGAGAGATGCACCGCTATATTCCTATTTTAGCTAAATGGAGTGGCTTTAGAAAAATTGGTGAGAAAGTAGTAGAACACCGACCTAGAAAATATGGTGTCACCAAATTTGGTTGGCAACGATTTATTAATGGTTTTTTAGATTTAGGAACCATTATGTTTTTGGGTAAATTCAGTAAACGCCCCATGCAATTATTTGGTTTATTGGGTACGCTGTTTTTTTTAACCGGATTTATTTCTAGTATTTATTTAGTTGTTGAAAAATTCATTGCTACTGATTTTGCACTAACTAACAGACCTGCTTTTTATATTGCACTAACAACTATGGTAATTGGTATGCAATTATTTTTGGCCGGATTTATAGCAGAACTAGTGGCTAGAAATGCTTCCGAAAGAAATGTGTATTTAATAGAAAAGAAACTGGGCATCAATTCTTAGACACTTACCGCAATATGCAAAAAACAATTGCCCTTATTGGAACCGCCTGGCCATTTCGTGGTGGAGGTATAGCTAGTTTCAATGAGCGACTTGCTACTGAATTTTTGGCACAGGGTTATAGCGTTACTATTTATAATTTCTCTTTACAATATCCTAGCTTTTTATTTCCAGGTAAAACACAATATAGCACCGAACCTGCGCCATCAAATTTAAATATCAAAATTTGCATCAATTCAATTAACCCATTAAATTGGTTATTGGTTGGCAATACAATTCGAAAAACAAAACCCGATTATGTAATTGTAAGATATTGGATCCCTCTAATGGGGCCATGTTTGGGTACTATTCTACGCATAATTAAATGCAATCATTTTTCTAAAATAATTTGTATTGCCGATAATATTATTCCGCACGAAAAAAGGTTGGGCGACTCTTTATTTACCAAATACTTTGTAAAACCCATTGATGGTTTTATTACCATGAGTCAAAAAGTATTCAATGACTTAACCTTATTTTCAACAAAAAAAGCGATACAAACTCCGCATCCTTTGTATGATAATTTTGGAGAAGCATTGCCAAAAGATCTTGCTAGAAAGCATTTGAACCTACCAATTGATACGCCAATCATTTTATTTTTTGGATTTATTCGTGCTTACAAAGGGCTTGATTTATTATTAGAGGCAATGGCATTATTACAAGAAAAAAAACAGGCTAATCCAAATATGTTAATGCCTACTTTATTAATTGCTGGTGAGTTTTACGAACAAAAAGAAATATATACGAACTTAATTGAATCACTCAAATTAGCACCTTCACTCATTTTAAAAACAGATTTTATTACAAACAATGAAGTGAAATTCTATTTAAGTGCAGCAGATTTTGTTATTCAACCATATAAGCATGCTACCCAAAGTGGTGTAACGCCCCTAGCCTATCATTTTGAAAAACCAATGCTAGTAACCAATGTTGGTGGATTAGCCGATTTGGTGCCACACGAAAAAGTGGGTATAGTAACTGATCCTACAGCCAGTGCCATTGCCAATGGGATTGAACAATTGTATCAATTAGGCGAAGCACATTTTTTAGCGCAACTTCGTTTAGAAAAACAAAAATATGGTTGGCCTGTTTTAACAAAAGCCATTATTGATTTAGCAAACCAAACTGAATCGTAAAATTTGCCAATATGAAAAACAATATCAAACAAATCATTGCAGACTCTATTGAAGTAAAACAATCTTTATTAGCCAACGAAGAATTATTGGCTACTATTAATGATATTGTTCACACGGTTACCCTTGCGTTTGAAAATGGTTTTAAAGTACAGTTTTGTGGCAATGGTGGAAGTGCTGCAGATGCACAACATTTGGCCGCAGAATTTTCAGGACGATTTTATAAAAACCGCAGAGCTTTACCATCCGATGCATTGCACTGCAATAGTTCTTATTTAACAGCTGTTGCCAACGATTATAATTACAATGAAATTTACGCCCGATTGGTTGATGGCACCATGGTTAAAGGAGATGTATTAATTGGCTTGAGTACATCTGGTAATTCTGCAAATATTGTAAAAGCATTTGAAGTGGCTCAAGCCAAAGGTATTATTACCATTGGGTTTACAGGCGCAACAGGTGGTGCCATGAAAAACTTATCTAACCACTTAATTAATATTCCATCAACCATTACGCCTCGCATTCAGGAGAGCCATATACTGGTTGGTCATATTTTATGCGAATTAGTTGAGCAACAAATTTTTCCAGGATAATTATTTTACTATAGATTCTCAAGCATATGTTTTCTCTATCTACAACCAATAATAACTGGACACTTTTTTTAGACCGCGATGGTGTTATTAATTTTGAAAAAGAAAACGACTATGTAATCAGCTGGCAAGAGTTTAAGTTTTATGATACCACTTTAAAAGCCCTCGAATTATTAAAGCCCTTTTTCTCTACCATCGTTTTAGTTACCAATCAAAAAGGTGTAGGAAAAGGTTTAATGACAGAAACCGCCTTAAATGAAATTCATACCAATATGCTTGCAGCTATTGAACAAGCAGGAGGTACTATTCACCATCTATTTTATTGTGCCGATTTAGACGATAATTCTATTAACCGGAAACCCAATCCTGGTATGGCTTTTCAAGCAAAAAAAGCAAACCCTAGCATTGACTTAGCGCAAAGTATTATGGTGGGTAATAGACCAAGTGATATGGGATTTGGTAGAAATGCTGGTATGCACACTGTTTTTTTAGCTACAACGCACCCCGAAGTTAGCTTTCCGAATCCGCTAATTGATTTACGCTATAATAACTTACTTGAATTTGCAGAAGCAGTGGTGGCTGCAAGAAAATCTTAAAATTACATCGCAAGTCATATTCAATGAAACTTTACATTTTGTTTGTTGGTATCTTAGCAAAAATGAATAAATTATTAGTACCACTATTTTTTATGATTTTGGGCTTTGTTTCAAGGGCTCAAAACAATCCTACACACGATCGGCTTAGCCAATTAGAAGCGGGTATTAAAGAATATGCTAATGATATTTTAAATGCCCCAGAAATGATAGACCGATTTAGGGCGGATAGTTTGTTTACTCGTGGGTTGGTACAAGCATTAAAAACACCTTATTCATTTGGTTATTCGTTTGATTCTTTGCAAACGATTGCTTCATTATATGCACCTGATAGTAGTTTTAAAATTTTCACTTGGCAGGTAATGAAAGACTTTAGTTTTTACCGTCAAAAAGGCGCTATACAAATGCATACCAGTGATGGATCTTTAAAGCTGTATCCATTATTTGATTTTTCGGAGTATACCGATAATCCAACAGATTCAGTTCGAACAAATAGCAATTGGATTGGCGCTGTGTATTATAATATTGTTCAAAAATCTTACAACAATAAAAACTATTATACCCTTTTAGGCTACGATGAAAACAATGCTAAGTCTACCAAAAAATGGATGGAGGTATTAACTTTCAATGATTTGGGAAAACCTATTTTTGGTGGATCGTTCTTCAGTTATCCGCCAGACAATATTAAACCTCCCTTACCTGCTCTTCGTTTTTGTTTGGAATTTAAAAAACAAGCGGGTGCTAAACTCAATTATGAGCCATCTATTGACCGCATTATTTTTGCACATTTAGTAAGTGAAAATGGTGAGCCCAAAGAAAAGCAAAGCCTTATTCCATATGGAACCTACGAGGGTTTTAAATGGCTTAATGGCAAATGGGTGTACGATAAAACAATAGAAACTTTGTTGAGTAAATAAAAACTGCTTAATCTAGTTTTAATACTGCTAAAAATGCTTCTTGAGGAACTTCTATATTTCCAATTTGACGCATTCTTTTCTTTCCTTCTTTTTGTTTTTCTAATAGTTTACGTTTTCTACTTACGTCTCCACCATAACATTTTGCGGTTACGTCTTTGCGCAATGCACTAATATTTTCGCGCGCAATTACTTTCGCGCCAATGGCTGCTTGAATAGCAATTTGAAATTGTTGTTTATTTAAAAGGTCTTTTAATTTTTCGCATAATTTTCTTCCAAACTCATTTGCTCTACCTCTATGTATAAGTGCACTGAGTGCATCTACTTTTTCACTGTTTAACAAAATATCCATCTTCACAATATCTGCTTCGCGATAGCCAATAGGTGAATAATCGAAAGAAGCATATCCCCTAGTTTGACTTTTTAATTTATCGTAAAAATCAAATACAATTTCAGTTAATGGCATTTCAAAAACAAGTTCAACACGTGTTGGTGTTAAATAGCTTTGGTTAATTAGTATACCACGCTTACCCAAACACAAGGTCATAATATTGCCAATATAATCGGGCATGGTAATTATCTGCGCACGGATATATGGTTCTTCTATTCTGTCTAATTTAGTAGGATCAGGCATTTCGGCCGGATTGTTCACAATCAATTTATCGCCCTTTGAAGAATATGCAAAGAAACTTACGTTGGGAACCGTTGTAATTACCGTTTGGTTAAACTCACGCTCTAATCTTTCTTGTATAATTTCCATGTGCAATAGACCTAAGAATCCGCAACGGAATCCAAATCCTAGTGCTTGTGAAGTTTCTAATTCAAAAGTGAGTGAAGCATCATTGAGTTGTAATTTATCCATACAATCTCTTAGCTCTTCGAACTCGTCTGTATTAACTGGGTAGATACCTGCAAATACCATTGGTTTCACTTCTTCAAATCCATGAATCATTAATCCAGGATTATTAGCAAGTGTAATGGTATCGCCCACTTTTACTTCTTTGGCAACTTTAATACCCGTAATAATATAGCCTACATCTCCTGCTTTGACTTCGTCTTTGGGCGTCATGGTAAGCTTCAAAACCCCAACTTCATCTGCTATATAATCCATACCTGAAGCAACAAATCGAATTTTATCGCCTTTTTTAAGAACCCCATTTAAAATTCTGTAGTATACAATAATTCCTCTAAAACTATTGTAAACGCTATCAAAAATCAGTGCTTGTAATGGTGCTTCGTAACTTCCTTTTGGTGCAGGAATTCGCTCAATAATAGCGGCTAATATTTCGTCAATACCAATACCAGATTTTCCGCTAGCCAATAAAATATCTTCTGCTTTACATCCTATTAATTCTACAATTTGATCGGTCACTTCTGGAATTTTAGCACCATCCATATCAATTTTATTAATCACCGGAATGATTTCTAAATTGTTATCAATTGCCAAATATAAATTGCTAATGGTTTGTGCTTGAATTCCTTGTGAAGCATCTACTAATAATAATGCGCCTTCACAAGCTGCTAGTGCCCTACTTACTTCGTAACTAAAATCTACGTGACCAGGAGTGTCAATTAAATTGAAAACATAATGTTCTCCTTTATAAGGATAGTTAATTTGAATGGCATGACTTTTAATAGTAATCCCTTTTTCACGCTCCAAGTCCATATCATCCAAAACCTGGTTCATCATATCGCGTTCGCCAATTGTTTTAGTATGCTCCAACAATCGATCTGCCAAAGTACTTTTACCGTGGTCTATATGTGCAATAATGCAAAAATTCCTAATATTCTTCATAAGGTTGCAAAGATATGAGTGGGAATGACAAAAAGTACTATTTCAATATTATTACAGACCGATTTGCTAGAGAAAATATAAAGAGGTTAATTTTGGCACTTTATGTTGATTGAAAATGAATCAAAAAAGATCCATAATAAGCAACAATCCACTGGTTTTAAGAAGTAAATGCACAAAATAAAATGGGTAATATAGATAAAATTGGTACAAATATTCAACAGGCTAAGCTTTTATTGGAACTCAACGAATTGGTTGGGATTCCTACCGAAACGGTCTATGGTTTGGCTGCCAATGCCCTAAACGAAGAAGCGGTGATTAAAATTTACCGCGCTAAAGACCGACCAAGTTTCAATCCTTTAATTATTCATTTACCTTGTATAGCTGCTATTGAAACCTATGCATCATTAGACCCAATCAGTGAAAAACTTGCCCATGCTTTCATGCCAGGTCCTTTAACCTTACTATTGAATAAAAAAGATATTATACCAGATTTGGTTACTGCAAGTAGTAAAAAGGTAGCGGTTAGAATTCCACAGCACCCTCTTACGCTTAAATTATTGCATTTATTAAATTTTCCATTAGCAGCCCCTAGCGCTAATAAATCTGGCTATGTAAGTGCTACAACAGCAACGCATGTAATGAATGGATTAGGAACGGATGTTGCGTATGTTTTAGATGGCGGACTTTGTGATGTTGGGCTAGAATCTACCATTGTTGAAGTGGGAGATAATGCAGTTATTATGCATAGAATTGGTGCAATTTCGGCCGAAGCAATTGAAATGGTGAGTCAATTAAAAGTTATTGATTTTACTCAATCCGAAACACCTGTTACACCTGGTCAAATGAAAAGTCATTATGCAACAAATGTGCCTTTGTATATTGGCAATATCGCAACAATGATTCAAGAACACCAAAATAAAAACATTGCCACTATTTCATTTGATAAAATGTATGATGGCATTATTAATGGCCACCAATATGTACTCTCACCCATAGGAGATATTAACGAAGCTGCCCAACATTTATTTGCAGTGATGCGATTGATTGATGATTTTCATTTTGATATTATTCTTACAGAACGCTTTCCTGACGAGGGTTTGGGCAGGGCAATTAACGAGCGCTTAGAACGCGCTCAAGCCATCCACAAATAAAAAAACAGGAATTCACTATACCATATAAAGCATAGCAAATACCTGTTCTGAAATATAATTAATGGGTTATGGTAATGCGTTGATAATAGCAACAAATTCATCTACAATTAATGAAGCTCCACCAACTAATCCACCGTCTACATCTGGCTGAGAAAATAATTCTACTGCATTAGATGCTTTTACACTTCCCCCATATAGTATAGAAATAGTATCTGCAATTGCTGTACCATATTTATTTGCTAATTCAGTTCTAATAAATGCATGAATTTCTTGCGCTTGTGCACTTGTAGCGGTTTTGCCCGTTCCAATAGCCCAAATAGGTTCGTATGCAATAACAATTTCTTGTAATTGCGCTGCCGATAAATGGTACAAAGATTCTGCCAATTGTTTTGCTACAAATTCATTTTGTGTATTGGCTTCACGAATGGCCAAAGGTTCGCCACAACAAAATATTGGTTTCATATTATTTGCCAAACAGATATCTAATTTTTCGGCTAATAACTGATTCGATTCATTAAAATATTCTCTGCGTTCTGAATGACCTAGCACTACATATTCAATTCCTACAGATTGTAAAATTTCTACCGATACTTCGCCAGTATAAGCGCCGCTTTTTTTATTAGAACAATTTTGTGCTGCTACAAAAAAATTATTCTTTCCTGCTAATTTATTAACAGCCATTGACAAATAAGGAAAAGGCACTGCAAACACTGCTTGTTGGTGTGCTTTTAATTCGTTTGTCTTCAATAAAATATCGGTTAATAATTGCTCACCTTGTTGTAAGGTTAAATTCATTTTCCAATTTGCTGCTGCCATTTTTTTTCTCATGCTATTATAAATTTCTAGTTGACTATTTGATCAATGTAAACAATCTTAAATTGACTTTTTAATTTAATGAATCTGTTCGTACAAGGCTTTCAATATTATCGTTTCTTGATCGTTTAAAAAATCTTGCTTTAATTTTTTCCAATTATCAATGGCAAATATTGCTTTTTTAAAATCATATTTTCCCGACTCTATGCCCCAACTAAAATTATCAATAATGGTGGGTAATAAGCCGGCACCGAAAACATTACAACTCACGCCAATAACTGTTCCTGTATTGATAGAAGTATTAATAGCAATGCGAGAATAATCGCCCATAATTAATCCACATTTTTGCGAAACAATTTGATAATTATTAGTGGCAAAATTCCAAACCTTTACATCACCCGCTGTGTTTTTTACATTACTATTGGTAGCACCTGCACCAATATTGCACCATTCGCCAATTACAGCATCACCCAAATACCCATCGTGTGCTTTATTGCTATGACCCATTATAACTGCATTTTTTATTTCGCCTCCACCCATACACAATGGCCCTAAACTTGTTGCGCCATATACCCTACTATTCATTTTCAACACTGAATTTTCTCCTAACGAAAAAGGGCCACGAATACAAGTGCCTTCCATTACTTCAGCATCCTTTGCAATATAAATAGGTCCTGTACTTGCATTGAGTGTACAAAATTCCAATTTCGCTCCCTCCTCAATAAAAATATCCGATGCATTAATTAAATTAACTGTTGTAGAAATTGGTTGAGATTTTCTACCGTTGGTAACCAAAGAAAAATCTGCTCTAATAAAACGATCGTTCCATAGCATGATTTCCCAAGGATGTTTGATGCGTTGTACCGTGTCAATTTTAATTTGCGTAATAGCATTCAATGAACCCGCATTAAAATCTTTTGCTGCAATCTCTAAATTTCCAGCCACTAATCCTACATCATCAATCAAACAAGTGTCTGGAGCTAATGCCAATATGCTTGCTAATAAAGTATCGTTTATTACTATCGCTGCATCAACCCATGTATGACGTTCATTTGGAATGGCTGTATATAAGTTTTGTAAGTAATTACTAGTATGAATGAATATATTTTGAGAGGTACTTAAAGCCCATCTTTCTTGGATCGATAAAATTCCAAATCGCAATGCAGCGATTGCTTTGGTATACGTTAAGGGAAACAGGTGATTTCGATTCGAATTATCAAACAGTACAATTGACATTGGGCAAAATTAACTGAATATTCTATAAAAATATCACGAATCAACCCCTAAGAATAGCATGGAATGATAAAATAATACTCAATTGTTTGTTAACTTGCAGCCCTAATTCATCAAAGTAATTATTATGAGCTTAGGATATTTTTCATACCCTTTACCAGTAAATGAACCCGTTTTAAACTATGCACCAGGAAGTGCTGAAAAACTTGCTTTAAAAAATGCAATAGCAGATTTAAAGAAAAAGCCCTTAGACATTCCTATGTATATTGGCGGAAAAGCCATTAGAACAGGCAATAAACACGATATTCATCCACCACATGAATTGAGTTTTACACTCGGTTCTTTTCATGTTGGAGAAGAAAAACATGTGCACCAAGCAATTGATGCAGCACTGAAAGCAAAAGACGCTTGGGCAAATATGAGCTGGGAAAACAGGGCTAATATCTTTTTAAAAGCCGCTGATTTATTGGCTACAAAATATCGTTTCTATATTAATGCTGCCACTATGTTGGGGCAGAGTAAAAATGCATATCAAGCAGAAATTGATGCGTCTTGCGAATTGATTGATTTTTTAAGATTCAATGTGCATTTTTTAAGTAAAATCTACCAAGAGCAACCCATTTCTAGCCCAGGAATGCACAATCGACTAGAATGGCGTCCATTAGAAGGATTTGTTTTAGCCATCACACCATTTAATTTTACTGCTATTGGTGGAAACCTTCCTACATCGGCCGCTATGTGCGGAAATACGGTTGTTTGGAAACCAGCCAATACACAAATATATTCTGCACAATTATTTATGCGGATACTAAAAGAAGCTGGCTTACCCGATGGTGTAATCAATTTAATTTATGTTGATGGCCCAACGATTGGTAAGGTTTGCTTTGCGCACCGAGAATTTGCAGGGGTGCATTTTACAGGATCAACCGGTGTATTTAATGGTATGTGGAAAGTGATTGGAGAAAACGTAGGCAACTACCGATCTTATCCGCGCATAGTTGGTGAAACTGGCGGAAAAGATTTTGTTATTGCACATAAATCTGCCAATGTAGAAGCAGTTGTTACGGCATTAGCCCGTGGAGCTTTTGAATACCAAGGGCAAAAATGTTCTGCAGCTTCCAGGGCGTACATTCCTAGCAATATGGCCGAAGAAGTAAAAACCAAATTGAAAGCCGCTTTATTGTCTATGAAAATGGGAACGGTAGAAGATTTTAGCAATTTCATTAACGCTGTGATTGACGAAAAATCATTTAACAATATTGCCAAATATATCAACAAAGCAAAAACCGATAAAAAAGCCAGCATTTTAGTGGGCGGAAATTTCAGCAAATCGAAAGGTTATTTTGTAGAGCCAACAGTTATTGTGACCAAAGACCCTAAATACACCACCATGTGCGAAGAGATTTTTGGGCCAGTGTTAACTATGTATGTATACGATGCAGAAAAATTTGAAGCCACTTTAGAATTACTAGACAATACTTCTGCATATGCTTTAACTGGTGCAATATTAGCACAAGATAGATCCGCTGTTGAATTGGCAACCAATAAGTTACGTAATTCTGCCGGAAACTTTTATATTAATGACAAACCGACTGGTGCAGTTGTTGGCCAACAACCTTTTGGCGGTGCGCGTGCTTCTGGAACCAATGATAAAGCAGGTAGTCAGTTAAATTTATATCGCTGGTTGAGTGCCCGAACCATTAAAGAAACCTTTAATCCGCCAACCGATTATAGATATGCGTTTTTAAAGGAAGCTTAATTTATCATTAACAATTTTTAGTAGAAATGTGTATGATGCGAATTTATGTATTCACTTAATCTACACATGGCTGCTATATTAGCCGATAAACCCTATATTTGCCCCTCAAAATTTTCATTTAGTGTCAACGAAATTTTCAAAAGAAACTTATCTCTACTGGTACGAATTAATGCAATTGATTCGTCAGTTTGAATTGAAATCAGAAGAAATGTACAAAATGGCTGGAAAAATCCGCGGATTCTTTCATGCTTATATTGGACAAGAAGCCATTGCTGCCGGTTGTATGACAGCCACTCAACAAGGTGACCCTTTCATTACTGCTTACAGAGACCATGGTTTGGCTTTAGCAAAAGGCGTTTCTGCCAATGCTTGTATGGCTGAATTATATGGTAAAGCCACTGGTTGTGCCAAAGGAAAAGGTGGAAGTATGCACTTTTTCAGTTTAGAACACCGTTTTTTTGGTGGTCATGGTATTGTTGGTGCACAAATTGGTACTGGAACAGGTTTAGCTTTTGCCGAGAAGTACAAAGGAACAGATAATGTGGTACTTTGTTATTTTGGAGATGGTGCAGCCCGTCAAGGGATGTTGCACGAAGCCTTCAACTTAGCAATGACTTGGAAACTGCCAGTTATTTTCATTTGCGAAAATAACAATTACGCCATGGGTACTTCTATTGAACGTACTAGTAATGTAGTGGATATTTATAAATTAGCCGATGCTTACGAAATGCCAGCAGACAAAATTGATGGTATGACTGCAGAAGCGGTACACGAAGGTGTTGCACGTGCTGTAAAGCGTGCAAGAGAAGGTGATGGCCCTACATTATTAGAATTAAAAACTTACCGCTACAAAGGACACTCTGTATCTGATCCTCAGAAATACAGATCCAAAGAAGAGGTTGACGAATACAAAGACCAAGATCCTATTAACAAAGTAAGAAACACTATTCTTACCAATGGATTTGGCACTGAGGCAGACCTCAAAGCAATTGATGATAGAATTGATGCCGTTGTAGAAGAAAGCGTTAAGTTCGCAGAAGAAAGCCCTTGGCCAGATGATAGCGAAGTTTACAAAGACGTTTATATCGATCAAAACTACCCTTTTATTGTTGATTAATTTTTATAGAACACATTTCAAAATAGAATTATGAGTGAACACCACAATGCATATACAGAAGAACATGATAACTCAGTTAAATTGCTTCATTTCTGGCAAAAAAATCAAAAGACCATTCTTAGTTTAGCAATTGCAATTCTTGTTATTGGCGGCGGTTGGTTTGGCTACACTACTTATATTTTAAAACCAAAAGAAGACAAAGCAGCTGATGCCATTGCACAGGTTCAATTATACTTTAGGGTTGATTCGTCTAATTTAGTATTAAAGGGCGACGGTCAAAACAAAGGCGCTTTGTACATCATTAATAATTATGGTGGTACCAAAACTGCCAACCTAGCTAAATTTTATGCGGGTGTTAGTTATTTGCATTTAGGTGATTTTAATAATGCCGTTAAGTACTTAAAAGATTTCTCTACTGATGCTAAACAAATTCAATTGTTGGCCTTAGGAAATTTAGGAGATGCATATGCAGAATTAAATCAAAAAGACGATGCCATTGCTACTTATAAAAAAGCAGGTACTATTTTTGAAAATGACGAAGCTAATTCGGCCGAATATTTATTTAGAGCGGCTTTACTTTCTGAAACAATTGGTAAAACAAAAGATGCATTAGAAATATACAAAGATTTGAAAACTAAGTATCCTAAAACTGACAAAGGTTTTCAAGCAGATAAATATATCTTCCGCTTAAGCATTGAAAAAAACTAACTGGTAACAAAATATGGCTACCAAAGGAAATACAGACTTACACAAAGGCATCCCTACTATTAAGGATGCCTTTGTTATAATTGTGAAAACAGAATGGAATGCGGCTATCATTAATAAGCTAGAAGCAGGTGCAAAAAAAATATTAAAAGCAAGTGGTGTAAGTTTTAAAACACTAACAGTTCCTGGTGCTTTTGAAATTCCATTTGCAGTAAAAAATCATTACACCTATTGTAAAACAGTACCTGATGCTTATATTACACTAGGAACCATCATTAGAGGCGACACACCGCATTTTGATTATGTATGTAAAGCTGTTACTGATGGCGTGTTACAATTAAATTTATCGTTAGATGTACCTGTAATTTTTGGTGTACTAACTGTAGAAAACGAACAACAAGCAAAGGAGCGAATTGGTGGTGTTCATGGTAACAAAGGAGAAGAATCGGCTATTACTGCTGTAAAAATGATAGCCTTAAATAGAAAATTGAAATAACCTTAAAACTACCTCCCCGGTAAATGAAAGTACAAATATTCATACCCTGTTTTATAGACCAGTTATATCCTACCATAGGATTTAACATGGTAAAAGTTTTGGAGAAAGCAGGATGTGAAGTTATATATAATGCCCAACAAACTTGTTGTGGCCAACCTGCATTTAATGCTGGCTTCTGGGGTGAGTCTAAAGAAGTTTGTACCAAGTTTTTAGACGATTTTGAAGGAGCAGAATATATTATTGCACCAAGTGCTAGTTGCATTGGATTTGTGCGTAATTATTATGCTAAAATTTTTGACAACTCAGCGCATTTACAAAAAGCCAAAAAAATTAAGGAACGTGTATTTGAACTTTCTGAATTTTTAATTCAAATTTTACAAATAGAAGATTTGGGTGCCAGCTTTACAGGTAAAGCAACTTATCACGATAGTTGTGCAGGACTTAGAGAATGTAAAATCAAATCTGAGCCGCGCCAATTATTAGCCAATGTTGCAGGATTAGAAATTGTTGAAATGCAGGATGTAGAAACCTGTTGTGGCTTTGGCGGAACGTTTGCAGTTAAATTCGATCCTATTAGTATTGCAATGGCCGATCAAAAAATTACGAATGCAATAGCTACAGAAGCCGAATATATTATTAGTACCGATATGAGTTGCTTAATGCATATTCATGGCCGTTTACAACACAATGGATCACCATTAAAAGTGCTTCACTTAGCCGAAGTACTGGCAAGTGGTTATTAAAATTTAACCAATTTAAATACTTAAAAATTATAATTTTTTTCCATGGCATACTGGTTAATTAAATCTGAACCGTTTAAATATAGTTGGGACAAATTTGTAGAAGATGGCCAAACTTTTTGGGATGGCGTTCGCAACTATGGTGCTAGAAATAATTTGCGCTCCATGAAAAAAGGCGACCTCGCTTTTTGGTATCATAGCAATGAAGGAATGGAAATTGTAGGTATTGCAAAAGTGGTAAAAGAATCTTACCAAGATCCTACTACCCCAGACCCAGCCTGGTTGGTGGTTGATTTTAAACCACTCAAAAAATTAAAAACGCCCGTTTCATTGGCTACAATAAAAAACGACCCTCGCTTAGCAGATATGGATCTGGTTCGTTTAGGTCGATTATCAGTTCAAACAGTAAAAGAAGCCGAATGGAAAATAGTGATGGAATTAGCCAACACTAAATAATAATTATTTCAACACTTCTATTACCAAATTAGCAGATTGTAATTTACTAGTAATTGCTACAATATTAATTTTTCCTGTTGTAGCATTTGCTTTCACAATAGCAATACACCTGCCTTTATAAGAAAATCTTTTGTTAGATAAAAAGGATTCTGTTGCTGTTAAATCTCCATTATCGGCACCTGCTAAAAAACCAGCACCGGTTACATTAAATTCAATTTGATTGTCGGCATTTAAACATTCCACATTGTTTTCGTCAACAATGGTAGCAGTGATATAACATACATCATCCCAAGTATTTCCAACTGTTTTCTTTTCGGTTGATAATATAATTTTGGCAGGTGCTCCAGCCGTTTTTAATACCTGCGTGGCCACTATTTTTCCATTATTTTTTCCTACAGTTTTTAATACACCTGTATGAAATGTAAACGACCATACTCTTGGTGATGCATTGTCTGCAGGTCTTGGCTTAACTCCTTGTGAAACATCGTTTAAAAACAATTCTACTTCATCGCAATTACTAAACACTTGTACTTTGGCTTCGTCGTAGGTATCAACATCTGTTGGAGACCAATCGTTGATCCACTCTCCTGCACCTGCATTGCCTTCTTTACGCATGGTATACACCATTGGCTCATTGCTCCACCAACTTTTGCGTTGATAGCCTAAATGACGCGCAAAACCAGTTCTATCTAATAAGCCAGAACCGTGTACAACAGCAGGCCAATCAGATTCACCAATATAATCAATACCCGTCCATAAAAACTGACCTGCTATATAAGGTTTGTCTCTAAACGGAATCCATGCGGCTTGCTCAGTTCTATTTTCAGTACCAATTTGTTTGAGTGTTGGCTTTTTTTCGTGTAAAGCCACTAGTTCATTTTCGCGATAATTTTGCCCTACAATATCCATGGTTTCTGCAAATCCATTTTCGTACACACGAGAAATTCCTGGACGAAATAATGCCATTGTTACCGGCCTAGTGCTATCTAATGAATGCACCAAATCTTGTTGCATTCTATATTTTCTAAACCCAGTACTATCATTTAAATTATCATGAATTTCATTGCCAATACTATAAATCACAACAGAGGGATGGTTTCTATCACGCATTACTTGGTCTCTAGTATCACGCTCCCACCAGTCGGTAAAATATAAATTGTATCCATTATCGGCACTAGATTTTTTGGCATTCCAAGTGTCGAAAGTTTCGTTCATTACTAGCATTCCTAATTGGTCGCAAAGGCTTAGAAACTCTGGCGCCACGGGATTGTGGGAGGTTCTAATACCATTCACACCTAATTCTTTTAGTGCTAAAATTCTTTTCTCCCAAACACCCAATGGAACGGCCGAACCAAATGCGCCTCCATCGTGGTGTAAACAAACACCTTTTATTTTAATGGCATTTCCATTTAATAAGAATCCTTTCTCAGCATCAAATTGAATGGTTCTAATTCCAAAGATGGTTTTATAAGTATCAATAATTTTATTGCCCGCTTTAACAGTTACTATAGCAGTGTATTGATTAGTTTTTTCTAAAGACCATAATTGTGGTTGCGCAACAATAAGGTCTTGATCAACTATTTTTTGTTGCGCTGCAGTAATGGATAATTTTAATTGATTGTTTGATACTGTTGTACCGTTGGGTGCAATGATACTTGTTTCAATAACAATATTATTATTTGTCGCAGATTGGTTTAACACTTGAATTTGTGTATGAACGATTGCTTTATCTGTAGTTATTTTAGGCGTGGTTACAAATACCCCCCATTTATCTATATGCGTATTGCCAGTACTAATTAATTTTACATGCCTATAAATACCAGATCCAGTATACCAACGAGAAGCTGGTTGTAAAGAATTGTCTGCGCGCACAGCTATCACGTTAACTTTATCTTTCCCAAAATTTAAGTGTTTGGTTAATTCATACTGAAAGCTAATATATCCGTATGGTCTTTTACCTAAATGAAACCCATTGATCCACACATCGCTATTCATCATCACCCCATCAAACTCAATAAAAAATTGTTGGTTAGATTCGGTTGTATTTAACACAAATGATTTTCTATACCAACCAATACCAGTTTCAACATAACCACCACCCCTGCCCGAGGTATTGGCTCTATTAAAAGGATATTCAATACTCCAATCGTGCGGTACGTTTAAGCTGCGCCAAGATTTATCATTAAAATTTGCTGCAGATGCTTGTGTAATGTCTTGTTTAATAAACTTCCAATCTGCATCAAAAGAAGTAATTACTCTTTGCGCATTTGCAGAAAAAACAAAGCAAATACAAATAATTAGAAAAGTATATTTTTTATTAAAATGATTCATGATTATTGAATATTATTATGAGAGATTTTCCAACTTTTAAATAAATTATTTATCTTATTTAATTTTTGTTTGAGATTTTTTTACGTTTATATTTAAAGATTATTGTATTCTTTTTTGAGATTTTTTTATTTTCAAGATGCAGTATTAAAAATTAAATCATTATTTATTTTAATCTTTCTTTTTGCTCAATTCCTCCTGCCGCTTTCTCTTGTTTTTTTATGGATATACCAATGGATGTATTATTAAATTTCCAATCTTTTGTAAATTCTAAAACGCCAATTTGTTTAGCAGTGATGCTGCAATTGGTAAATACAAAATTTTCTAATAATGATTTCTCGTAACCAGTACCTACCAATGCATTGTTACAATTGGTAGCCACTACATGATTAATATAAATATTTTTTGCATGAGGAATGCCCTTTTCTGCAGGCAAAACCCTTTGTAGCATTGACTTCCAGTGTGCCGGTATAGAATCGTACACATATTCTTTTGGTAATTCAGAATAACTATATGCAGGATACCAATTTAAATTAAACTGAAAAGCATTGTTTACAGAATCAAGCGTAGAGTTCTGAAAATAAATATCTTCAATGGTTCCACCCCTGGTATATGCCGATTTAATTCTCAAACCATTGTCGGTATGTTTGGCGTATAAATCTGTTGCTAATACGTGTCTAATTCCGCCAGAAGTCTCACTACCAAGTGTAACAAGTCCTGCCCCACGTTGTGCAATACATTTTCTAATAACAATATATTCTGTAGGACGATTCACTCTTAATCCATCCCAATCACGTCCTGCTTTTAAACAGAAATTATCGTCGTTACAATCAATATTGCAATTTTCAATTAAGGCAAAAGTAGAAGAATCAATATCAATCCCGTCAGTGCTTGGTCCGCTTCCGTCTTCGTTGTTTTTAATTACAACACCATCAACCGTAATATGGTTTGAGTATAATAATTGAACCGTCCAAAAACCTGCATTTTTAAAAGTCAATTCTTTAATAGTAATGTTCGATGCATTTTGTACCAATAAAGTTCTTACGCGTTTAGCATCATAATCAACAATCCAACGTAGACCAATTTTATCGTAGTCTTTGCGCATTTTCCAGTACTTCTCCCAACAAAATTTACCCCTTGCATTTACCACACCAGTACCAGTAACTGCAGCATTTTTTACATCAATCAAATTAATTAGTGCAGCAGGCCATTTCATTTCTATACCAGCAATACGCGTATCAATTTCTGGGTAATCTTTAAAATCAGTTGAACCCAGTATGGTCACAGATTTGTCTATCATTAATTGCACATTCGATTTAATAAATATCGATCCTGTTACGTATATACCAGGCTTAAAACGTACAATACCCCCACCAGCAGCAGCACAAGCATCAATACTTTTTTGAATTTGTTGGGTGATGGTTTTAGTAGTGTCTGAGGTTGCGTCTACCAAAAACAATTTACTTGCATTTGGAAACGATTTTGAACCAACTTGCGCTACCCAATCTAGTTTTGGAGTGATAGTTGTTTGTGCCTCAACGATATAGGCAACAAAAACACAAACAAAAGCGAGCATTAATTTTCTAGCAAGCAATAACATACAATGGCGTTTATACTGAATAATATGCCTAAACTAGGTTATATAATTATTAGGAGCATCCTGTTCTAGCCTGTATGCCAAATTAACCCAATTATTTAATAAAACCCTTGATAATTTCAGTGAAAGCAATGGGCGTTTCTTCCATTGGCACATGACCAATATTATGTAAAATACTCAGTTTACTTCCTTTGATATTTTGTTGAAATTGATAAGCATTTTCAACAGGAATGAGTTGGTCTTGATCGCCCCAAATAATTAAGGTTGGCGTGCTAATTTGTTTAATTAATTCGGGCTGTTTTTCAAAACCCTTTTTAAAGATGTTTAATGCTGCGTTACGATTACCTGCACTAATAGCCATATCATGAAATCTTTCTACTTGTGCATCAGTAACCATATTCTTATTAAAATAGATTCCTTCTAAACTTTTTTTGACTAAAATTTTGGGCGTAACATATAACAATAAATTATTTATAACAGGAGTTGAAGCAATTTTAAAACCGAGAGAGCCCTTGGCAGATTTATTGGAATAACCTGCAGCGTCTACTAAAATCAATTGTGATAATTTATTAGGTTGCGCCAAGCTATAATGCCAAGCAATTGCCCCGCCTAAAGAATTACCTGCTATGATACATTTATTAATTTTTAATCTATTTAAAAAAGAATCTAAAAATTGGTTGTAAAAAGCAAAACTATACTCGTTGTTTAAATTTTGACCAGTTAATCCAAATGCAGGTAAATCGAGGCTGATTAATCTTTTTTTATCCTTTAATAATAACACTACACTGTCCCAAGTATTTAAAGAACTAGACATACCATGCAATAATATCATAGGCAAACTATCTGTTGCAACACCTTCGTCGCGGTAATGTACTTGCATACCCATCAATGGCATAAAAGCAGAAGAACTATTGGTATATAAGGGTTTTAGACTGGCAACTGATTTATCTTTTTCAAATAAAAAGGCTAGTAAAACAATAATAATAACAAGGATTGAACCTAGTAAGTAGCCAATTGCTTTGAGTATTTTTTTCATATATAAATATTAATAAATCTAGTGTGTATTAAATAAAAGAAGTTGTTAACAGTAAAATTAACTAGAATCTAATTGAAGCCATATTATTATTTTTGATTTAACTTTCATGAATACCAAACTCATTGTTTGTATTAATTTTTAATTACTCATTATGCATTTATACAATACAAAAAATGGAATTTACTTACAAAAACAAGGCTTGTTTTATTTAATAAATACACATCGTTGGGATGAACTTGTTAATACAAACAATTTGTATGCGTATTTACAATCGCTGGCATTTACTGCAAATCCAATTAATAAAGAAGCATTTAGTCAATTGACTATTTTGCCACCCATACAACAACAAGAAATTTGGGCCGCAGGTGTTACTTATTTAAGAAGTAGAGAAGCTAGAATGGAAGAGTCTAAAATAAGTGGCGGTGCAGATTTTTATGCAAAGGTATATGATGCACAGCGCCCTGAATTATTTTTTAAATCAACTGCTGCCAGATGTGTTGGTACCAATGCTACCGTAAATATTCGTAAAGATGCTAGTTGGAATGTTCCTGAACCAGAGCTAACCTTATTTGCAAATGCCACAGGAAAAATAGTAGGATATACCATAGGAAATGATATGAGTTCAAGAGATATTGAAGGTGAAAATCCATTGTATTTACCACAAGCAAAATGTTACGAAAAATCTGCTGCAATTGGGCCTTGCTTATATGTGCCAGAAAAACCAATCAACCCCAATGCAACAATAACTATGCAAATTTTTAGAGCAGATGCTGAAATATTTGTTGGGCAAATTTCCATCAACCAAATGAAAAGAACCCACCAAGAACTAATCGATTATTTGTTTAGATCAATGGATTTTTCAAACGGCGTGTATTTAATGACGGGCACCTGTTTGGTTCCTCCTAATGAATTTACATTGGCCATTGGCGACCGCATTAGTATTTCTATTGAAGAAATTGGTGTTTTAACAAATACAGTTGCATTGAAATAATTGGCCGAAAAGAATCTTTAATCTTTTCCTAACAAGCACAATTGTAATCTTGCAATAAATACAGCGGCATGAAAAAATGGTTGTTTAGTTTTTCTATACTCTTTTTTTGGGGCAATACATTAAATGCACAATTGAGTGAAAACTTATTAGACCTTAAAAAATATATTGAATCTCAAAAAAATATCCAACTAGATTCTATTCCTTTTTTATCTATTTATCGCAACAAAGAATTACACTACCTCTTTCCTTTTTACAATGCATTTTATCAGGCAAATAAATTGAAAGCTGATGTTGGCAATGAACAATATTTGCTCGATTTAGGCGTCATTGCTGCATTTGCTGGAGATTATGCCAGTGTTTTGGCTATAGAAAAAATTGGTTACGAAGGTCAATTAACAGATTCCATTAAAAAAAATATTGTAGCGCATCCTAACTTATTTGACGGCATTACATTAACCGATGCAAAAAAGTACATTCGAGAAAATATTAAAAATCAAAAAATTGTAATGATTAACGAGTTGCCCAACAAACCGCAACACCGTGCATTTACAGCATCATTACTAGCAGCGTTTTATGAACAAGGATTTCGTTACCTGGCAATGGAAACACTCAATCCATTCAGCAATGGTTCATTGAAGCAAATTAATATGCTCTCTGGGCATTATACCTGCGAACCAATTGGCGGTGAGCTTGCTAGAATAGCAATAGCCATGGGATTTAGTTTGGTGGCATACGAAGACACTTCATTTAATCATACCCCCAATAAAAAAATGTATGCCCAAGCTCAAAATATTTATAAGATTTTACAAAAAGATCCTTCAGCAAAAATACTAGTACAGGCCGAGGGAACACATAATGAAGAAGGCGCAAGGTCTGAAAATGCCATTCCAATGGCGGCTTATTTTAAAATTGTTTCAGGCATTGATCCATTAACTATCGATCAAACAACCATGACAGAGGGAAGTAACCATGCTTATGGTGCCGCTGTTTATGATTTTTACACTAAAAAATTGGCCATTAATACTTCGGTTGTTTGTTTAAAAGACAATAAAAGTAAAGATATTTTTGATGAAAATTTATGTGACATATATATTATACACCCTCCTACTAAATTTAAAAATGGACGTGCCAATTGGAATAGCATGAATGGATTAAGAAATGAAACGGCTATTCAACCAATTTACCAATCACTTTTTTTTGTTCAGGCTTATTACAGTAAAGAATACAACGAAAAGTATGTAGGAAAACTAGTACCTGCCGATCAAACCTATATTAATGCACCAGACGGTTATTACTATCTCTATTTACAAAAAGGCCATTACCAATTAGTTTATCGCGATAAGCAATATAAAATTCTTGGCACCAAAGTTTTGGTAGTTGAATGATTATTATTTAAAAAAGATATAGGCAATAAAAATGGCGCAGATCACACCAATAATATCTGCCAACACGCCAGCCCAAATTGCATAACGTACTTTTTTAATTCCCACACTACCAAAATACAAGGCAATAATATAAAAAGTGGTATCGGCAGATCCCTGAAACGTAGATGCCAGTTGACCAATAAAGCTATCGGCACCATGGGTTTTAAATACATCTAACATTAATCCTCTGGCACCACCGCCACTAAATGGACGCATAATGGCTACTGGTAAAGCTGGTACAAATTCTCCGGTAATTCCTAGTTGCACAAATGTCCAAGTGATCCCTTGAATGATAGCATCCAATGCACCACTATCTCTAAATACCCTAATAGCCACCAACATTCCAACCAAGTAAGGAATGATTTTTACAATCGTTTCAAATCCTTGTTTGGCGCCATCAATAAATGCATCAAACACATTAATTTTTTTAATAAAACCAGCAATAATAAAAGAAGCAATAATGATAAATAAAATCAAATTGCCTAGAACATTACTAAAAGTTTCCTTGGTTAATAAAACTGGTGTGGCAAAACTTTTTTGCGAAGGCAAGGAATAAATAAAAGAAGCAAATAAAAATATAGCGGTAATGATTCCTGCCAACCAAAAAACCAATACTTTATCGAATTTTAATTTTTGGTACATGGCCGTAATTAAAATACTAGCAATTGTTGCAATTGTTGTAGCCAACATTAATGGAACAAAAACACTGGTAGGGTTAGTACTTCCACCACCTGCACGGTAAGCAATTATTGACAAGGGAATTAACGTTAAGCCACTTGTATGAAGCACTAAAAACATAATTTGTGCATTACTAGCCGACTCTTTATTTGGGTTTAAGGTTTGCAAACTTTCCATGGCTTTCAATCCAAAAGGGGTTGCTGCATTGTCTAATCCTAATAAATTGGCGCTAAAATTCATGACCATCTGCCCCATTGCCGGATGTTTTTCGGGCACTTCAGGAAATAGTCTTTTCATGAAAGGATTTAATATTCTAGCCAAGAAATTTATAGCACCTGCTTTTTCTCCAATATTCATTAACCCCATAAAAAAAGTCATCACACCTATTAAAGGCAGTCCAATATCCATTACAGATGATTTAGACGCATCAAAAATGCCTTCCACTAGTTTTTTAAAGATCTCATAGTCTTGAAATACAATTAGCTTAAATAAAGCAATGACTAGTCCTATCACAAAAAACAAAATCCAAACATAATTCAAGGCCATAATTGCAATTTATTGTGTGAAAATACCGATTTCAGGTTTTGGTTCCTAAACTTGCAGGGCAAATCTATCGTCAACCGGCATTTCAAGCTATATTTGCGGCTCAAATTTTTCGATATGGCATTACAAGCAGGAATTGTGGGATTACCCAATGTAGGAAAATCAACCCTTTTTAACGCAGTAAGCATTAGTGCAAAAGCGCAAGCTAGCAATTATCGCTTCTGTACCATAGAACCCAATGTGGGCTTGGTTGACGTACCAGACGAGCGTATGGCAAAATTGGCCGAGTTAGTTCTACCAAACAGAACTGTACCTACCCAATTAGAAATAGTAGATATTGCCGGATTGGTTCGTGGCGCAAGTAAAGGCGAAGGTTTGGGTAATAAATTCTTAGCCAATATTCGCGAGGTGGATGCCATTATTCATGTTATTCGTTGTTTTGAAGACGAAAATGTATTGCGCGAAGAAGGTGCTATTAATCCTGTTAGTGATAAAGAAATTATTGATACTGAATTGCAGTTAAAAGATTTGGATAGTGTTGAACGCAAATGGAGCCGTGTAGAAAAACTTGCAAGGGTTGGTAGCGATACAAAAGCCAAAGCAGAATTTGAAGTGCTTAACCGTTGTAAACTACATTTAGAAAAAGGCAAAAGCATTTATTCATTACAATTAAGCAAAGAAGACAATGCAGTAGTTGCAGATCTTTTTTTATTGACCGATAAACCTGTTTTATATGTTGCCAATGTAGACGAAGCAAGTATGCATACTGGTAATAAATTTTCAGAAATGTTGAAAGCAGCTGTAACTGCAGAAGGTGCTGAAATGATTGTAATGTGTAACAATATAGAAGCGCAAATTGCAGAGATGGAAGCCGAAGAAGATAAGCAAATGTTCATGGAAGAATATAAAATGACCGAGCCTGCTTTGAATCGATTAATTAGAACTGCTTATAAATTATTAAACTTAGATACCTATTTTACAGCGGGTGTACAAGAGGTTCGTGCATGGACAATTCACAAAGGATGGAAAGCACCACAAGCAGCAAGCGTTATACATACCGATTTTGAAAAAGGATTTATTAAGGCCGAAGTAATTGCCTACGAAGACTTTGTAAAATACGGCAGTGAAGCGGCTTGCAGAGAAAATGGTCGTTTACGTATTGAAGGAAAAGAATACATTGTAAAAGACGGCGATGTAATGCATTTTAGATTTAATGTATAAAATTTATCTGATGAATAGACTGGCCTTGTTATTGATAGGGATGATTTTATTTGCATCCTGTAATAATACCGATCAAACCGAAAGCACCAATACTTCAAGTGTTATTGCTGCCCCTATTAATTTAAGTTATACTGTTTTAAATGTTTTTCCGCACGATACAAGTTCGTTTACCGAAGGTTTAATTTGGTTAGATGGACATTTATTAGAAAGCACCGGACTAAATGGTAAAAGCAAATTATTACAAATTAATTTAGCAAATGGTAAATCAGAAAAAAGTATTTCACTAGCTCCTGAGTTTTTTGGCGAAGGCATTAGTGTTATCAATAATAAAATTTATCAATTAACCTGGAAAGAACACAAAGTATTTGTGTACGATATGAATTTTAAAAAACTTCCCCAAGAGTTTGAATGGCCTTACGAAGGTTGGGGAATGACTACCGATGGTAAGTATTTAATTATTGACACAGGTGGTAGCAATATTTATTTTGTAAACCCCGAAACCTTTAAAATTGAACGCACATTGGGTGTAGTAAATAACAACGGTTATGTGTCAATGATTAATGAACTAGAATATGTAGATGGTTATTTGTATGGCAATATTTTTGAAACCAATTCTATTATTAAAATTAATGCGCAAACTGGTTTGGTAGAAGGCATTGCAGACCTAACAGATATCTTAAAAAAGAACCATCAACCAGATACTTCAGACAGTAATGTGCTTAATGGTATTGCTTATAATCCAGTAACAAAAACATTTTATGTTACCGGAAAAAATTGGCCTTCTTTGTTTGAAATAAAATTTAACTAGGCTTATTTTTTACTCAGAATATAAATAACAGAACTTGCTTTTTTGTTATTGAATAATGCTTTAAAATTAGACACCAATCCTACCCAAACTGCAGCCAATAAATTATTCTTTCCGTTTTTATATTGCTCACTTAACATAGCAACATAAAAACTATCAAACCACATTGGTTGAATACGATTAAGGGTAAATCCTTTTTGATTTGCTAGCTGTTCTATGCTAGCTGGAGAGAAATGATACAAATGCCTAGGCACATCATAAGCTGCCCAATAAGCACCATAATAACTCGCATCATAACTAGTATAATTAGGAACAGCAATGATTAATTTACCAGCAGGTTTTAATATATGATGGAACTGGTCTAAATATCCGTGTAAGTCGTGGACATGTTCTAATACATGCCATAAGCTAATGGCATCAAAGCTTTCGCCTTGCATATCGTATAAAGTTTCTGGAGATTTTAATTCGATATTATTAATTTGAAATGCGTTTTTTCTGGCAGTATCATCGGGTTCTAAACCTGTAACAGACCATCCTGCATTTTCCATGGTTTTAGAAAATGCACCTGTTCCAGCACCAACATCTAATAAAGCACCGGTATTTAAACCAGTTACTATTTGAACCAGTTTTCTTTTTGTATTTAATGTATGAGAACGTACCAAATGATAACAACGATGTATGAGCCCTTTTTGTGTATCGGAATGAGATACATAATTTGCCGACTGATAATAAGGACCAATATGTGCAGCAGTTGGAATTGACTGTGTAAATCTAAGACTACAAGTATTACAATGCCAAATATCAAAACTTGCTTTACTTACCGTATAATCAATTGCCTGAATTTGGTTTTGAATAGCAGCACTTCCACAAGCCGGACAGTTAGCATAATAAATTGAATGTTCGTTCATCGTACAAAAAAATCATTAAACATAATAAAACAACAATGCGCCAGCACCCAATAAGAGTAAAGCTATAGCATAAACCCACCAATTATCTGAAGTTTCGGCTTCATTAGTTTGTCCTAAAAACTCTGTTAGGGCCTCTCCTGCTAAAACAGTAGATTCCTCATTATTTAAATCTTTAGAAATAGTAACTGCCAAAGAAATAGATTTATCAATGGAAACTTGTTGAAACAAATAATCTAGTGGACGTTCAGGAATAAATAAAAACAATTCATCGTTGTCTTTTTTAAGCGTTCCAATACCTTGCAATACAGACCCAGTTATTGTTTGTATTTCTTGTAAAACTTGTTGTGTAAATGCATGTAAATCTTTGATTACATCGACTAAGTCATGACCAGTTTCACGTACTAAAAAATCATAAAAATGTTTATCAGCCAACACTATATCTTGTTTGAAGCGAATAATTTGTGTTGGAGGATACATTAAATGGTTGGTACTATCAATCTCTGCACTCAATTGTTCTATTGAAAAAACACCCAACTTAGGAATTGCTAAGTTTTTGTGTAAAACAAGGTATTTTAACAAGTATTGGTACATGAAATAATCGATTTACTTGAACGAATATACAACTCCTCCCAAAACATTGAATCCTAAAACTTCATATTGGTTCCAACGTTGATAGGTATTATTCAATAAATTATTCATTTGAAGCCAAAAACTTAGTTGAGGAAGCAGTTTAATATTGGCTCCAAAATTAATATCAGCCGAAGGAGTCAATTTACTAGAATGTAAGGATTTGTTTAAAAACGCCGACCCATCTCTTAAAAACGCTTCGGCCTTAATATCTACCGATTTAAACATTTTCCACTTAAAAGTACCCGAAATTTCCATAGGGATCAAACCATAAGCTTTTTCATAATTTGTTAGGCTACTGTATTCAAATAAATTTAATGCGCCAATTACTGAAAATTTCTCTTGTTCACGATATCCTGCTTCGGCATGTAATTTTATGGCTTGTATTTTTTTGTCATAAATAACATTAAAGGTTTTGCCATCGGTATTGTTATTGGTAAATAAAGGCTGATCAAATAATTGCAATAAAGAAAGGCGGGCTTTAAAACTTAAATGATTACCAGCAGATCCTTTAAATCCAATATATTGTTCTGCTATTTTAGTGTTTAAAATATTAGAATTAGGAAATTCAATAAATGGATTGATTCCGGCAATAGTTCGCAAACTATTCACTTGATAAGTTCCTAACCAACCCAATTCAACACTAATATTAGATGATTTAATATTAGCTTCAGCAGTAATATTAGGCAACATAGAAAATTGTTGGTTATTCCATGTTGGTGATACACCTAGGTTTATTGTTAGGGTAGATTTTTTAACACCAATAGATGGATTTATATAAAACACATTATTGTTAAATTGAAGCGCTCTTGTATTGGTGGTATTGTTATACGTTGCAATATTCGCATGCACACCCATAGACAAATTGTATACTTCATTAAAGGTTTTAGACAAAGGAGCAGATATAATTAAATTTGTTTCGTTTGCCTTAGCATTTGTCGAAAAATAAATGGCTTTCAATTCTGGATGATAATTTAAACCAGCAGAAGTTGGTAGCGTATTTTCAACACCAAAATCTAATCCAAATGTGTTAAACGATTGCAATAAATTATCTTTAGAAAAACTAAGTGTACTTGGCTGAAACCCGTATAAGTATTGGGTACTATTGTTAAAGTGAAGTTTGCCAGTATAAGATAAATGGTCTGGCGTATTAATAGTTGTAGATACCCCAATGGCTGTTTTACCAAATTCTTGAAAATTAATATTTCCTTTCGACGAAACATGTTGCGCATTAACAGAAACAATATGCGATAGTCCATCTCCAAAAGACAAACCCAATTCAGCATAAGGCGTACTGAAATTTCCAAAACCTAATTTTACATACTGATTATTCTGCCAAGTATAAGCAGAGTCGGCAGCTAAAGCCAAAGGTTTTATAGGAACAGGCTGATACGAAAAAAACAAGTTCTGCGAAGGGACACGATAACTGAGTAACAATTTTGTAGTATCTATAAAAGGTGTAGTTGCCGAAAAATTAATTTTTGCTGCGTTCCTTAAAGACGGTTTAAAAGAAGAGGTAATTAAAACTTCTTTAGGATTACTTGTATCTGTTAAAGCGGCACGTGATATAGTAGCAGCAGTAACTATGGCCGTATTATTATTGGGTACGATATTTGAAACAACCGACTTTTTAGCAGATTGTTTAGTAGTTGTTTTTTTGCTTTTTTTTGAAGCAGCTTTTGATTTTTTCTTTGTAGAAGTTTTTTGTGTTGCGGCTTTCTTCTTATGCTTGGTTTGTGCAATTACTGCATTCGTGCAAATAACCAAACATAACAACAGTAGCATTTTTTTTACAATCGGATACATATAATTTATTTTACTGTTGTTCAATTTTATTTGTTTTGTTTTTTTCTACTAGAACCAGATCTAATTTAGTTTGTGCTTCTTTTTTCACATCTGCTATTACTGCATTGTCTACAATACTTTTAAACGTAGCTTCTGCATTAAACAAATCTTTTTGTTCAAAATAAATATCTCCTAATAGCAAATAACTTTTAGCAACCCATAAATCATAAGAGCCCCATTTCTTTATTACCTCAAAAGCTGTTTTCTCTGCATCGGTTAATTTATGTTGTTGCAACAAAATTTCAGCAATTCTATATTGCGATTCTGCTGCATATTCAGAGCGACCGGCAGCAATCACTTGTTTATAGGCAGTCATTGCTTGGTCGAAATTATTAGACAACTGATTATTTTTAGCAACTACCAAGCTAGCCATCATTCTATCGTCGTTGGCAATACCATTTTCTAACAATAACTCTGCCGCATTGGGTGCTGCATTTTGCCACTGTTGGGTTTTAAACTGGCAACGCAATAAGCCGCGCATGGCTTCTAATGTATTTTCTTGTTGGGTAGCCAGTGTTTTTAATTGGGCAAAATACAAAGCCGCATTGGCATAGTCTTTTTGATCGAAATAATAAATTCTTGCTGCTTGCAAACAACTTCTTTCAGCATATTTATTAGGTGCTTTTGCTGCAACATTTAAATAATAAGCAAGCGCTTCGTTAACTGCTTTATTACTTAATTCAATTTCTGCACAAAAATAATTGGCTTCTACAAAATACTTTCCTTGTGCAAAAGCCTTTACATAATCAGCAAATCCTTGTTTAGCAGCAGCAAAATCTTTGGCTTCATAGCGCAACATAGCCGATTTATAACTTAACGAATCGGCCTCAGCAGTAGAAATATCTCGACCATTATCATGCATAAAAGCCACATAATCTCCAGGCTGTTGGCGCGTAATAAATAAGGTTCTAATATATTCAATGGCATCAGTGCTTTCTTGTGCATTGGGGTAAGCTGCAACTAGTTGTTTAAAATAAGTTAATGAAGTTTCGTTTTTTTCTAAATTAAAATAAGCAACCCCTAATTTTAAATAGGCTTGTGGATGCATTGCTTCAGCCTCTTTATCGCCCAATAATTTATGCAAAGGTGGTATAGCCAATTCATAATTTTCATTAGCCAAATAAGTATTGGCAATTTCTAAGTTTACATCCATGCGTAAACTAGATTTTGGAAAATTTTGTTGAAACTGCTGTAACAATTGAATTTTATCATTTGATTTATTCATTGCACCAAGAATAATGGCTTTTTGAAACCAAGCATAATCGGCCATGGAACCATTCCAATTGATCATTTGGTCGTATTTAGCTAAAGCGTGTTTAAAATCTTTGCGCATGTATTCGCAATCGGCCAAACGTATATAGGCGTCTTGTTCTGTGGTAGATGACTTATTGGTAACATTAAAAGCAACTTGCTCAAATTGGTCTTTAGCAGCATTGTAGTTTTCTTTCTTTAAATAACAATAGCCTAAATTATAATGTGTATTCACCAAAGATGCTTGCCCATTATTTTTTGGATTTTTTAGGAAGTTTAAAAAGTAAACAATAGCATCATCTATTTTATTGGCACGATACGCAATTTCACCACGCCAAAAACAAGTGATAGATAATTGTTGTGCATTATCTGGCAAAGACATCACAAGAGATAATAAAGAATCAGCTTGTTGTAAGTCTTGGTCATTAATCATTTCAACCGCCCTACCTAGTAAAATGGCAGGATAGATTTTTTGCAAAGCACCACTCCTATCTGTAATGCGCTGAAACAATACCAACGCCTCTTTGTAATTACTAGAATTTACCAAGGTACTGACCAATAATTCTTTGGCTTCAGTAATAGAAGTTGAACGTGGATAATTACTTATAAAAGTTTGTAAAGATTTCAATGCAATGTCTAAAAAATTTAATTCGTATGAAAGTTTGGCATACATATAAGTAGCCACTTCTTTTTGAACTGCATTACTATTATTAGAGGAACAAAATAAAAATGCATTGCGTGCATTGGGTTTATCATTGGTTTTTAAATAGACATTCGCTAATAAGTACATGCTATTCTGCGCCAACGAATCATTCCCACTACTTAATTGTTTAAATCCATCAATCGACATAGTCCAATCAGATGCTTCGTAATAGCAGTATGACAATTCATACAAATCTTCTCTCCTTACTTTTGGTGTTGCAGTAACATATTTCTTTAAATAAACAAGTGCTTGGCTGTACTTTTTCTGTTCAAATAAAATATGCCCAACCAATTGTCTTAATTGTAAATCATAAAACTGAGAACCTATTTCAAGTGCTTTCAAACCGGTTTCTAAAGACAAACTTGACTTACCAGAAAAATAATAAATCTCCGCCATATAAAAAGGCACCACCGATTGGTAATTGGGATTTTTTTGGGCAATCGTAAAACCAGCTAATGCTTCTTTGTAATTTTTTTCATAGAAACAAATAAAGCCATAATAATAATTGGCATCAATATAATTAGGATCTGTAGTTAATTGACGTACTACATTAAACAATGATTTTGCTTTATTAAAATCTTGAAGAATAAAATAAGCATATCCTTCGTGAAATTTTAGAATAGCAATTTCACTATTACTTAAATTAGCAATATTAGATGCTTGATAGGCCGATAATGCTTTGTTAAATGCTTGTTGTAAAAAATAATATTCCCCTAAATAATAATTCATTCTTTGCACCAAAGCAATATGGGTATCCTTTTCAACAAATTCTTTGGCTAAAGCAATGGCATTACTGTCGTTCAATTTTAACAAACAACTAATATAATAGAACTCAGTTTCGGCATCTAAATGATCGGGATAATTTGAATTTTCATTTTTGGCATGTAGCAACTGCTTAAATACCGGATAGGCCAAACTAATATTTCCTTGTTGAAACCATTCTTTGGCATTTTTAAAATTAGCATCTGCATCATTATAAATGGCAGTTGATTGGGCAAGAGCTGTATTTGAACTTGCAAAAACAGTTAAACTGAAAAATAAAAATAGAACTTGTTTCATATTAAAAATTGCTCCATTAAAGATAAGATTACTCTTTCGGGAACAAACATCGTTCCATTATTTGTGGAAAAACAGATAGAGAGCGTAAGTTTGTCAACAAATTAGCATTTTATGTACGATCATACTACTACTCTTCGTGTTCGATATGCAGAAACAGACCAAATGGACATTGTTTATTATGGAAATTATGCCCAATATTTTGAGGTTGGCCGAGCCGAAGCAATCAGAAATTTAGGAATATCTTATAAAGACATGGAATTAATGGGCGTTAAAATGCCCGTTGTAGAAATGCACGCCCAATTTTTAAGACCCGCGCATTATGATGATTTAATTACTATAAAAACACAATTGCGCGAATTACCGCAAAAACACCAAATAGAATTTCACCATGAGGTATATAATGAAAGAAAAAAACTACTCACTGTAGGGCGAGTAGTTTTATTTTTTATTCATATTGAAACGAAAAAAAGAGTACCAATGCCGCCTGAATTTATTTCGAAACTGGCATCATTTTTTACACCTTAAACCCTTTCGTGATCTGCTTTCCAATTGGTAATGGCTTGTTTAATAGCTGTGCCACCTAAGTTTTCTGCTGCCGCTTTTGCTGCTAATGCAGGAAACTCGTCGTCCGAAGCAAAACGCAACGCTACTATTTGACCACTGTATAATCCTGCTGGAAGTGTTTTACCAGTTAATACATAATGTCTAAAATTTTCTTGCGCACGAATAGCACGGTCATTAGCTTTTAAGGCAAATGAACGAGTAAAATACATTACCACTGCAACCAAAATACACATTGCCATTATTAAGGTAGCAGAATACAAATTTTCAGGTGCACTATTGCAAACATTAATGACTGATCCTATTAAAATAGCTAGTAAAAGAAAAAAGCCTAGTCCATGGTAACCCTTCACTAAGCGGGAGTGATTTTTAAAATTTTGTTCTTTCATTGTATGTTTTTGTTTTATTAGTTAAAGATATCTATTTTAAAATATCCAATACGGTAAACATTTTATTTACAATTGCCAAAACCGAATCACCATAATTATTTACAATAATCATACTATAGCGTGTTTCATTTGCGAATCAGCTTCAAATTTGTGTATTACTTTTTCTAATTACAACGTAATATTTTGCGCAAACAAACTCAATTGTAAAAATCTACAACAAAATAAAATAGATAACTGTTTCATAATAGGGTTCTTTTTAAATGCTATCGAAAGCGTTTCGTTTGAAATACCTGATTAACTTGCACTAAAATTAAGGGGCATTATAGTATGGAAAAAGTTTTTGCATCAATCATTACCATTGGAGACGAGTTATTGATTGGTCAGGTTATAGACACCAACAGTGCGTGGATTGCACAAGCGCTCAATAAAATTGGTATTTCAGTTAAACATCGCACTGCTGTAGGAGATGTTAAAGAAGATATTGTAGAAGCACTAGACCATGATTCAAAAAGCGCTTCTATCATTATAATCACTGGCGGATTAGGCCCTACTGCCGACGATATTACCAAGCCATTACTCTGCGAATATTTTGGCGGCAAGATGGTGATGCATCAACCAACACTAGCGCATATTACCCATATTTTTGAGCATGTACTTAAGCGTCCTATGATTGAGCGAAACACGCTACAAGCCATGGTACCAGATGTTTGTACCGTTTTATTAAATGAAAAAGGAACGGCTCCAGGTATGCTATTTGAAAAAGATGGTAAAATATTTATTTCATTACCTGGTGTGCCACATGAAATGAAATGGATCATGCAAAACCATGTAATTCCACTCATTCCAACAAAGTTTAGCACTGGTTTTATTGAACACAAAACCCTATTAACTTTTGGTATTGGCGAATCTTTTTTGGCAGAAAAAATTGCAAATACCGAGGCAGAACTACCCGCTAATATTAAATTGGCTTATTTACCCAATTCAGGAATGGTTCGATTGCGTTTAAGTGCTTATGGATTTAACCAAGAAGCCCTATTAGCAAGTTTAAGCACCCATTTCGAAGCGTTAAAAATTGCGGTTGGCGAATATTTGGTTACAGACCAAGACATTCCAATGGAAAACATTGTAGCCAATTTACTAAAAGAACAAAAAGCAACCCTATCAACTGCAGAAAGTTGTACAGGTGGATATATTGCACATTTACTTACTACCAGCCCTGGGGCATCGAAATACTTTACAGGATCGGTTGTATGTTACGATAATCGCATTAAAACGAGTTTGCTCCAAGTTCCAGAAAAGGTACTGTTAACCGAGGGGGCAGTTAGCGAAACAACCGTTAAACAAATGGCCAGTGCTGTTTTAAACCTAATGAACACAGACTATTCCATAGCTGTAAGTGGCATCATGGGGCCAGACGGAGGTACGCCAGAAAAAGCGGTAGGTTTGGTATGGATAGCGGTAGCAAGTAAAACAGCCATCCATGCAAAAGCATTTAATTTAAGATACGATCGGTCGCGAAACATAATAATGACCGCAACCAATGCTTTAAATATGCTAAGAATGTTAATTGTGGATAAACATTGAATAAATTTGTAATAGACTCGGCTACATTTGTTGGTTGAAAAGAACCGGTGGGAAGCGTAAAATTGGGTGAAGGGTACAATATTATCCCATAATAAAAAGTAAGATGGTATGGCAATTGCTGAACTGGTGATGCCCAAGTTGGGAGAGAGTATCATAGAAGCTACCATCTTGAAATGGCACAAGAAGGTTGGCGACTATGTTAAGCAAGACGAAACGGTATTGGAAATTGCTACTGATAAAGTAGATAGCGAAGTTCCCTCTACCGAAGAAGGCATTATCACTGAAATTCTTTTTCAGGTAAATGATGTGGTACCAATTGGTGCTGTAATTGCGCGCATTCAAATTAGCGAACCAACTACTTTAAAGCCCCCAACTCAACCAGTAATAATTGAGGAACCATTTGTTGAGCCTCCAGTACCTACATTTATAGAAGTCGTAGCGCCTGCAACGATTCCAACAATTATTGAACAAGACGAACAACCCATTGCCGAACAAGCAATTGATATACCTTATACTCCTACCCCAACTGAATTGCCATCAAAAGCCATTGGCAACAGATTTTATTCGCCATTGGTTTTAAATATTGCCAATAGTGAAGGAATTAGTTTGAGTGAATTAGAAAGAATTCCAGGAACAGGTAATGAAGGACGGGTTTCAAAAAAAGATGTAATACAATATGTTGCGGATAGAAAGAGTGGAAAAGCAGCAGCCTATGTTTCCGTAACAGCTCCTTCAATGACTCCTGCAGCAGTTCCAGAACAAAAAACTGTTACTGCTCACGAAGCGGTTGATACTTTCAATGAATTTGAACCAACCCAAAAAACTGTTGAATTCGAAGCCATTAAAGTTGCAGCTGAAAATATTCCTGCACCTGTTTTTCAATCGGCTAATACATCTAAATTCTCTGATCCTGCAAATGTAACAGTTACTGGAAATACCGAGATTATTGAAATGGATAGAATGCGCAAGCTAATTGCCAAACACATGGTGGATAGCAAGCACACTAGTCCGCATGTAACAAGTTTTACCGAAGCCGATGTTACCCATATGGTAAAATGGCGCGAAAAAGTAAAACACGAGTTCGAAAAAAGAGAAGGCACCAAACTCACCTATACCCCAATGTTTATGGAGTGTATAGCAGCAGTGATTAAAAACTTCCCACTGGTAAACTGTTCTGTTGAAGGCGAACAGATTATTCTTAAAAAAGATATTAATATAGGAATGGCTACGGCTTTACCAAACGGCAACCTAATAGTACCCGTTATTAAAGCTGCAGACCAATTAAATATCGTAGGATTAAGCAAAGCTGTAAATGGCTTAGCAGATGCGGCAAGAAATGGTCAATTAAAACCCAATGATACCACAGGCGCTACATTCACACTAACCAATGTAGGCACATTTGGTAGTTTAATGGGAACCCCAATTATACCACAACCACAAGTAGCAATTTTAGCGGTGGGGTTAATTAAAAAAAGAGCGGTGGTTATAGAATCTGCCGATGGCGATACTATTGGCATTCGTCACATGATGTATTTGTCTTTAAGTTACGATCATCGTGTTGTAGACGGAAGTGTAGGTGCCTCTTTTTTAACTGCAGTTGCTAAAGCATTTGAAAGTTGGGACCCTAACAAACAATGGTTTCAATATTTGTAAATTGCCCACTTGAATTATTTTGAATTATACCAAATACCTGTTTCATTTCAGCCCGATTTATTGGCGGTAAAAAAACGTTTTTACCAATTGAGCCGCGAATACCATCCCGATTTTTTTAGTAATGAATCTGCCGAAGAAAAAGACAGAGTATTAGGCTTATCTGCCATGGTTAATAAAGCCTACCAAGTTTTTCAAGACCCATCGGCCA